>Ga0209777_10005338_pt1 | contig 14866 bp, 3 predicted proteins | sample FrelakmetHBP12HB_FD_187147 | JGI IMG/M metagenome (GOLD analysis project Ga0209777, IMG submission 187147) | Freshwater lake sediment microbial communities from the University of Notre Dame, USA, for methane emissions studies -HBP12 HB (SPAdes)... | ecosystem: Environmental > Aquatic >... | reverse complement strand
ATCTTCAAGACTTTCTTTTTGAGAGATAATCTTTGTTATAGGAGTAAAAAATCTAAAAAGAAATAAACCACGAGTGTCGTCCTGGAAAACTGCTCCGCGAAGTTTTCTTTGTAATGCAGAATCTAATAAATAATACCCGGGGGAATTTCCAGAGCTATCGAGCGCATTGATATCAGGAACCTTTTGCTTCTCTTGTGTCAGGCAAGCTTCAAGATTATTTGAAAAAATTGCGTACTTACATGCTCCGTGAAGGCGGCAGCCATCCTTACTAACGATATCTAAAAAACAATTACATATAGCAGTTGTTCCCGGGCTAGAATCCACAAAGGGCAACATCATTGGCAAAACGTTTATCCCTTTTGCTACTTCAACTGGATCGTGGAGCACAACTTTTGGAAAGCGCTTCATAAAAGCAACCATGAAGTTGGCAGGAGAACTCTTTTCCTTTTCACTTATAGAATCTGTTTTAGCGCCATTTACGCCGTTAGGCTGGCTCTGCATAGTACGCGTAGGGTCTATTCCAATTAACTTGTCCTGCGGAGAAAGTATAGCAGCGGGCAGTTTGGAGGCTGCAATGCTTACACTACTAGAATACCAAGAAAGTTCATGCAAAAAATACGCTGCAAGGTTCGTTTCGACACCTTTTAGCTGTATGGTATAAATATTTTGGTCATATAATTTTTGATAAATGTGATTGATAATAGATTCACAGTGTGACAAGTCTAATTCCGAAGGAAAATACACATAGCGCGGCACTTCCCATGTATTTTTTAATAAATAAGCAAGTCCACTGTATTGGTTGTTGTCTTGCGCCTTCAAAGAGCAGCCTGAGGCAAGAATGGTATCCACCATCTCAGGAACACCTGGAAACTGATAACATCGACACACAGTTGGAAATATCTGCTCCAAAAGCTTCTCATGGCGTTTTTCTACGATGAGTTTGCCTCCGCACTCATGAAATTTCTGAAAAAGTGATCGAATATTTGGCAGCAGAGGATGTTCATCGAACTGCCCTTCCCACTGTTTGTGAGTGAATTTGCTTAAAGTATAAAAGAGCTCTCCTAAGGGAGAGCGTCCTCGGTCACAAACATTACAACTCTCTTTTGTTATGTGTGGTAAAATCCATTCCGCTATGTCGCCGAATACATGAGGCACACAACACATCCCATTGAGCCACTCTTTTGCCCAAAGAATAGAGGCACACCGATCTAGCATCTGATTACGATCTGCTTTCTCGTTTTCTGTAAAACATCTGTCGATAAGATTAAAGCTAATCGTGTCTAAAATTTCAGGGCCATGGGCTTTTTCAATGTCTTCATACAACTTGCTAAGAAGCGCTTTGCCTTTTGCCCTCTTTTCGGCTTCATTTTTATAACTGTCAAAATGAAGTGCCGCCAAAATTTCTCTCTCTCGATAAAAGACAAGAGCGTGGAACATTTCCCCATGTACAGCACCTAAGTCTCGATTTTCTGGCACCGTTTTTTGCAAAAGCTGAAAAGTCTCTTTTGTAAGCGTTAAGTCGTTGCTAATGGACTTGACAATATGTAAAAACAGCAGCTCCTTATTAGCCGGTGCAAGCTTATCGAAAAGCCCTTTTAGCCCAAGATCAGCTAAAAGATTCATTCTCTGACCAATGGCGTCCTTATTTTTCTGTAAAAGATTTACAAAGGTCTCTTTTGATGCAATAATCTGTGTTTCAGCATTAAAGATATGCTTAAAAAATAAATCGTTTGCACCACCTGTATTTTGGCCCTTTTCATTTTGAAATATCGAAGCAAATAAATAATACCAGGGCGAATTTCCAGCCCCATCAAGGGAATTGATATCCTGAGTCGTTTGCTTTTCATGAGCCAGGTATTCCTGAAGCGGAACAGAATATGAGGCATATTTACACAAAGAATGCAAACGACATCCCTTCTCACTAACACAATCTAAAAAAGCATCACATATAATGTTTCTTGATTGTTTTGGCACACGGCAGATTGTTCGAGAAACGATCTCAGGATGTTTTTGCACAACCTTTGGGAACTGCTTCATGAAATTAACCATGAAAGCAGCGCACCTATTTGGCTCTTTTTCCCAAGGAAGATAGTTTAAAAGGTAAGACGCTACATTATAATTCTTAAATTCATCGAGCGTGCAATATAGGCCCTTGTCATAAAATTTTTTGTATACATTATTTATAATTTCTTCGAGGCGCTGCAGATCGAAATAAAGGCCAGACTGATCTTTTGTGCTTTGCAATAAATACCAAAGCCAATCGTGTCCCCATTTATCCTGAGCTTCAAAAGAGCAACCTGATTTAAGGATCTCCTCCAAAATCTCAGCCACCCCTGGAAGTCGATAACATTTGCAAACGACTGGAAATATCTTCGCAAGATCAAAAAGTTTCACTTCTTCTACGATCAGTTTTCCTCCACACTCCTGAAATTTTTGAAAGAGAGACCAAACATTGGGTTTCTGCGGATTTGCTTTAAATGCAAGCTCCTCGTTTTTCAGAGGATGAAGCAATAAAGCATCAAAGAGACCAAATAAAGGAGAGTGACCATTCCAGCAAACATTACAAGTTTCTTTGGAAATATGTGGCAAAATCAAAGGCTCGATCTCATCTATTAGGCCAACGCACCTACACATAGGCACAAGGATGTCTGAATGCTGACAAAAAGAGGAGAAGAGCAGGTTCAACATCTCGTTGCGAGCAGCTCTTTCGCTTACTGTAAAACATTGTTCAATAAGATGAGGGCAATGTGACCTTATTACTTTCAAATTTTTAATTCGTCGAAAATCCTCGCACAGTACTCTTATAAGCTCTTTACCTTTTGCCTGCCTTTCGGCCAAATTTTTGTACTCATCGAATGTCCGGGCAGAAAAAATTTTTACCTCGCGATAATAGATAAGGGCTTGCAACATATCGTCTTTGGCAGTCTCGAGGGCATGATTCACTGGAACCACTTTTTCGAAAAGCTGCAGCAGCCTTTTTTTTGGAGGCAGGGTATAAAAATATTTGTAAATATATAAAAATATGGGGTCTTTATTTTCAGGCAGAAATTTTTCGAGAAGTCTTTTGTCGTCAAGGTCTAAGAGAAGATCAATTATATCAATCGATGTAAGCTTTTTTCCCCTCATAATATGATCATGTATCATCTGTTCTAGCGTCTTCCCATCTGAGCATATGGTGTTAATAGTCGCTTGAGTGATGTAGGAATAGCAGTCTTTAAGTTTTGAAAAAAAACAGGTGTAAAAGCTAGAACTTTGCGGATTTGATTCAAACTCCAAACGTCTTTTTATCTCGTCAAACGCAATTTTTTTCTTAACTTCTTCTGAAAGTCTCTCGACAGCATTTTCGGCATGTTCAAGAATCACTATCGATTGGATGTCATCGCTTTCTGACGCCTCTTGCATCATTTTACCATCACTGTATAAACGTCTATACCCAATTTCCTTGTCGCTGATTTGTTCAAGCTGGCCTACACATTCCTTTCCATCTTTATACCGGATGAGGATGATGGGGTGCGGGCAAGAATTGAGAACGGCATTGTAAAAGTTTTGATATTCGAGCTCTTTATCAAAAATTGGACCCAAGATCTGCTGCGCTGTCTGCGCCTCTTTTGTCACTTGCCTTTCGAGCCAACTCCAAATCCGAAATTCAAGGCTCGAGGAAGATTCATCAGCCGGTTTCACAGCAAGCTCAAATATCTTTTTAAACTCTTCTTGTCGTTGCTCCTGTTCAAGCGGAAGTCGTTCCGCAATGGAAAATTTTCCATACTTATTTGTATAGAGAATATATTTCTTCGGATCAGCCAAGTAATTATTTACTGATATTAAATTAAAATCGGGGCAAATTCCCATAGAACCTTTTAAAAAAAATTTTTATATTGTAAGAAAGATTATAATGCATCTCAAAATAAAAATCAATTACAAGAGTATGTGTTCAGCCCCGTTACCCGTGTCGCACACGTAGCGATCAATTCGATACCGAGTCGAGCGCAGCCATCCTCAAACACACTCGCAACGACCACAAATTCATCTCAAACCTCAGCCGCTCAAAGTGCAATTCAGTCTATAACCGCTCAACTGGCACGCATCCAAATTTCTCGACCGGAAACAGAAGAGAAAAAAGCAGCCATTTTTACGCCTCTAAAACAAAAATATTATTTCAAAAATATAACAACAAATACTGCCTAAACCCCCACAGAAAATCTCCTTGTCTTTATTAAAAAAATAATTATTATACGTCTAGGAGTGCTCTTTATGAGTTTTGACATATCTCCAAATATCAAACAGGGCTTTAAGGACTTCCTTTCGGATGTTAGACAAGGAAAAGATAGCGTTAAATCACATGCCCAAATTTTTCAAAAAATTGAAACCCAAAGCCTGGCAACCGATACGACTCCCCTTCCTGTGAAAGTTGCCGCCGTTATCGCCAAGCAACTCAATCCAAAAGAGTCACAGGTGATCCTATCAGAACATCAGCAGTTTGCCAGTTTAAGCGAAGAAGAAAAAACAAAGTTCAAAGACAAAGCTCTTCATGAAAAAGTGATTCAAAACATTCTCCAAGAAACACTGAAAAAGCCTGTTCAATCAAAAAAAGAATATAGTAGCCTCATTGAAACAGCGATAAAAGGAGTCACAGACTATTGCTCGAGCCTCGTCGCGATATCAAAGCGTCCACAACTAAGAGTGCAGCGAAAAGGCCCAAAAGCCATGGAAATCGAAACGGGCAAACAAGCTTTCATGATGGAAGTGGAGCCCGAAAAGCAAAAAACGAGCAAGAAACGACGACTAAAAGAGATTGGAAAACCTGTAGAGCCCTCGCTCCCACTCAAACAAAGAAAAACCTCTCAAGACCTTATCGATTGTTTTCAGAAATGTGGCACAAGCTTCGATAAAATAAAAGACTTTATCGAAAATCAATATCCTGAGTTCCACTCGAAAGGCATTTATGAAGTGGCACCCAATAAAAATCTCGTCGAATGGCTTATTGACATGTGCGAGATTTCATTTCTGAATTATCCCGAGGCAAGAAACTGGTACCTAACGAACTACATAGATTTAATAAAAAATACCACTGCCAAATACCCAAACCTCATGGAAGGCCAAGACGAAAAAATTTTCAAAACTATTCGAATGATATCGACTGAGATTCCTGATTTAGCAAACGCTTTTTTTGACATTTTCGCGCCAACTCTCGGCAAGAGCCGTTTGGACTATAACGAAAAACAACTTCTTGAGTGCGGTCTTCACCTGCGTTGTTATTTATCAAATTATGAAGGAATGGCCAATTTGGTTCTTGAAAAAATTACTTCGGAAAACTGCAACGAGCGCGATCTCCATGGAAAAACCCCTTTAGAATATCTCATTTCTAGTCTCACAAAATCAAAGACACCAATAAGTTCAAAACTGTTTAGCAAGATACTAACAAAGATTGGCGATATTAAGGCCGATTTTTCAAACGAAAAGCTTCAACCTCTCTCACCTTTTTTCCCCTACTTGTGCCAAAATGTTCATCTCGAAGGAACCTCTGAATTAATCGCTAAAATCATCTCAGCACACTGCGCTGTAGATGCAATTGACGATCATGGCAAAACAGGATTTGAATATCTCAACCAAGCCGAGCGACTAGAAATTCTTGATTGTCTTATAAAACTCAATCCAGATATTGATAGAGAAACCATTATAAAAGACTTTCTCGCTTTAAGCTTTAAAAAAATAGATGAAAAACAAGCTCTTTCAGAATTGTGCACATTCGTCAAATATCGAGAAGTCCAAGAAATGGTTGCAGAAAAACTCACCAGCGCCAATTGCAACTCATTGGATAGGGCAGGATGGTCACCATTAGCAAATATTTTCAGCTGGCTCCCTGAGGGTGAACTCCCGTGTGAAAATCTGACAAAAAAGCTACAAGAGGTCGGAGCAAAAGTCATTTGCACAGATACTACAAATCTTACGGAGATCTTTCCAGAAGCCTGCTCAAGAGAAGCATCTCTTCAAACAACTCCCATCATCTATGAGATTATCGATTCGGGCTGCTCTCTGAATGAAAAAGACAGTTCGGACAAAACTGGTTTAGAATACATCCTAGAGAACCGCAAAGGCAAAATTGAAGAGACGGAAAAATTTGTGGCGGAGATCTACCCGAAATTTCAGCAAAAAGATTCCACTCTTTTATGTTTTTTAATTGATGAAGCAAATAGTGCCGCAAGAGCCCATTTACACAGAAAAGCAGAAAGGTATATCGCCCTCATAAAAAAAGTAGCCATGACCTATCCATCAACTCTGCTTGATGATCTTACTATTAAAGATGAAAAAGAGCGTTATAAGAAAACTGTATTGCATGCTCTTGTATCGGCAAATGAGCTTGACCTAGCTCCATTGACAGATTTATTTGACTTCTTTATCCAAGAAAAAGCCCCATTCAATCAGCCAATAAGACTGCTCTACGCCATTATCGATCCACAACACAATGAACGAAATAAAGCTCTTTATTTCAAAGTTGCCTCTCATCTTCTACAACAAAAAAAGCCTCTTACCACCACAGCAGAGATCGATTCAAAAAATCTCTCTTTCAAAGATTGTATAAGCACTATTTTTGATGCTGTTGATCAGGAAAGCCAAATAGATACTGTAAAACTTCTTTTCTCATATGACGAAACAGAAGATCGAAACAATTTCATCTCATCCAAAATTGCTCAAAGCTACTTGAAAGCACATCTTGAGCCAGAAAAGCAAAAGCTTCTTTTATCAAAATGGGTTGACGAACTCAAAAGTCAGCCTAACACGACAAATATTTTTGTAAAACTATACTGTCAGCTCAATCGAGCAGCACAAAAAATATTACTCGATACCCTCTATACTTTTTATCCCTCCTCCTCTCCTGCCCGAAAAGCCTTTGAGATTTTGGATCAAAACTTTCATGAAATACAAAAAGATAAAAACCTCGAAACTCTCTACTCCAATATTGATCTTTTGCTTCCTTTCCTTACCAACCTAGAACAAAGCAAGTATTTAGATGTTTTTAGACAATGCCTCTCCTATGAACAAACCGAAATGCAATTCTTTTATTTTTTGAAAGGAATTCTAAAAAATGAGTTCTTAGGAGAGCGCCCTCAAGAAATTCAAGGAAAACGATTACTTTCTGTCATTGAAAGGATGTTTCCCCATTCGCTCGAACTACCGAAATTTATTCTTCTTTTTCAACAGCTTTATGAAAAATATCGAAACATCGATACCTGGATAGACAATGAATTTAAAAATTATGCAAAAAATCTTGGGCAAAAATTAGAGGCCGCCGAAAGCGATTCTATTAAAAAGCAGTTTTCAAAATTTATAAACAAGCAATTTTCAAGTCTCTACGAGAGCCAATTTCACACGGGCGATCTTGCTAAAACAAGACAAGAGCTCGGGCACCTCATGTATATAATCGATCAGGAGCCAGAAAACCTGCCCGCCTATCTAAAAAAACCAGACTTTCCTTTTATAAAAACGAAACTGCTCAAAACAGAAAAGCCCATTTTTATGGACGAGACTTTCGACGTTGTATCTCAAGAAATTACTCTCATCAACCACATTGTTTCAGCCCTTGTTCGCCCCGATGGAACAATCAATACTTGGCTCATTCAAGATCTCAAAGCATTGATAGAAAATCAAACAAAAGCAGTGGGCCCTGAAAGCACGCGGCATATGAATAAGATTTTAGACCAAATCCAAGATAACGACTCCATTTGCCAGCTTTTGTCTTTATCAAAAGTTCCCACGAAGAAGGAAGGCATCGATCTCGTCTTAGCCACCTGTAATCTTACCCCTCATGACAAAATAGATTTGTCTCATGTCAACAAAGCCATTTGCTCTGCTTTCCTATCTCCTTGGCGCCAATATTATTTCGGATCATGTCATACAACAGCTCTCCTGATCGCATTAAAAGACACAGCAACAACTGCCATTATAAAAGATCTACAAGAGATTATTTCCTCGGGGACTTTAACGCGACAAGTTGCCAACAAGCTGACAGATTTTCGAGCTTCTTTCTCCCTCTATCCAGTGTTACAGAATGGGATTTCTTTAGCCGATCTAGCTGACAAAACCCCAAAAAAAATCCAAAAAATCGTGCAACGGCTATGCCAAGAGGCAAGTCTACAACTTGCTTGGAAACTTCTTAAACCAAATACCCAAATAACTCTTGAGCAGTTTTTAACAGAATATGTCACGAAAGAATCCCATTTTACTCTGCACCATATTGTCGAGGCCATGAAGCCTAAAGAGATGAAAGAGGAAGCCTTTGATTTGATAGTAAAGTATCTCAATAGCCGGTACCAAAATCCTCTTTTGCAGTGTTGGCAAAATGGGGTGATGGGAATGCACGGGCTCCCCCTAAATTTGGAAGAGGAGCTCTCATTAAAATTTAAAACTGCACTTTGTACAACATTACACAACATCGAAAAAGCAGAATCCCCCTTAAATACCAATTTTTATGCACCATCTGCATTTGAAGAAGGCAGAGATGCAGCCATCAAAACGGTCCAAACTCTCCGTTTTAATCTCTGTCCCCCACAAACAATGGCGCAAGTCTTAGAGTCATCTGCGATTATGAATCTTTGCATCCACGATGCACAAAACCACTTTAAACCAATTACAAGCCAAGAAGGATTTTTCTCCAAACTAGATGCCATATATTATGATTTCAGAGGAAAACATATACCTTTACCAGGATCAGAACCTGAAAGGAGGGAAAAAATCAAAGAAATCATCAAGGATTTTTCTGAAGAAATGAACCTTAAGAAAGAAGAAACGCCCTGGCAATTTTATGCACGTATGTCTACTTGCGGATCGCCTTTATTTTCCACTTATTTCAAAACAAAAAAAGAGTGGGTCGATATTCAAAGAGCAAAAGACGAATTTGCCTTAACATTTCAAGGCGACTTGAGCAAAACAGTATGCGCTTACCGCGATTGGGTCCTGTTGCAAAAAGCAAACGTCCCTTATTTGAATGGACTAAGGATTCCAGCACGTATTCCAGACCATCTGCTCAATGCAATAGCCAATGAACAGATAGCAAAAGGATCGAGTTATTCAACTTTATGGGAGCGCCGTTTACGAAAAGAGACAAGTAAAATTCAGTGTCGAGAATGTGATTTAAGATCGATTATAATTAATTCGGAAGTCATTCATGAAAGGCTTTGGGAAGCAATGAAGCCACAAAAAAACGAAACGCTTCTACACTGGTATAAAAGATTTGGCCAAAGGATTATAAAAGCACAATCACCCAATCTAGCGGAAATTATTCTGTTTCAACAACTGATAAATACGTCCCCAAATATGAGAGATAAATTGTTATACAAATTTGCCGATACCAATTGGTCAGACGTCGACAAAGAAACTGGAGAAGTTTCTTTTGTTTATTATGCCTTTGCCTTGATGCCTACTTGTAAAGGAGATCTAAAGTGGCAACTTGTTAAGGTGAAAGGCAATAAAATTGAAGAACTCCCTGCTGAAACGCTTGGAAAATTTGAAATTCTAAAACAGGCAGGTCCCCTCATCGAATCTACCCAAAATCAAAGACTGCTCATTGCTAAACAACAAATGAGGGACTCTGTCCAGACGTCAATTCAAAAATTTGCAGAATTTTGGAAAAAGCAATCAGAAAATCTCCTGCTTGATTTCCGCCCACAATTAAAAGAAGTGAAGGTCAAATTTCAGGAAATGATCAATTCTTTCAGAACAAGCTATGGGCTTGCCCTCAACGACGAGCTCTTTGCTACACTGCCTGATCCTCAAGGCTCCTCTGGCGCACTCGAGGCCCTCTTTTCGGCTTCGGACAATGATATCGATAACCTAAAACCCGAGCCTCTCCTTCCCCTCTCCACTGAAAAATATCCCCTCAGATCACACTCAACAGACGATAAAACTCAAATAGTTGATTCTCAAAAGAGAGCGCTGTAATCCTAAGAATTTTTATAATTAAGATTCTCGATTTGCTATTTTGGGATCATTTTTTGCTCATCTTGAAAAGACAGGCAGTCTCTTGATCCCTGCTTGAGCAAGATGAAGTAAAATCTCAACTCACCAAAACTCGCACCTCTTCTGTAACTCCAGAAAAAGAGAAAAAAGAATAGCTCTCAAAGGTCATTTGCCAAAATCTTCATGTGCATTAAAATAGGTATGTGGTCACGGAAAGATTATGTCAGATGCCTTCTCATAACTTGTAAACTTCGGCTAGGAGTAGCTCCTCTCAAGTATCCTGCGCCCACGACAGATAGGGACCAAACTGTCTCATGCCTTCGACAAAGTCTTAGGATTGCTGCAAGGGCGATTTTTGAAAAAACTCAGCCGTCTTTTTGCATTGTAGATGTACTGTTCCCGTGAAAAATCCGACGATATTCATATCCCATTTGTGAGGGTCTTCTTTATTTCGTACGAACTGCATCACCTTGCTCGAGTCGCATGGAAAAATCAGATTGATTTCGTCGATATTCTTTTCTGCATCTCGCGCAACACTGATCAACTGATATGGCAGTCCAGGCTTATTGGGGTCAGGGTAAAAACAGAAATTGTCTTTTCCGTCTTTTCGGAATGTGCCATGAAAGGTATTAGGCGGGCCCTCATACGCGCCCTGAAGCTGCCCAAAAAGCTTTTTGGCATCCTCAATGTCGCGCCGTGCAGCATCTGTTTTTGCAGCTTCAACCACTGCTTCGGCGGGAATTTCTCCGGCTTGACCGCGATCTCCCACTTGCAGGTAGTGCATTTTTTTGTCGTGGCTTTCAAAGATTTGAATCAATTCCGGCTGATCATCGATAAAAATATATTCCTTTTTTTCATGTGTGTGTATGCGAAAGGCAGTCCCAGCCCCATAGAGAAACTTATCTTCCGAAGAATAGGCCATAAGACCCTCGTCGCCTCGGAAATACATTTTCGCGCGTGGTACCAAATCGCGTCCTTCGGGATAGGTGAGCTGCAGCCCCTTGGACTGCAGAGAAGGCTCCTCGTGATGAGGAGGGCTTGGTTGTAAGGTAGAAAGGAGCTCCTTTTCGAGCGCGCGAAAGCATTCTTTAAATTCTCGAGCCTTTGCATCTTGACTAAAGTTATACCATATGAAGACTGCGAATGCGTCATTGTGCTCGAGAGGATTTTTCATCCGTTGCCAGCGAAAAAAATGCTGGCATGGCGAATAATCACCGCCCTTTCCGATTGATACTGATGCTGCCCTATTTTCGATAAAAGCGCCTCCTGAAGTAACCGAGGGCATGTTGACATTCGGCAAGTCGGGGCTCGATTTTGAAAAGAGCGCGCTGAATCTTTTTTCGGAAACTAAAAGACGACCATCTTGTGTTCGTATGTCAGGAGCCATCAATGCTCGGAGCAGAACTGTCTCATCGCGAGGCGTCATAAAAAAAGTACCGCCGCAACCATTTCGTGAATTGTCAGGCAGAGGGACAACTCCTTTTCCTGCGGCAAGCGCCTCTTGTGTTCCTGAAGCAAGAGCGCGACCTTGCTGGCTCACTTCCTCTGGAAGATTATAGGTGGCTTCTTTAATGCCGAGAGGTTCCAAGAATTCTGTTTTAAGAATTTCCTCAAAAGCGGCTTCGTGACCAAGAAGCGAGTCGATGATGTCATGGATATAGACGCCATACAGCAAAGCCTCTTGCCGATGGGGATCGGAGGCGATCTTTTCAAATTCGGCGAGCGTCATGTTTTTGATCGTGTCTGGCACAGTTTGGAAGTCGAGCCGACCAGGTGCCTTTTCGAGAAGCGAGCCAAGCGTCCTTTGTTTTTCCGGCAAGCCTTTGAGCGCTTTTTCTTTGTATGCCTTCTCGATGGCATAGCCTAAAAATTTCAGTTGTAAATTGCTATAGGTATAGATGCCATCGCCTGGGCGAGAGAGAAAGGGAATGGAGTTGTCCCTCGTTTGCTTGCGGAGGATTTCATCATGGGAGAGCCTGCCTCTTTTTTCTAGTGGTACTTCAACTCCTGCATTCTCATCTTCTGTCAATCCGGCGGTCATAGAAGAGAGCATGCCGATGGTAATTGACGCAGGGTTTATTGCAAGCCCATTGCAATGCAGTTGAAATTTCTTCATCGCCTCGAGTGGAAAATAGCGAGCAATTGAATCAGAAAACCGAAGGATGCCGGCCTCTTCCAAAGTGGCTGCAAGAAGGCATGTGAGGGTTTTACCTGAAGAGGCTAAATTGGCAAACGTGGCATCATTGACGACCTCTTTTCCAGTTCCCGATCCAGTGATGCCGCCGCAGAACTCCATTTTTCCAATTAGCTCTTCGATATGTTCTGGGAGCACAACTCGAACATAGGCGCCGCATGCTTTGGGGATGGTTTTTTCGAGTTCAGCACGCGCTTTTTCAAAGCGTTCGCGTACCAGCTTCAATTTTTCCAATCTAACAGAGGAGAGTATTTTTGTTGCGACTTGGCCGACAGACTCCTCTTTCTTCGGCGCAGTAGTGACCGCAAGAGGCAAATAGGCTTGTTCCTGAGTTTTTTTTTGCAAAACCTGTTGAGCTGTGGCATTGATCTCTTGCTCGAACGGCTTTTTTTGAGGCTGTACTGGTGTGAGTGGACTCCCTTCCGATTGAGAAGAAATAGGCTTCGTCATGATTTTTTCCCTCTGGCCTCTTTTGGTGGAGAGATAAAGCTTACGATGTTTTCTGTCGAGCGTGAGTTTATAATGCCCTCCTAGTTTTTTTGCTCAAGAAAAGGGTTAGATTTCTCTTCTTCTAAATCGCGCTATTGAGCTCCCCTCTCTCCACGTAATAATATGGCTAAACGGAGATTTTTGTTTTTACATCGTCTATGCTCAAACGTTGCAAATCAGGTAGTGTCACAGTAGATGTTGCCAATTGCAAATCATTGGCTTCTTTTGTTTCCTTTTTTTCATCCGCCATGTGCTGATGAGCCCCTTGTTGAAAAAGAGATTGTGGCAATTCGATTTTGAACTCTTCGGCAAACCCCGTCGTGAACTCCGGGTTTTTTGCATATACTTTTGTTAAAAGCTCATCTGCACGTTTGCTATTCTTGTCTTCCATTTTCAAAACCCTTGCAAGATTCAACATGAGCCTAACATGATTTTGGTTAGGTGCAAGGTTATATGCTTTTTCTAGCAATCCTCGAATCTCCTTCATTGCTGAATTATCTAGTTGTTTCGCTTTGAGTAATACCATCGCATATAGGTAATGGGCAAAAGGGTTTTGAGGATCTACCACTATCGCCTTCTTCAAAAAATCCTTTGCCATTGATAAGTCAGTAGTTTCCGTGGCCCCTTCTCCCAGAGCCAGATTGATAGAACCCAATTGAGTGAGAACAAAACCGTTGTCTGGCTCTAATCTCAAAGCTTCTTGGAAATGCTGTATTCCTTGGTGTGCTAATAAGGATGTCTCTTGTTGATCCTTTCCTCCAAAAAAAGACACCAATCCTAAAGCTATATGAGCAAAGCCATTTTTGGGATTTTTCTCAGATACCTTTTTCAAATGTTCAAAGGTTGCTCGAACAAAGCGATTTTCCTGAAGAGTGGTGGGCACAATTTCACCAAGAAACCAATTCATTTCATTGCCCGGCATATATTTCAAACTCATTTCGAAATGCTCTTTTATGGGTTTAAAATCATGCGCAAAATTTCCTTTTTCAACATCCCTATACAGGTAAAGCATCGCTAGGAGAAAATGCGCATTAGAATAGATCTTTGGTTCCACATTATCCGGAGGCAGGCTGCAGGCTCTCTCCAAACAAGATTGTGCAATTTGAAACTCTTCGGCGCTTACCTGTAAATCATCAAAGGTAAAAGATCTTGTATAAAATGCCGGCCCTAAAGCTCCTAACATGTGAAAATCGTTTTTGTATAAGGAAATAGTCTTTTGAATTGCTTGGCTCAACCTTTTGGGTATTGGAATCGAATGATTCCTGTAAAAACTATAAAGAGCAAAAAGGGCATAAGGGCAATAGGGATTAATAGCGACTGCTTCTTCCAGCTTTGACTGGACTTTTTTCATGTCTATTTTTTTGAACAAATCATCTGAATTAGCCGAGCCAGAAACATTACCGCTGCTGAATTTCATTTCGATACTGAATCCCCTATTCGCAAGTGACAGCTGCACATCTGCAAGCATCCCTGAGAATGCCAATATTCCAACAGAGTGGGGATGGAATTTCATGACCATCTTGTCATCTAGCCGTTCTTTAACTTCTTTATCTTCATGCGGTAAGGCTAATAAAGTAGGATTCTCAAACCTATGTAGGGCCAGAGAACTTCCAATGGCCACGACGTTATAAGGATTGACATGGATAGCTCTTTTTAAAAGTGCTAAAGCCTTCTCAAGGCTTCCTTCGTCACGATATAAATATTGAATAGCCACCAAGGAAAAGACATCGTAAGGGTTCTTCTGTATCGCTTGTTCTAAAAGTTTTCGAGCTTCTTCTATATTTGGAAGAAGATTGACTCCACCAGTAAAATAGAGTGCTCCAAGGAGCGCCAATACATTCACATTATTGGGCTCTATTTTTCGCGCCCTCTCCAAACAGTCTAAAGCTTTGAGAGCCTCTGGCTCGATATCTCTTCCGCCATCCCAATAAAGCTGAGCCAGAGTCGTCAGCGCATATACATTCTTTGGCTCAATGCGCACAGCCTGTTGTAGGAAATTTTCAGCTAGAAGAATATCTGGGAATACCTGTTGCCCCCCGACCAAATAAAATTCTCCAAGCATGGCAAGTACAGTTGCATTATTCGAATCGATTTTTTGCGCCTGCTCCAAATATTGCATGGCAAGTTGAATATTTGGTTCAACACCCTGTCCGCCTGTACGATGCAGCTCTGCAAGACAAGCAAGAGTTTCGACATTGTTAGGATTTAGCCTGTGAGCCGATTCAAAAA
>Ga0209777_10005337_pt1 | contig 14867 bp, 11 predicted proteins | sample FrelakmetHBP12HB_FD_187147 | JGI IMG/M metagenome (GOLD analysis project Ga0209777, IMG submission 187147) | Freshwater lake sediment microbial communities from the University of Notre Dame, USA, for methane emissions studies -HBP12 HB (SPAdes)... | ecosystem: Environmental > Aquatic >... | reverse complement strand
CATTTCTTCCGTAATTAAGCCTTGGCGGGCTTTTTCTAATTGTGTCATTTGTTGCTCCATATATAAGATTCTCGTTTTGCTTAATTTTTTAATTCATTAAATATTTAAATAATACATTAACCGGCCCATGCCCTGCTCCTATTTTAAGCGAATTTTTTATCGCGTCAGTCACCAGCCTTTTTGCGTTTTCCACTGCGGCAATCACATTTTCACCCCGGGCAATTTCCGCGGCCAGAGCGGAAGCGTAAGTACAGCCCGTACCATGCGTATCGTACGAATCAATCCAAGGAGCGGAAAACTCATAATATTTATCTCCATCATAGAGAATATCCATAGCGCCCGCTTTTTTAGCGCCGGGAAGATGCCCTCCCTTAATCAGCACATTCTTCGCGCCCAGCTTATGAATTAGAACCGCCGCTTTTTTCATCTCATCAACTGATTTAATCTTTGATCGTGTTAACCGCTCCGCTTCGGAAATATTCGGCGTAACAACAAAAGCTAAAGGCAAAAGCTTTTTTACAATCGCCTCGAGTGCTTTATCCTGCATTAAAGAACGGCCGCCTTTGGCCATCATCACCGGATCAACTACAACTTTACCTATATTATACTCCTTAATCTTCCTTACAACTACCTGAATGACTCCATCTGTCAAAAGCATTCCGGTCTTAACCGCATCCGTGCCAATATCGCTTAACACCGATTCCAACTGCTTAGCGACAAACTTCGGCGGGACCGGATAAATATCCTGCACACCCAGTGTGTTTTGTGCCGTCACCGCCGTTATAACGCTCATCCCATAACAGCCGCAGGCGCTGACAGCCTTTAAATCCGCCTGAATCCCTGCACCGCCGCTGGAATCGGAACCGCCGATACATAATACTAAAGCCTGCTTCATAAATTAAAGCGCCTCCGGAAAAACATCTTTTTGCCAATAACGAATCACCAGAAGATTCCCATCTCGCACACTGATTTTGGCGTGAGCTTTATTAATAATATTACTGATTCCCAGCGACTCACCCATAGTCAATACCGCATTTTTAAGAGGATAAACAAAACCACTGAGAGATAAACCTTCGACTTTAGGGCTCAGAGCAAAAAGAGAAACAGTAACGCCCTTTGCGTCAACAAAAGCGGCTTCCTTATTCATGATAAAAGTCTCGCAATATTCATCAATCAGATAAGTTTTAATTCCTGCTTTTTGTCCTTTACAAAGTAAAAACACATTAGCCAGAGTATGATCGAGTCTTCCGCCGAGCGCTCCCCAGATATAAATAGCCGTGGGCTTCAAATTCAAGGCGTAATCAAGAGCCAGTTCGGTATCGGTGAAGTCTTTGTTTGCCGGATATTTGATAATCTTGACACCCTGTGCGGAATAACTTTTCAGTTGAGTGGGCTCAATGGAATCCATATCGCCGATAATCACATCCGGCTTAATTCCTAATTTTTGTAGATGACGCACGCCGCCATCACAGACAATGATTAGAGAGGCTCCAATTTCCGCTATCTTTTTCTTAAAAAATATTGGATCGCCGAAACGTCCGCCGCTGATTATAATTATTTTTTTTGACATACAATTCTCATGCTTCCCAAAACAATAAAAGCCATACCCTCATGGGATATGGCTTTTATTTAAAATTTTTTATCGCCGCCACTCCCTACGCCGGCATTACCCGGGTCAGGTTCAAAGGGTATAATCTCAGCCATCAATGGCACCCCTGTTATCAAATTTATTACATTAACCCCCAAAAAGCAATGCGTTTAATCATAATAGAAAAAAGTTACCGAATTAGTGAGTATTTACAGCTGGCCCTAATCACAATCAAAAATAACGCTGTCTTATCGCTGATTCTATTCAGCGCTTACATCAACGACTGATTCCACCCCTTCAACTATCGTGATGACTTGGCTCCAGTATTGTACTCCGGTTACATCAACCCTGAATTTAAACGGGTACGCCGGCAATGTAAATCGAGCATTCCCAGCGGCATCTGTTGCCGCATTCATTCCCAGATAATCACCACTTTCAGAGAACAAGTAAACTGTAGCGCCGACGACCGGTCCCGCAGCATTATGCGCATACATCGTCGCCAGGCCTTCATTTATTACCACCGGCGAACTTTGTCCCGCGACTAGGTTGGCCCAGAACTGTCTGCCCAGATAATCAATGCGAATCTTGTAATCCTTATTTGGAATACTAAAGACAACGCCGCCATTGGCATCGGTTACGTTGCTGATATTCACATACGCTCCGGCTTGTGTGAACAAATATACGTTAAGACCGCTCAAAGGCATGCTGTTGAGATAAAAGGCGCTTACCGTAACCGGTGTAGCGGAAAGTTCTATGGTAAAGTCAGCGGCGAGTTGTGTGGGCACGGAATACACATCCGTCCAGAATTGGTAGCCCATATAATCCACGCGGATTTTATAATTGCCGGTAGATAGTGCAAAGATATACTGGCCGTTGCCGTTCGTTACACCGGACAGGCCTAAATAAGCGCCACTGCTGTTAAAGGCGTAACAATTAACTCCCGCTAGCGGATCAGCATTTGCTTTAACCGTTAAAGTGAAATTGCCGCCGCCGTCGGAAAGGCTGATATTATTTATCTGATCGGCAACAATTGTCTGATAATCTGTCCAGAACTGATTGCCCTGATAATCCGCCCGGAATTTATATGTGCCTGCCGGTATTCTCAATGTAACCTTTCCATCCGCGCCTGTATTCGCTGTCACGCCTAAGTAAGAATTAGCGGAATTAAAAACATAAACCGGCACGCCGGCCTGCGGCATACCCGCTCCGATCATTGTTATCGCCACGTCGGCCATTGGTATATTCACCGCCTTATCCACCCAGGTAAACGCCTCCGACCAGTACTGCTGACCCAGATAATCCGCGCGAACCTGGTAAGCCTTCTGCGGCAAATTAAAGACTCCGCTGCCCGTAGCATCGGTTGTGAACATCATGCCTATGTATGAACCGGTATCATTAAACAGGTAAACATTTACATTAGCCATTGGTGTAAATGCCCCCTGATATAATCCGCCCACAGTTATCGTGACATCTTGATGAGGGATAATAAAATTAGTTACCATATCGGAGGTCACTACATTATTTGAACACCAGAATTGATAACCCAGATAATCCACCCGGACATTATATGTACCACTCGGAACGTTGAAGGCAACTTTACCTGTGGCATCAGCCGTCTGGCTCAGGCCTAAGTAAGAACCATTTTGATCAAAGAGGTAAGCCGTGACTCCGGTTAAAGGAACTCCTGCCGCCTTTAAAATATTGACCTGTAGTGTGCCGCCGCCGGCGTTCACGACTACATTGTTTGTGCCGCCACCAGCCACTAAAATAATGTCGCTCCAATACTGGCTGTCCATAATATCAGCCCTTACCATATAGCGGGAGCCAACAGGCAGCGTAAAGGTTACATTGCCGGAATCATCGGTAACCGCAGAAATCCCCAAATAACTGCCGTCAATGGTAAACAGATAAACGTTTACGCCACTGATTGCGCCATAAGCAGCCCCGACATTAACGACAACAGTCGACATCGGAATAACCATCGTTAAATTCAGTTTGGCAGGTACGTTGGTAACACCACTCCAGAATTGATAGCCCAGGTAATCCACGCGGAATTTATAATTGCCGTTGGCCATGCTGAAGAGCACATTGCCGTTGGCATCTGTCGTTCCCGTTATGCCTAAGTAAGCACCCGTATCATTGAAAACATAACAGTTAACTCCCGCTACTGGATTAGCGTTGGCATTAACCGTTAAAGTAAAGTTGCCGCCGCCAGCGGAAATGTTGACATTTAGAGACTGATCGGCAATTAAAGTTTGATTTTCCGACCAGAACTGATTTCCCTGATAATCCGCCCGGAATTTATATGTGCCTGCAGGCAGACGGAAGGTTATCTTGCCGTCTGCTCCGGTCTGGCCCGTAACACCTAAATAAGAACCGTCTTGCGTAAAAACATAGACCGGCACGGAAACGTACGGCATGGCGCTGCCGGTTACAGTAATCACTGCATTCGCCAGAGGAATGTTTACCACCATATCGGTCCAGGTAAAGGCCGCCGACCAGTACTGCTGACCCAGATAATCAGCGCGCACCTGGTAAGCCTTCTGCGGAACACTAAAGACTGCCTTGCCTGTAGCATCGGTCTGGAGAGTCTTACCCAAATATGAACCGGCAGTATTAAACAGGTAAACATTTATGCCGCCCAAAGGCGTGAATGCCCCCTGAAATACTCCACCGACAGTTATGTTGACATTCTTGTGCGGGATAAGGAAATCTATCGTAACATTGGCAGCGACAAAATTGGTATTGCTCCAGAACTGGTAGCCCAGATAGTCAGCGCGGATTTTATAATTTCCCTGAGGCACGGCAAAACTAACCACGCCCGCAGCATCGCTTACCTGGCTCATTCCCAGATAAGCACCGCTGTCGCTAAAAAGGTAGGCGTTTACATTAGTCAGAGGAACTCCTGGGGCCTGCAAAATGTTTGCCTGCAGCACGCCGCCGCCGGCCGCCACAGCCACATTGTTTGTGCCGCCGCCAGCCACCAAAATAATGTCGCTCCAATACTGGCCGTCCATAATATCAGCCCTTACCATATAGCGGTAACCAACCGGTAGCGTAAAGGTTACATTGCCGGATGCGTCAGTAACTGCAGAAATACCTAAATAACTGCCGTCAATGGTGAACAAATAAACCGGAACGCCTGTAGCCACGCCATAAGCAGCCCCGACATTAACGACAACAGTCGACATCGGAATCACCAGCGTCAAATTCGCTGTCGCCGGGAAATTCACAATTGCGCTCCAGAACTGGTAGCCCAGGTAATCCGCCCGGACTTTGTAATTGCCCGCGGGGACTGCGAATGTAGCACCACCGGATGCGTTGGTTACCTGGGTTAGATTCTGGTAGGTTCCGGCATCATCGAACAGGTAGAGGTTGATCCCCGGCAAAGTGTGCTGGGCGTCACTCTCCACTGTTACCTGCAAGGAAGTTGCCGCTATGCTGGTGGTCAGGCTTTGCGTCCGGTCACCGGATTCGTCGTAGGTGTACACTATATTTGATCCGTCTTGGTAATCCACGCGAATCAGACGATTGCTATTATCGTAAGCATAATTACTTGCCGGTGAATAAGAAGGAAGGCACAGCGTAAAAAGAAGACTCATTACCGCTGTAACAAATAGTAATTTGTTTCTTAATCTCGATGGCATCATTGCGTCCCCCTATGCTGTGAAAATATTATTCTGTTTATTGTTGCCAATCAATTGTCATTGTGAGTTAACAACGACCCTAGAATTGAACAAGCGCAGCGGCTCCAGTTTTAATATATTATTGTGTGCTTCGAACTTCTTTTCTTTCCTTGCTACTTTGCTGCCTGTCCCTTGCCCCTGTCTGTTCCTGCTATCTGCCCCCCATAACAAAAAAGTCACCAGTGTTTATTTTGATTGTAGACGTAGTTAATTGTTTTTCCTTTTAAAGTAGATAGCCGTCCGTACCCCAAGAAGCATTAGAGCGGAGCCGGCGAAGACCACTACAAAATAAGAAGACAAGAAATGAAAAAAGATGACATACACAGGCAAAATGCAGAGAAACCCAATTAGATATTCATTATTCTTTGCGAGGAGAGCTGCGAGTAGTCCTGCAAAAAAAGCAATCGCCGGGTTGAACATCAAAGTCATCATATAAAGTCCCTTGTGAGCTAATACTAAAATAAACTGATCAGGAGTCATCGTGCCTTTTGCAAAGTCGCTGTAAGGCTTTATATCGAAACGCAATATCAAAAAAGCATTAACTCCCAGCAATAGGAAAGAAGTTATCGCTCCGGCTATTATAGCAATAAAATTACGCATACCGACCTCGCATTGAGCTACCAAACAGTAAAATTACACTTTACGGCGTATTCATCTTTTTTTTGACATGATGGAAGGTTCTTGTAACATTCATTAAACAAGTCGGAAGATGTAGCATTTTCGTTTTCTTGGCATACTTTCTTTTTACACTCAAGACCTTCATTTAAACATTGGCGCGCATAGTAAACGAACATGAGGCAATCAATCACAGATGACCCTTTTGGATCTGTATAATTCACTGGATTATTTTTTACATACCCATACAGATTAGCATCTCCGCCTCTGAACCCAATCGGGTCTTTGGTAACAAAGCGTCCTACCTTTGGGTCATAATATCTGGCGCGGTAATAGTAAAGCCCCATTTCTTGATCATATTCTCTGGCTGTAAACGTAAATGGTTGATTGATGTTTCCGGTTGCCGTCATATTACCGAATGAATCGTAGCTGTATGTCTGCACTATGTTACCACTGGCATTCGTGAGTGTTGTGATACTGCCTAATCCATCAGTATGGTAATAATATGTCTGCTTGTTTTTTTCCAAGGCCAGCGGCTCATCTATTCCTGGGCCATGCGTGTATTTGGCACTGATACTTCCTGTCTGATCATATTCTAGGATGATTTTTTCTTTGTCATAAACATAATTGGTCGTTCGCGGACAAATGTTCGGACTGGTACAATCCGTTCCGATTTCATCTTTGGTTAACGTCTTGGAGATTCTCTTGCCGAAAGGATCATACGTAAACGTAAGCGCCTTCGTCTTATAATTTCTCGTGATCTGGACTCCGGTTAATCGGTTTTCATCATCATAGGTGTAATTGACGGTTTCATTGGCCGAAGGAGGCGTATCCGGCACTTTCAACAAACGATTGCCGACGGGATCGTAAGTGTAAGTCTCGGGCTGCTGAGTCCCGCCTGTCGGCGTTGCCTGTGTCAGCCGGTAAAGCGCATCGTAGGTGTAGTTATAATTCACGGGAGGCTGAGCTTTGGTAAGACGATTGCCGACATTATCATACGTATAGCCGACGGAATCTATTGTTGTTGCGCCTTTGGTTGTCTGTATCCCCACAAGCCTGCTTCCCTGATCGTAGCTGTAAGTGGCGGTTGTTCCGTTGGGCAGTGTGCGGGTTATCCTGCGGTTGTTAGCATCGTAGGTGAAGGTAAAGTTGCCTAAATCGGTGGTAATCTGCGTAAGGAGATTGTCGAAGTCGTAAACATAGTTTATTGTTCTTCCATCAGGTGTGATCATTGTCGTTCTGTTTCCGGCGGCATCGTATTGATACTGGATAATCCTGCCTGCGGAATCGGATATCTGCGTGATTCTGCTTACGGCATCATAAGTAAAAGTGTAATTGATGTTTTGGTTTCCCGCATAAGTCATATTGCCGGCATTGTCATATTGGAAGGTGGTGATTGCACTATCCGAGTAGGTCTTCTGCGTCAGCCTGCCTATCAGATCATAGCTGTAGGTGATGGTTTTATTGTCCGGGCTTGTTCTGGTGATGAGGTTGCCCTTGCTGTCATAGGTGTGAGTTGTGATCTTGCCCAGCGGGTCGGTTTCTTTCGTGAGTTTGCCGGTCTTGTCATATTCATACGCGGTGGTTTGATTTTTCGCATCGGTAAGCGCCGTAAGTTTGTCCACCCCGGTGCCGCAGGAGGAGCATCCTGCCCCGCTATAGGCCATATTAGTGATGTTGTTTAAGGCATCGGTGATTTTAGTGAGCTGACTTTTATAGTCATATAAATACTGCGTGGTGTTGGTATTGGCATCGGTTGTGGAGAGACGGTTCCCCTTGTAGTCATACGTGTATTGAGTAATCTTGCCCAGTGGATCGGTGATCTGTGTCATCTGGTTGAGGCTGTTGTACTGGAAGGTAATCACCTTACCCAGCGCGTCTGTCTGTCTGAGCATATTGCCAACATTATCATAAGCCATCGTAACCGTCCCGCCCTTGGGATCGGTAACAGTAATGAGGTTGTTGTACTGGTCATAGGTCATGTTGGTCGTTTTGTTAAGCGGGTTGATAATGGCGGTGTTGTTTCCTTTGGCGTCGTATTGATATCTGGTGACGGCATTGGTGGCATCAGTAACCGAGGTGCGGTTGCCCTGGGCATCATAGCCATATTGCGTTTTGTTTCCCTTGGGATCGGTCATACTGGTGACCAGATTGAGGCTATTGTAAGTATAGCTGGTGACATTGCCCAACGGATCGGTGACGGAGGTGAGATTGCTATTGGCATCATAGGTGTTGCGGGTGACACTGCCGTCCGGGGCAGTGGTGGAAAGGAGATTGCGCTTGGCATCGTAGGTGTATCGGGTGGTATTACCCAGCGGGTCGGTCTGTGCCGTTTTGACCGCATATACCGGATCGTAGATGTAGGTCCAGAGGCCGCCGTCTTTTTCGGTGAAGGTGGTAGTACCGGATTGAGTGTAGTTCATGGTTCGAGTTTTACCTTCCGGGTCGGTGGAGGTCAGAAGGTTGCCGTTGGCATCATAGGTATAGGTTATTACAAAGTTGGCCGGGTCGGTCTTGGTCAGCATCTTGCCATTGGCATCGTAAGTGTAGCGCCAGGTATTGCCTAAAGGATCAGTAATGGAAGTAAGGAGCCCATTGGTATAGGCCAGATTGTATGTCCTGCCGCCTGGATCGGTAATGGAAGCTATTTTTCCACCCGTGGTTGTGATGGTTGTTGTCCTGCTGTTTTGGTCAGTAATACTTGCCAGATAACCTCCGCTGTAAGTTAAGGTAGTTGTATTGCCGTTCAGGTCGATAATGGAGGTGAGATTACCGGATGAATTATAGTTTTCAATCATGCCATTTTTGGCGGTGCGTGTGTATGTGCCGTCGGAGTTCTTCACAATCTGGGATGTATCGCCGCTGACCGCACTGGGATAATAAATACCGCCGGATAATTTGAAATAAATAGTATTGCCGTCTTCGGTTTTAAGCTTTAAGATAATTTTATTACTTGACGCCGTGAGTTGCTGGTTATAATTATGTGTCCATTTTATACCTAAAACATCATTAATGGTATCAATGCTGTTATAAGAAAGAGCCAGTTTGGCCACATCCTGCGAATGATACAGATTGCCGCTTTTGAGGTTGGCAGAAGATTCTGCAGACACAGAATTTTTGCCACAGCCGGTGTCATTAGGGCAAGGCGTGGGGGGCAGTGGTGGTGGTGGCGGTGGCAAGAATTGCGGCGGGCAGCAGCCCGCCGTTTTCATTGCGTCAGTGCGCACATCAACAGGTGATCCGGCGACCAAATCCCTAATATGACCACCCCTTGCATGTCTGCAAACACTGGCGTAATCAGGTATCACCGAATCGTAGCAACTATCACCATCGCAGGGAACACACCACCCATATGTCGAAGTTCCAGTTGTACATTCATGAGTCACGTTGCCCATGCAATCAAAATCTGTTTCCTGAACAGAGCATTGCACCCGCAGGCAACTGCAGTCCCAACAAGTACAGCTATATTCGTTGCTGGGACAGTAGTGACAGCCTGAGTCATGAATAGGATTAAGTCCTGCGGCAGAGTATTCAGCGTATGCGTCACCGCTGATACTTGGAGAACTAACAGCGATCTGCTTACAGGTCTGTTGCCCGGAAAAATCTGTCACGCAGATTGTCGGATTATTGTTGCAATTGGAATTGGAACCTGGAGCGGTATAGGTAGTGGAATCACCACTGGAACTGGAAATACTCCCGCCACCGCCAAGCGACCAAGTGTAAGGCTTGCAACAACCACCGGATGCGGTCAAAGTCTGCGAACTGCCAACGGCCATTTGATTGGAACCGTTAGAACCGCTAATAACTAAAGGATCGGCATTACTGACAGCAATAAACAATAAAGATGTAAAAAGTCCGAAGATGATGACAAAAGAAATCAGGCATAATCGTTTACTTCCCAACATGAGTATTCCTCCTGTGCAAAAGAAATGATTTACCTTGCTGCTTTTTTGATTGTGGAAAATGATGCTTATTAAACAGAGCCTTTATCAGGCTCAATATTTAAAGTGCGCTTTACTAGCGCTAAAGAGATTAATTACGAGGATCCGGCGACGTTCTGGATGAGAGAGCGGCAAATAAATTCAAAGAAAGATGTAATTTAATACTATTAATTGTCCATGAACTTCTTATGCCACATAAGCTGTCAGTTTCGCAAAACTTATATCTTTATAAGAAAATTGCAAGGATTTTTTTTACGACTTTATTATTATTATTCTCAACCCGCGTTACAATAATTCGGGGGTGAAAAATGTGAGGAATTTCGTGCCTATATATTCTTTTTTTGGAGTTGATTGCAAATATTTTTTTTAAGAAAATACTTGATTTGGCAAAAAAGATGGTTGGCAATAGCGACCTGCCGCTATGGTTGTACAACATGTTAAGTTAAAGTTCAGCTATTTTTGATTATTTCCGATTGAAATGTTGTGTGAATTGGAAAAATAAGAAAAACGACGGTTCAGGAAGAAGCAATTCTAGAGCATGGACTTGAAGCGCCAGAGGCCAAGTTCTTCCATTACTGTCCTTGCCGCTGGATTGCGAGTTGCCAAATCTGCTGCTCGCGACGCTTCAGCTTTTGCAAATATATAGCGCACATTGCTGGCATTGGGTGGAGGTCCATAGAGATTATTTAGCAAGGATTCCGATGCGCAGATGATTAAGTCGAGCAAATTGAGATATGCGAGTAAATGCCCATTGTGTAAATCTGAGATGACATCAAAATATTGGGTTTCTAGAAACAATTTTTGACCTATGTCGTGGACACTCGTATCTCTATAAGTAAAATCAGGATTCGGATGAATGAAATTGTCATTTAAGCGGGTCAAAACCTCCCGGAAATCGCTACTTTTAGGAAGCGATTTTGAAATCAGGCTTTTGCCTGAGAATGCCTTTTGATATGCCTTGCTAGCAACGAGCCGATCACGCCATATCTTGGCATTGTCCGGATTATCAACAAACTTGCCGAGGATTAAGAGAGCTTCCAGACCTGGCCTAAAAGTCAACCATGCAAGAAAACTCTGATACGTGGCTATGTGTTGGAATCCAAGTATTGCATGACGAATCAGAATACTGCAGAATAACAGCAAACCAGCATGAGAGCGGCCTTGCAAATCTTTTTCGACTCCTATCCGGGACCATACATCCTGAAGGGCACCTAATTGATAGCTGAATGTGCGAAAATCTTTCCCATAATTGAGCAAGAAGGTTTCCCGATTCTTTACCTGTGTAGCTGCATATTCCAAAAGATCTATTTTCACGATGACTCTTGAACCCCTGCATACATACCTTGCGTTGGTTGCTTATCTAAAAACTACGATGTGAAATATACAAATTTACATGGAGTCTGTCAAACGTTGACTTCAGGAAGAATTCTGTAGTTTCGCTGACAATTACTGCTAGATCAATTATTGTTATCAAGATGATTAAAGTCTCTCTACTCCTTGCCTCATGTCAATCCGTCTTATTTTACTCCCAACATTTTATGCAACTGAAGACTAATACGCCATTGCGGATGGGCAAGGACATAATCCAATGTTTTTTGCCTGTTCGCTTCCCGAGCGGAGTTATCCATCGGCTGCAAAAAAAAGTGCTGGAAATCAAGCTGATCATATTTTTCCGGCTCCGCACCCGCCTGCGGAAAGATCAATTTTAACTCCTGCCCTGAGCGTAATAACAATTCAGCACCGGCTTTAGGGCTGACGCAAAGCCAATCAATATCAGGAGGCGGTATGATGGTGCCGTTGGTTTCCACGGCAATTTCCAAACCTTCATCATGCAATGCGGCAATCAACTCGGCATCCAGTTGCAAAAGCGGCTCCCCACCAGTGCAGACCACAAATGGCTTCGCTGATTTTGCATTTTTCTCCGGCCATAATTGCCTGACCTTTTTTGCTAATTTTCCTGCACTCGGAAAATGCCCACCTTCCTGTCCATCAATGCCCATAAAATCCGTATCACAAAATCTACAAATTGCATTTTTCCGATCAGCTTCTTTTCCCGACCATAAATTACAGCCGGTAAACCGGCAAAAGACCGCCGGACGGCCGGAATGAAAACCTTCCCCCTGAAGCGAGTAGAATATTTCTTTGACCAGATAGCTCAAATTCAACCTTTTATTCGTGAAACTCCAATTCCGAAAGCGAAGTAACCTAAAGGTCATCTGCGACGCAGCGGAATTGGTAAGTTGAACAATCCCGCAAAGCGGAGGGTATCATACCCCGCAGCTTGCTTTGGGGTTTCATACCCGTGATATTTTATATCTGATAGAATCTTTAATGCCCGCATCTTGAAAACCATGCAACCGTATAAGGCAGGAGTCACATTCGCCACAGGCCAATCCTTCTGCCGATGGGTCATAACAGCTGTGTGTCTGGCTATAGTCAACACCCAACTTTATTCCTTTACGGATAATTTGCGCTTTGGTCATCCTGATCAGCGGCGTATAAATTTTTAGTCTCTGCTTACCTTCCACTCCGGCCTTTGTGGCGAGATTGGCCATCTTCTCGTAAGCTTCGATATATTCGGGACGGCAATCGGGATAACCGCTATAATCCAGAGCATTAACACCGATAAATATATCAAATGCTTTTATTGTTTCCGCCCAGGCCAGTGCGTAGGAAAGAAAGATGGTATTGCGGGCCGGAACATAAGTTACCGGAATATCTTTTCCCATTTGTTTAATGTTGCGGCTCTTAGGGATAGCAATATCTCCTGTTAAGGCAGAACCGCCGATGCGGCGCAAATCGATATCGAGAATCAGATGCTCGGCTATGTTAAAATGCCGGGCAATGCGCACAGCAGCTTCTAATTCCACCTCATGGCGCTGACCATACCTGAAGCTCAGGGCATAGATGGCAAATTCCCTATTTTTAGCGATAGCCAATGTGGTGGTGGAATCGATACCGCCGCTTAATAAAACTACAGCTTTGGGTTTGTTTTTCATTATCCTGACTCTTATTAAATTATTGGGAAAATATGCTACTATTTGCTAGCGGAAGATTCAATCTGGAAAAGATTCTTGGCGTTTTTAGTTGTGGCATCAGCCACTTCCTCCAAAGACACGCCTTTGAGTTCCGCTACTTTTTTTGCCGTGTAGATAATAAAGGAAGGTTCGTTTCTTTTTCCGCGGTGCGGAATAGGAGCAAGATAAGGCGCGTCCGTTTCCAGTAATAGCGAAGAAATCGGCACACGCCTGGCAACATCCTGAATAGTCTTGGCCTTATCAAAGGTTACCACGCCCGGCACAGAAATATAAAAACCTAAGTCTATACATTGTCTGGCCATGTTATAATCACCGGAAAAGCAGTGAAATACTCCACAACGTATACTGGAGGCCTTAACCATTTTAAACGTTTGTTCATGTGCATTGCGATCATGAATAATCACCGGCAGTTTCAGCTTATGAGCCAATTCCAGCTGACGGCCAAATAAATCCAGTTGTATCTCTTGAGGCGAGATATTACGAAAAAAATCTAATCCAATTTCGCCATAGGCGACAACTTTTTTCCGCTGGGCAAGTTCGAGGAGCGTATCGAAAGTTTTATTATCAATGTTGACTACATCATGGGGATGGATACCGACTGTCGCGTAAATATTTTCATGCCTCTCGGCAAGTTCAACCGCTTTACGGCTGAGAGCCAAGTTTGTTCCTACAGTAATTACAAAATCAACGCCCGCCTGACCGGCGCGCTCGATCACTTTCTCACGATCATGATCGAACTCTTTCATTTCCAGGTGAGCGTGAGAATCGATCAGCATACACAGCTATTTTTCGTTTCCATCCGGATTAACTTCTTCAGCGTTCTCCGCGACATCGGGGATTTTTTTTAACAAACTCTGCAAATCTTTTTCGGTTATTTCGCCGGATAATAATCGCCGGGAAAGAATGCGTTTATCGAGTTTAAGTAATTCCGGGTTAACTTTTTTGGCCATGTTACGCTTTCTCCTTCTGCATTTGATGGAACGAGCGGACTTCTATTACATTTCCTCAAATTTATCAAGCCTCAAGACGTAAACTTCGGAGCATTTATTACGGGAAACACCTTGACACGGGCGAACCTTTTCGCTAAATACCATAATAAATATAATGTGGTTGAGGCACAATTATGACTAAACTTATCATATTTTTTGCGGTTTCTATAATATTTATCATAATTTCCTGGCCGGCTTTATTCGATACCGGCAGTCGAAAATTTTATCGGTTTTTTGCTTTTGAGTTTCTCCTAATTTTAATTTTAGTCAACACCGATTACTGGTTTCATAGGCCATTTTCCGGTTTTCATATAATTTCCTGGGGATTATTAATAATTTCCCTCCTTTTAGCCCTTCCCGGCTTCTACCTCCTTATTCAAGAGGGCAAACCAGCGAGCTCCACCAACATTGAAACAACTACCGCTTTGGTAACTACGGGCGTATATAAATACGTTCGTCATCCTCTTTATAGCTCGCTAATATTTCTTGGCGCAGGCTGTTTAATGAAAAATCCTTCACTTTTGGCTTTAAGCCTGTTTGCCGTTACTGCAGTCTTTGTTTACGCTACAGCTCTATCCGAAGAAAAAGAAAATCTACTTAAGTTCGGAGATGATTATACCGCCTATACCAGAGAATCAAAGATGTTAGTTCCTTTTTTATTCTAAATTAATACTAAAAAAGGAGAAATATAATCGCTAATGCGGCTGAATATTGAACCGGCAGAAGAAATATGCTTGCTCTTGGAAGGAAAGGAAATTCGTAAATCCCGGCTTATTCAACTTTTAAACAACGATTATTTTACAATTGAGCAAACTCAGCAACCTATTGAAAGCGGTTACTTAAACCATATCGTTCTTTTGACTTACCAAAATACTGCCGCAAACCCCGGCCGTCTGGGTTTTGAAGCAAGAATTAAGGCTATTACATCGGACTCCCGAATTATCCTGTATAAATTAAACGATCCGGCGCCCTGTGATTTGAGAATGTGGCCAAGAATTCGCCTGGACTTG
>Ga0209777_10005336_pt1 | contig 14869 bp, 15 predicted proteins | sample FrelakmetHBP12HB_FD_187147 | JGI IMG/M metagenome (GOLD analysis project Ga0209777, IMG submission 187147) | Freshwater lake sediment microbial communities from the University of Notre Dame, USA, for methane emissions studies -HBP12 HB (SPAdes)... | ecosystem: Environmental > Aquatic >... | reverse complement strand
CAGAAGCTACATGAGAAAGCCTGCGGAAATCACAGTCGGTTCGCGCAATACAACAGCGGAAAACGTCCATCATCAATATTATGTCGTTCATGCCAAAGACAGATATATAGCACTCAAGAGAATTGCCGATTATTATCCTGATATTTACTCGATCATTTTTTGCCGCACAAAAATAGAAACTCAGGAAGTTGCCGACGCGCTGATCAAAGACTGTTACAATGCCGATGCCTTGCACGGCGATCTCTCGCAGGCGCAAAGAGACAGTGTCATGAACCGTTTCAGAAGCAGGAATTTACAGATGCTTGTAGCAACCGACGTTGCCGCCAGAGGTATTGACGTTGTTGATCTGACGCATATCATTAATTACAATCTTCCCGACGATATTGAATACTACACTCATCGCAGCGGGCGAACCGGCAGGGCAGGCAAATCGGGCATTTCGATTCTTATCGTTAATCTGAAAGAAGTCTTTCGCGTTAAACAGATTGAAAAGCAGATCGGCAAGAAATTTCAGGTGGTAAAGATACCGACAGGAAAAGAAGTCTGCGAAAAACAACTGATTCATCTGGTGGAGAAACTGAAAAACACCGAAATTCAGCATGATGAAATCGGCGCATTTTTGCCTGCCGCTTATGAACAACTAAAATCATTAAGCAAAGAAGAGATAATTCAGCGCTTTATTTCAACAGAATTTAATCGTTTTTTAAGCTATTACCGCAAAGCTGCCGACATTAATGTGGAATTAAAGAAAGAAAGCCCGACACATTTTACTGGTGGTTCTGGTTCAAATTCCAAATCTGGGCAAGTTCGTTTATTTATAAATCTGGGGCAGATGGAAAGATTTACTTCTCAAAAACTCAAAACATATCTGCAAGAGACTGTAAACGTGCCTAACCTCAATGTTTCCAATGTTGAGGTGATGCGTTGTAATGCTTATTTTGAAGTAGGCGCACAATTTGCGGAAATTGTCATGGCCAAATTTAAAAAAGAAAAATTCCAAAATCGCCGGGTGCAGATTGATTTTGCTGATAGACCCGGTCGAAGCAATTATAAAGAAAAAGGATATAAAGGCCGCTCCAAATCTCCGGAATCATTTTTTTTCAATAAAAGGAAAAAGCGATCAGGAAAATAGGGTGTTTTCAATCCCGCGGTTTAGAATTCTCTGGCTCCGGCCGGGGGAGGAAAGTGCTGTGATCCGCGGGAGGTCGCATTGTTTTAGGAAGCCTCCGGCTCCTGTCGGAGGTGGCTCCACTCTTTAATTGTCGAATTAGAAAACTATCTAATTGATTGGCAAATGCCTGACGGTCATTTTTACTAAAAGCGTCAGGGCCACCGGTAAGCATGCCACCGTCTCGAAGCTCACCTAGCAGATCACGCACAGACAACCTGTCTTTTATGTTACCCTCCGTGTACAGATCGCCTCTGGGGGTGAGCGCAAAAGCGCCCTTAGCGATAACTCTATCGGCAAGCGGAATATCGGAAGTGATGATCAAGTCACCGGATTGCGCAAGCGAGGCAATGCGATCATCCGTCACATCAGCACCTTCCGCGACCACAACAACGGAAATGCTTGCCGATGTTTTAACTCTCAGCGGTTTATTGGCAATGAAAACCAGCGGCACATTCAAACGCGCAGAAGCCCTGATTAAAATATCCTTGATTATGTTAGGAAACGCGTCTGCATCGATATAAATCTTCATGTATCGGAGATTTCCTTGATCCGGCCGACTATGCCGCCATGCAAACGAACTTTAATGCCGTGAGAATGAACGCCGGAATTTGTCAGAATGTCCTGAACAACACCTTCAGAAAGTCTGCCTGTGCGCTGATCCTGTTTTTGAATAACCTTAACTTGCATCCCCACTTTAATTTCAGTGCGGGTATTCCCCCTCGCGGTTACTTTCTCCATTGTAGTTAACTCTCCATGTAGTTCCAATTCTAAATCAAAGCGCTATCTTTGTTGGCCGCGTCGTCGGTTTCCTCAACGTATGTAAAATACGTTTCGTCGCCTCCTCCTTGCCGCCGCGATATCATCTTTGATTTAGAAATGGTACAAAGATTTTAAGTCATTTTAATGGAGAGGAGATTTGTTTCCGTAACAAATCGGCAAACTGCTCGGGCACAATGGGTTTACTGAAGTAGTAACCCTGCATCTCGTCACAGGAGTTTTTCTTTAAGAAATTCATTTGATCTTCTGTTTCCACACCTTCGGCCACGACGGCAAGACTTAGAGTTTTGCTCAAAGCGATAATCGTCTTGATAGTAGCGTTGTCCTCAGCGCCTTGCGTGATGTTGTGGACGAATGATCTATCCACCTTTAGAGCATCAACAGGGAAATGCTTAATCTGGTCAATAGATGAATAGCCGGTGCCGAAATTGTCAATGGTCAGACGTACACCCAAGCTCTTGATTTTGACTAACACAGCGATTATTTGAGCGGGGTTATGCATCACCATGCCTTCAGTAATTTCCAGCTCCAGCAGGTTTGGCGCCATGCCGGAATCATCCAGCACTGTTCTGATATCATCTATCAGATTGGCATCAGTAAGTTGCCGCGGTGACAAATTTACCGCCATGCAGATAGGGGGAAGACCCTGCTTTTGCCAAGCCATATTTTGCTCGCACGCCGTTTTCATTACCCACCGGCCTATGGATACGATCAGACCTGTTTCTTCGGCTATTGGAATGAATTGCATGGGTGTTACGGAGCCGAGGTATGGATTCTGCCAGCGCAGCAGCGCCTCTACACCTGTGATCACGTTCGTTTTGAAATCAACTTTTGCCTGATAATGCAAAGAGAGCTCATTGCGTTCTAGGGCACAGCGCAGGTTTGTTTCGATCGATAGACGTCCTAACGATTTTGTTTGAATATTTCCGGAGTAGAATTGGTAATTGTTTTTGCCTTCCTCTTTGGCAAAATACATGGCTATATCGGCATTTTTCATCAGGGATTGCTCGTCTTGGGCATCTTTTGGATACATGCAGATGCCGATGCTCGCCGTTATACGGTATTCTTGCCCCATAATATTTATGGGTTTAATAATGCTGGTAAGGATCTTGCGGGCTACTGTGGCGACATGGCTTGGATCGCTTACCTCCTCAACCAATATTACAAACTCGTCTCCTCCAAAACGGGCGACAATATCAACTGCCCGCAAATTTTGCTTCAATCGCGTGGCGATAACTTCCAGCAGTTGATCGCCTGCCTCGTGGCCCATGGTATCGTTGACAGTCTTAAAGCGATCCAAGTCGATAAATAAGACGCCAAACTGCCGCTGATAGCGCTTCGCGGACTGGATGGCGTGATTTATTAGTTGGTTGAACATCAAGCGGTTGGGCAATCCAGTCAGCGCGTCGTGTGTTGCCATGTATTTAATCTTTTCTTCGGTTAATTTGCGCTCAGTAACATCGCGAGTGATTCCCCGGAACCCGATTGTTTTAGCTGATGAATCTTTTTGTAACGAGATAGATGCTTCAATGAATCTTTTTGTCCCATCTTTTCTTATAATCTGCCAATCGAATCCTTTGATGGGTTTCTCTGTTTTGTAAACTTCATTAAAAGCCCGGGAAAGTTTTTTTGCGGTGTCTTCGTCTGTAAGCTGTCGGTTATTAATGCCCATCATTTCTTCTTTAGAATATCCATGTATTTCACAGATTGATTCGTTAAAAAAAATGTAATTGCCGGCAAGGTCGACCTCGAAATAACCGTCCTGGCTGTTTTCAATTATGGTTCGGTATCTCTCCTCGGACTGCCGTAACTGATCTGTACGCTCGGTCACCAAGTCTTCCAGATTATCGTTCGTGACCTTGAGTTTACTCGCCAACATCTTGTTTTCGACGAATGTATTGGCGAAGATGTTGCTGGCAACATACAGCATGGAAAGCGTCCACATGGTCATGCCGAAGGGCAGCGTTTGCGTGGACTGGATAAAACCGAATGCCAGAAATGCGTCATTGAGGCCCGTTAGGAGAAAGAGCACCATGCCCGCCAGCAAAACACCGGCACTCGATTTCCCCTGGCGTATTCCCTTGTAGAACATATAGCATGCGGCAAATCCGCACACTATATCGGAGACCAGGTTCACCATTCTCGACAGTTGAAAGACCGGCATGCTGAAGTGAAATATGTTCGACAGAAGTCCCACTGTCGACAAGGCATAAATAATTCCAAGTACCCAATTGATCTTCGGGGTGAATTTGTAGAAGTACTGACTGAATACATAGGCTAAAAAACATGAAGTTAAGCCAGTAATACTAATAAACAGGAGGTTTTCCGGGGAGTACACCTTGAGTAAAGGATCGCTGATGGCTGCTAGGTAAGGGAATAGGATAATGCTCGCCAGTGAGGCTACAAGGTACAGGGTGTATTTTGTTTTGAAGTAGACGACGAGGAAAAATAAGCCAAAAAAAAGGATCACACAGGCGGCTATCATGCGTGCTTCTCCACCCCAGAATTCACGCAACACAATGCCGGTATCATGGATGTCGTACGCTCGCATTTCGAAGGGCAACTGATAAATGCCTATCATCAAAGGTGTCTGCACCTTGAAGGCAATGTGATGCCGCGGTTGGGTTATCTTGAATCGCACGGGAATGGGCTGATTGGAGTAGTAGCGATCTATATTGATATTGTCGGGCCGGCGGTAAATATCCATGCCGTCTAAATACACGTTAATTCTGCCCGTGTATGTATCCACTAGGATCACGGCTTCCTGGCCGATGAGCGAGGGGTTGAACTCAAACACACCGCGATACCAGCCGACGGTGAAATATTCCCCGTCATTATAGGCTTTTTTCCATGTACCCGGGGTTTTGATAAGCCGCCATCCGGTGGTGTTGATATCGACATCTTTGTTCTTGGGAGAATCGTCGCGCGTAAAAAGCCACGTTCCAACCATATTGAAAGGTTTATCGAGGCTGTTGATCTGCATGCGGCAGGAATCGCAGCCTGCCCGATTGTCTTCTGCGGCCACAGCTAAACTTACAATCCCCAACATCACTATCAATAGTAAGACTACTAACAACACCGGTAGTCGCATTATTCTCATCGTTTTATCCATGTAAAGATATTGTTTTCATAATTTAGAATTGTCCATTCTGGCGCTTCGAATAAAATTATTTCTCTTTTGCAGTTGCTCAAGGTATTCTTTCGCATATGGTTTAAATATTTATAAAAAATATCTTAATATGTCAATGAAATAATTATCCAATTGTTAATGCAATATGATTATGTCATCCCTAGGATAATTAATGTAAAATGAGACATCAAGAAGGGGGTGTCTCATGAAAGGGGAGGAGAAATTCGCTTTGGAAGAGATTAAGCGTTATGGTGTGATCAAGTCATTGTTGGATAGAATGATAATGAATAAGGAGGCGGCAATTGCACTACAACTTTCGAAGAGGCAAATCAGATGATTTCTTCCAGCCGAACTTACCGTAATAAACTAGATCTTTGCGCAGCAAATTAGAGCGATGAGCTGCATGAAAGTTCTTCCGGCCAAACCATTGAGGGTAAGCAATTTTGCCTCGAATGGTCATTTTTCGCATGTTGTTTCTATAGCCGCGTCCGATCCATTCATCAAGAGAAAGATTGTAATAAAGTTTTAAGGCGTTGATGTGTCCGCGCCACATTTTTACTGTTGGGTGATGCTGCCAGCCGCCACCATACTTGATGGCACGGATGATTTGGTAAGACTCAACTCTCTGTTTGCCGAGCCTGCGGTAATCAAGGGCTTGCAATGATTTTTTGAAATCAGGGTAGGGGAGAAATGTTTGCATAATTATCAGCTATACTAAATTCTTGCGGCGATAGCTTCAATTTCAATCGGCACGCCTTTGGGTAAAGAGCTTACTTCAATGGTGGAACGCGCCGGTGGTTCCTCGGGGAAAAAGCCGGCATAAATTTCGTTCACGGCTGCAAAGTCGTTAATGTTTTTTAAAAAGATAGTTGTCTTGACAATGTTAGTCAATTTTAAACCGGCTGCCTCCAAAATGATTTGTATGTTAGTAAGAACCTGACGGGTTGCTGCTTGAATATCGGTGATAACCTCACCTGTTTTTGGATCAAGCGGTAATTGACCGGAGATAAAAATAAAGCCGCCTGCTTCCACTGCCGCAGAGTAAGGCCCGAAAACCGGTAGTTTATCTGAAGCAATAATTGTTTTCTTCATATAAGCTCCTTATATACTAAATTAAATCAGCTGTTGACGGTTATTGTTGAAACTCCAATTCCGAAAGCGCAACGCAACGGAATTGGTAAGTTAATGAGACCCACCCTTCAGAAACAAAGTGCATAACCTAAAGGTCATCTGCGACTGAAGATTGCAGGTCGAATTATCCCGCGAAGCGGAGTGTATAATACACCGAAGTATTATACCTGTGGTTTACGCGTAATCACGAAAAGGGCATTCTGGGCAAATAAATTGGGCATAAAATGAACCGGGCTTGATTTCCCCAAAAAATATTCCTGCTCGATTTTAATTTCCTTTTTGGCGCAGTAATCAATAAAATCACTGATAGTCAAAAAGCGAATGTTCGGCGTCTCAAACCAGTAGTAGGGCAGGGCCTCATTGATCGGTGTCTTCCCGCGAAAGACGAGAGTGAAGCGGGCCGTGATGTGGGCAAAATTGGGAAAGCCGACTATTACTCGTTTTCCGACCCTCAGAGATTCCTGAATGACAAAATCAGCTTTTTTTATTTGCTGCATAATCTGGTTGAGAATCACGAAGTCAAATGATTTATCCGGATAATCAACCAAGCCGCTTTCGATATCTCCCTGGAGCACGGTCAAGCCGCGCTCAACACACTGGTGCATCTGATTTTCGTCTAGTTCGATGCCCTGCACGAGAGCGCTTTTCTGATGCATCAGGAAGGCCAGCAACTCACCATTACCGCAGCCTAAATCCAAAACATGCGCTCCTTCATTGATGATATTGGCGATAATTTGATGATCTGAATTCATATTTACAATTATTCTTTCTACCTTTTATCGGCAATTAGTTTTTCAGTCAGGACTGACATTTACCAGGAAATTTTTTATTAAGCGAGTTTCGTCTTCAATTTCAATTAAAAAAGCATCATGCCCGTAAGTTGAGATTAAATCAAAATAAGTCGTGTAGGCATGCTTTCTTTTTAAGAGACGGACAATATCCTGCGATTGATGCGTTGGATAAAGCCAATCCGATTTAAATGAAATTACCAGAAACCGGACGGCCGTATTTTTGACTGAGGGCATGAAATTGTCACCGGAGAGATCAAAGTAGTCCATGGCTTTGGTAATGTAGAGATAAGAATTGGCATCAAAGCGTTTGACAAAATTATAGCCGCGATAACGCAAATATCCTTCCACTTCAAAGTCGTCAATGAATTGAAAACTTAAATTATCATTTTTAAGTTTTCGCGAAAATTTTTCTTCCATGGATTGATCACTCATGAAAGTGATATGTCCGATCATCCGTGCCACGGCCAGCCCCTTTTCCGGTTGACCATGTTTATAATAGTAACCGCCTCGCCAGGCAGGATCTGCCATAATAGATTGCCGAATTACTTCATCAAAGGCAATTTGTTGCGGCGAATGTTTGAGTGCCGTAGCAATGGGTATCGCGGCAATGATCCGTTCAGGATAGGCTGATGCCCATTGCAGTGCCTGCATTCCGCCCATGGAACCGCCGATAACACAAAGGAGTTTTTCTATACCAAAAAAGTCAATTAAGTGCCGCTCTACCTCCACCATATCCGCAATTGTGATCATAGGAAAATCCAAAGCGTATGGTTTTCCCGTTTCGGGATTAATCGAGGAAGGCCCTGTGCTGCCTTTGCATCCGCCGATTACATTGGAACAAATTACATAATAAAGATTTGTATCCAGAGCTTTTCCCGGGCCGATCATATCATCCCACCAGCCGGCGGCAGAATCTCCCTCAAGAAATCCCGCCGCATGGGCGTCTCCGGAAAGGGCATGGCAAACCATTATCGCATTTGATTTTTTAGCGTTTAATTTACCATAGGCCTCGTAAGCCAGAGTTATCGGGCCAAGGCTGCGGCCTGATTTGAGCTGTAAGGTATCGGGTGGTTCGGCAAAGGTAAAGTATTGCGGCGTTACAACGCCGACAGAATTTTTTTTCATAATGTATATTTCATCCAATGACAAAATTATGTTACTTGCAGCATTCTTTTAATAGATAGTCTTGCTTTGTCCATGACATCCTGCGGGACTGTAATTTCATAAGTTAAATCTTCCAGCGACCACAGAACCTTCTCTAAAGTAATGCGTTTCATATTCGGACAAGTAGCCGTGTCTGATGCCGGGTAAAAACTTTTTTCCGGATTTTCTTTTTTCATTCTGTGGATGATGCCGATTTCCGTACCGATAATGAATTCTGTATCCGCGGATTTTTTTACATAGGTAAGCATTTTCTCCGTTGAAGCTACAACGTCAGCAAGTTCGGTGATCTGCGGTTTACATTCAGGATGAGCCAGAACTTTGGCTTGCGGATGCAGCTTTTTAGCTTGCATAATGTGCTCAGGTAAGATTCTGGCATGCGTCGGGCAATAGCCTTCCCAGGTAATAAGCTTATGGCCGATCTGACTTGAGACGTATTGCGCCAGATATTTATCAGGAATAAAAATAATTTCTTCATTTTCCTTTAAAATGTTTTGCGCCATTTTAAGTGCGTTGGCTGAAGTACAGCAATAATCGCACTGTGCCTTTACTGCGGCTGATGTATTTACATAGCATAAGGTTACAGCTTTGGGATGAGTGGCCTGGAGAGATTTTAAGTCGTCGGCATTAATCATATCGGCCATGGGGCAGCCGGCATTTTTATCCGGAAGTAAGACAGTTTTTTGCGGGGACAATATTTTTGCCGTTTCCGCCATGAAATGGACGCCGCAGAAAACAATAATCTCCGCATCAGTCTTTGCCGCTGACATACTTAAGCCCAGGGAGTCGCCGACAAAATCAGCTATATCATGAATTTCCGGATGCTGGTAATTGTGGGCAAGAATTACGGCGTTTTTTTCTTTCTTTAATTTTTTTATTTTATCAGTAAGTTCCATGCAACACTTTCCAATTCTTAGTACTTATTACGTCAGCCGCAAATTAAGTTTAATTACTATCCATTCAATAGTAATTAAACCAGAAAAAAACATTTGTCAAGAATTATGGCATTTAATAAGAATGAAAAAATTGACGTGCGGTTCTAATTACCTTTAAGAGCCACGGCAACGTATTGGGCGATAATTTTACCAAGGGCGTAAGGTAACATTTGGTCAGAATTGCCACTTTTGGAAGAAAGGGTAGATAAATCCTTCTTACGAATAATTTTTCCGGTAGCCGAATCGATCAATCTTACATTGACTGCCATTTCGGAGCTTGCGTTGCTGCCAACAAGCCTCAGAGCAGTAACTCGCGTTTTTACGACAAGAGCTCCCCTTTGTCGTACGGAACTGGCGCGAGCCTTTTCGATTTTAGAAATAGAGCTTACTTTTAAAAGTTCGTTCATTAATGTGCTTTCACAGGTAACAGTCACTCCGGGATAATTTCTTTCCAAATCCTGATCTACTTCAAATTTCTGTATAATAATTTTTTCATATGACTTTTCTAAGGGTATATTATTTTTCCAGGCAGGTTCTCCAATCGAAGTGACTAACTTTGATCCTGTGCAGGAGAATATAAAAAAAATGGTGACTAGAATTAAAATAAAAATAAGGTTAGTGCTTTGTTTTTTATTGTAATTTGTCATGAATTTACCCGAACGAAGAATATTTTAACTTTATTGTGAAACTCCAATTCCGAAAGCGCAGTAACCTAATAACCTGAATAACCTAAAGGTCACTATAGGGTCACACGAGGTCATCTGCGACGTAGCGAAATTGGTAAGTTGAACAATCCCGCAAAGCGGAGGGTATGATACTCCGCAGCTTGCTGCGGAAATTGTTTCCAAGGCTTGCTTTGGCGTTCATACCCGTGATAAATTTCTATAATAAATATTCGATAAAAACAACAGCCAAAAGATTCCTTGCCGTCAATTTAAAAACGATTATTGCATAGTAAAACGGCCACTTCAGGGAGAAATTTGCGTTGGATTTTGCGTAGCACCAACATCATCAGTGTTTGCCTGCTGGAATTTACTGGAGAAGATAAACAGCTTATTTCCCGGCGCAATTTTTTTGCCATCGGTTAACCCGTTCCAAATCATTATTGCTTTTACCGGAACATTGAAACGAGCGGCAATAGTAGATAAATTATCGTCTTGTTTAACTGTATAAATACGTTCTTTTTTCTCGGTCAGCCATTGTGACTTAGTATTCTCGAAACGTTCTGAAAAACCCATGGCCGCACCTCTGGGAATCATCAGTTGATATTTGCCCGCTTGTAAATAATAGTTTTTTAAATGAGGGTTAAGATTTTTGATTACCTTAAAGTATGTTTTTGCCGCTTGAGCAACGATATAAAGGGGCACTGCTTCTCTTACGGTTATTTCTACACGATCAAATTCTTCCGCAGAATAAAGATCTTCTCTGGCGAGATTATACCCATATTTCCCCGGATTGCTCATGATGATCTTTGCTGCTAAGATTCGAAAAATATACCTAGAAGTTTCCTGGTTTAAATAAAGCTGATAGTAGTTATTTGCCTTTTGCATTATAAGCTCTGTTTTCAGGCCTTCTTCTCCCATATTATAGGCAGCCGCGGCCAGTGTCCATGATCCAAAAAGCGCATAAAGATCTTTGAGATAATTTGCAGCTGCTTCCGTAGAATAAATAAGATTGCGGCGTTCGTCGATATCGTTACTGATTTCCATACCGTATTTGATACCGGTGCTTTCAATAAATTGCCAATAACCGACCGCTCCTTTATTGGAGGCCGCATGAGGCTTTAGACCGCTTTCGGCAATAGCGATGTATTTTAAATCGTCGGGCAGAGACTTATCTTTTAGGACTTTTTCAATATGGGGGAAATACCGGTTGGCGCGTTTGAGCCACAAAATCACATCATCGTTGTTATCCAAAGATAAAAGCATTTCTCGCTCCAGCCTCTCTTTGATATCTACTTCACTCAAGGGGACTGGTTCATTACAGAATGTCAGCGGTTCGTTTATTTTGGTAGCTTCAATCAGAGCTTGCCCTACTGGTTTTTGAGATATTATTTGTGTGGTTCCGGCACAAGCGTTGGTAATGATTATGGTTAAAAATAAAATTAGTTTTAATGTCCGATATGAATATTTCAATGAGGCTACTCCTTGATTATTTAATAAATTCATTTTTCACGATTGAAGTATATGAATAATTATTTTGTGAGTCAAGATGATTTAGGCCCACCAAAATGTGAGGTGCGGTGCCGATGCTTATAGTATCTTCAAGGCATTACTCATGTTTATTACAGATTACAGATGTTAAATGAAGATTATGGTTTACTTTCGGCATTGGCGAGATTTTCAAAGCTCGTGAATTTTTCCAGAAATGCCAGCTTGACGATACCGGTAGGGCCGTTTCTTTGTTTGGCGATAATAATTTCCGCTAATCCTTTTTCCGTATTATCTTCCGACTTGTTATAAACATCGTCGCGGTAAATAAAAGCGATAACATCGGCATCCTGTTCGATTGCGCCGGATTCGCGTAAATCCGCCATTTGAGGACGGCGGTTGGGGCGATCTTCCACTTTGCGGTTGAGCTGGGAAAGAGCAACAACCGGAACTTTTAATTCTTTGGCCAGGGCCTTTAATGAGCGGCTGATTTCTGATATTTCCTGTTCACGATTGTCACGAGAGCCGCCTGCTCGCATTAATTGAATATAGTCCACTATAATCAAACCCAATCCAGCATCTGCTGCCAGCCGGCGTGATTTGGCTTTCATTTCCAGAACGGTGATGGCGGGTGTGTCATCAATATAGAGAGGTGCCTCAGATAGGCGTCCGGCAGCAGTAGTTAATTTCGGCCAGTCAGTTTCACCTAAATAACCTTTCCGCAGGCGCTGCGAGTCTACTTTTGCTTCAGAGGCAAGCAAACGGAAAGCAAGTTGTTCTTTGGACATTTCCAGAGAAAAGATAGCCACCGGTGTTTGTCCTTCAAGCGCCGCAAATTGAGCGATGTTCAGGGCGAGAGAAGTTTTCCCCATGCTCGGACGTCCGGCAATAATGATCAGATCGGATTTTTGCAAACCGGAAGTCAAATCGTCAATTCTTTCAAAACCGGTGGGCACGCCGGTAATCTGTTCCTTGCGGGCGTAAAGGTCTTCAATCGCACGGAAACTATCCTTGACAATGTCCCTAATCCTATAAAAGGACGGACGAACCTTATTTTCCGAGATTTCAAAAATGCGGTGTTCGGCTTTATCCAAAACCTCATCAACATCAGAACCTGTCTCATAACAGCTGTTGATAATTTCCGTTGCCGAGCCGATCAGTCCCCGGAGAATAGCTTTTTCTTTCACAATTTTAGCGTAATTGACAACATTTGCCGCTGAAGGAACATTATCCACCAAAGAAGCCAGATAAGAAGTACCCCCAACTGAATCCAGCATGCTCTTATCTTTTAAAGCATTGCTTAAAGTTATCAGATCAACCGGCTCATTTTTTTCGGAAAGCTCTATGATGATATCGAATATCTTTCGGTGAGCCTCACTATAAAAATCACCTTTAGATAGAATTTCCGCAGCGCTATTTATCGAGCTGTTTTCCAGCAGAATACCCCCAAGGATAGACTGTTCGGCCTCCAGATTTTGCGGTGGAACTTTGTATGAAGATGGATCAATATCTCGCATTTTTATTCACCAACAACGATTAATTTAAGTTCAGTGTCCACGCCGGAAAGTAACTTTATTTTGATTTTAAATTCTCCCAGCGATTTAATCTGCTCATCATGGATAATCATTTTTCGGTCAATGTCATAACCCTTTTCTTTAAGCGCGAATTCGATATCTTTGGTCGTGACCGAGCCAAAAATCTTATCCTGATCACCAACTTTGCGGGACATGGTTAGCGTGACATTGGCAAGGGCTAAAGCCAAATCTTGGGCAGTTTTATGCTCTTTTTGTGTTTTTTGTAAAATATTATTTTTTTCGTGTTTCAGGGTTTTTATATTTTTTTCATTAGCTTCAATGGCCAGGCCTTTCGGAATTAACAAATTGCGGGCATAGCCGTCATTGACTTTAATTAAATTTCCGGACTTTCCCAGAGAAGGTACGTCTTGCTTTAAAATTACCTTCATTAAAATCCTCCTTTTATTATATATTTAAGAAACAATATCAGTTTTCTGATCTTTGCGGACAAATTTTCTGAAATCAACCCAGATATCAAATAATCCGGCAGTTGCTATTGGTATCATAAGAAATTGTTGGACTGCAATAAGAAAATAAAAAATAAAACGGAAAAAAATAGGAACATTTTTACTTTGAAAGATGAAACTGATAATGGCGAAGCCTTGCAGCAGATAAATAAAACAAATTACCAAGAATAAATTTAACGCTAAAAAATTGATATTCTCATTTGGAACAAAATTAAGTCCGCCGGAGATAATAAAAATCCAAATAAAAAAATCCGGAGTCTTCCAACTGGCAAGCATCGTGAGATTGGTCGGGGGAATACTGACTTTGCTCAAAACATTTTTTCCGATCAGGACATTTATCCAAACAATAAATACGGAGATAATGGCGATCAGAGAAGGGAATATCCGGGTGAAGGCAATTGTTATATTTTGCTGATTATCTTTAATGAAATCAATATCTTCTTTTGCTAATGGCAATTGGCTATATAATTTTATGTTGGCGTCAATTATTGAAGCAACATATTTCTGGATAAATTGCCAGGGATGTACCGATTGTTCGAAACTGCTGTAGATAAAATAGAAGCAAATTACCGCAATTATAAGCAGTGCAGGGTAAGCGATTACTTTTTCGGCGGATTTGTTGCGGGTGGCGATACGCGCAATGAACAGGCCGGAAAGTCCCAGAGCAACGATAGGAAGAAGGGGGTTACCTTGATGCAATAACAAAGACAAGGTTAAAAGCAGCAGGCAAGAAATAAAAAAAGCCGTTGCGGTTTTAATTTCGCCGTTAATTGCGCCCAGCACAAAAATAATCATCGGAAACAGGATTAGACAAAAAGACCCCAAAAAAGGAATGAAAGCTGCGAAAAATACAAAAAAAGTAATGATTAATAGTTGTTGAATAAACGTGCTTTTGAGAATTAATAAATCTAATTTTTTCAACGCTGATAACCCGGCAAATGTTAAATTGTCTTAATGTAATGATGTAACCGGAAAAGAATCGCCGGTCTTTTCCTGTTATGAAAAAAGACCGGCTGATCAGTTTAAAGATTGCCTTTATCTTCCTTCAGCGGTGACAAAAGGCATAATCGCGATCGTACGGGCGCGCTTGATTGCTACAGTCACCTCTCTTTGATGGCTGGCGCAATTACCAGTGATTCTACGTGGCATTATCTTGCCTCTCTCGGTCACATAATTGCCGAGAATGGCAGGGGTTTTATAATCAATTTTAACATTAGAATCAGTGCAAAAGCGACAAAACTTTTTTTTATGAAAAAACTTTTTCTGGGGCTGTCTAGTTGGTCTATCTCCGCTAGGTATTGCCATTGCTTATTCCCCTTTCGCTGGGATTTCTTCTTTATTATCATGTTTTTTGAATAAAATTCTTTGTGGCTTTGTGTCTGAGGAAGGTTTTTCTTCCCTGTTTGCGCCTGAGGTGTCGCTTTCAATGCGAATTTGTGTGCGTTTTACTTCAGCGGCAGCAAATTCGGCATCGATGGTTTCGCGTGTAGTGGCGCCATCTTTTTTGACCGTCATGAACTTCAGAATGCGGTCGTCGATTTTAAAATTTCTTTCAAGTTCTGCGACAATGGGTCCATCCCCG
>Ga0209777_10005334_pt1 | contig 14877 bp, 14 predicted proteins | sample FrelakmetHBP12HB_FD_187147 | JGI IMG/M metagenome (GOLD analysis project Ga0209777, IMG submission 187147) | Freshwater lake sediment microbial communities from the University of Notre Dame, USA, for methane emissions studies -HBP12 HB (SPAdes)... | ecosystem: Environmental > Aquatic >... | reverse complement strand
TCATCAGCGTGGTCTCGTGCGTAAACGGCTCTGTGTGAATGGTCTTGGCTATCGTGTTGGCCACCGCGACGCCGAAGACGAGAGGCGCAACCAGGTTGAAAAACGCGGCCCAAATCACCGCCCTGAACGGGGTGAGCACCTTGGTAGCCACGACGGTAGCTATGGAGTTCGCGGCATCGTGGAAACCGTTCAAGAAGTCAAAAATGAGGGCGACAAGTACGATCGTAATGACCAGAGTTAAAGACATCCTGACCCTTCCGGCTGTCGATTCCGGGCAGCGTGCGGGCATTTCGTCCACAGGTTCGCTGCCCATATATTCTACTAAGAACGCAGCCGCCAGGTCAAGCAAGATAATGTGGAGTAAGTGCGCACTCTTGGTAAGTACTACGTGCGGCAACACGTCACCCTGAACTCGTTTCAGGGTCCACCCCTTCGTAGCCTGGATGCTGAAACGAGTTCAGCATGACGTGGTACTCACGAACCATGAGCGCTTACAATGTGGACTCGGTTGACTTCCGCTGTCTCGAAATTGTATAATATGGCTTGTCCGGGGGTCGCGAGTGTGCGGCGTCCGGTTGTTTTCCTGGGTCCTGATCGCGGCAATGACTTAGCGAGGTAAAGGCGACTAAATATGATCTATCCTTTCGCGGATAAATTGGAGAACATGGGCAGCAAATACGCGCTGGTTGTGCTGGCCGCAAAGCGGGCCAAGCAGATCAAGAGCGGCGTTCCGCCCGCAATCGAGACGGCTTCCCGCAATCCCCTGACCATCGCCCTCGAGGAGATCGCGATGGGCAAGATCACCTGCGAGGTTGCGGACAACGATTTGATCATTGCTTCCAATCTGGAGCCCGAGGTCGCTCAGCTTTTGGCGATCCCGGAGCGTCTGGAGGAAGAATATGAGGCCGAAGCCGGCACCGGCACGGTCCAGGACGAAGCTCCGCTGGAGATCGAGGACGACAAGTACTCCGAAGAAGAGAGCCTCGAAGAGTGGGAAGACGACTCGGATGAAGAGGAGGTCCTTCCCCTCGACAAGCACCTCGAGAATGGCATTGTCATTCGCAACGAAGAGGATGACGACGATGCCCAAGCCATTGTCGAAGAGGCGCCTAAGCCCAAGACCAGGGGCAGACGCAAGGCCCAACCGGAGCCCGATCTTGACGCGGTGGATATTGACGTCGAACCTCACGTGGAGATCGATATCGACCCGGACGAGATGGAAGAAGACGAAGAAGAAGAATAAGACCGCGCGGCAGACGGCAAACGGCTCTTTGGACGCCCGGCCTGTCGACCGAGACATAAAATCAGACTACGCACTGACGGCCGAGGTTGGCGCAATGCCCCTCGGTCGTTGAGTTATCGATACAACTTCGGAAAGCTATGATGACAGAGAAACGCGACTATTATGAGACACTCGGCGTGAGCAGGAATGCCGACTCGAACCAGATCAAGCAGGCTTTCAGACGCCTGGCGCGGGAGCATCATCCCGACGTAAACCTGGGCGATAGAGCCGCCGAGGCCCGCTTCAAGGAAATAAACGAAGCCTACCAGGTGCTCTCCGACCCCGAAAAGCGCGAGGTTTACGACCGCTACGGCCACCAGGGGTTCGAGCAGGCCTACGGCGGTCCCGATTTCGGCGGTTTTGGTGACTTCGGCGGGATCGGGGACATATTCGATATGTTCTTTGGGACAGCCGGGGCGGCGGGTTCGACCCGTTCAAGATCGGGCGCGGAGCGGGGCAACGACCTCAGATATGATGTCGAACTGACCCTCGAAGAGGCCGCGCACGGCGCGAGCCGCGTCGTTCGCTTGAGCCGGATGGAGACGTGCGCAACCTGCGGCGGCTCGGGGACGAAACCCGGTTCACATCCCGAGACCTGCGGTATGTGCCACGGTTCCGGCCAAGTGCGCCAGCAGGTGCAGAGTTTCTTCGGAGCCCAAATCAGAATTACCGCCTGTCCCAAGTGCCACGGCGAGGGCCGCGTGATTACCTCCCCGTGCGATGACTGTTCGGGCCAGGGCAGGGCGCGCAAGACCATCGAAAAGTCGGTCGACATCCCGGCGGGTGTCGACAACGATATGCGTATCCGGCTCGCGAGCGAGGGCGACGCGGGCAGGCGCGGGGGGCCGTCGGGGGACCTTTACATATTCACGCACGTCCGGGCGCACGATTTCTTCGAGAGGCGCGGCGGCGATTTGTGGTGCGAGATGTCCGTGGGCGTCGCGCTCGCGGCCCTCGGCGGCAGCATCGACGTGCGAACGATAGACGGCTCCGAGCAGCTCAACATATCCCCCGGCGCGCAGTCCGGCGAGACCTATAAGCTCAAGGGCAAGGGCATGCCGGACCCGAACACCGGCAGGGCCGGCGACCAGAACGTGGTCATCAGGGTCCAAACACCGACCAAACTAAGCGACGAACAAAAAGAGCTCCTGCGCAAACTCGCGGCCCTGCGCGGCGAGGAGATATCCGAAGTGCATGAAAAGAGCTTCTTCGAGCGTGTAAAGGATGCGTTTACCGGCCAATGAGATGGGTCGAGATCACGATTGAAGCCACGGATGCCGCCGTCGACGCCGTCACGGGCATCATGATGAACGAAGGCTGCGGCGGAACCGCGATTACGCAGGTTGTCGATACGCCGTCTCAAAACCAGACCGACGTTATCGGTTATCTGCCGGTCGATGATCGCCTGGAAGGGCGCCTTCAGAACATTCGCGAGCATATTCATGAACTGCCGGGGTTTGGCCTGGAGCTGCGTTCCGATGAGATCGGCATCAAGTGGGTCGCCGACGAGGACTGGGCGACTGCGTGGAAGCAGCATTTCCACCCGATCAGAATGGGCCGGATCGTGATCAAGCCATCGTGGGAAGACTTCGAGCCCGATCCCGGCGATATAGTTATAGACATCGACCCCGGCATGGCTTTCGGCACCGGATACCACCCGACAACCAAGCTTTGCATTCTGGCCCTGCAGAACTATATAAAGTGTGGCGAGACGGTGCTGGACATGGGCACGGGCTCGGCGATTCTCGCGATGGCGGCGGCGAAACTCGGGGCCGCGAAGGTCGTCGGGCTGGACATAGACTCCGTTGCCGTCGAAGTCGCCAAGCAGAACGTGGCGCATGCGGGCCTTGGCGACATAATCGAAATCGACCGCGCGGACAGCCCTCGGGCGTTCGATGGGCAGGCTGACATAGTCGTCGCGAACATCATCGCAAAAGTGATTATCGAAATGGCGTCCGACCTCGTTGCCAAGGTCAAGCCGGACGGCATTTTGATTGCCTCCGGAATCGTCCGGGAACGCGCCCCCGATGTCTGCTCCGCCCTCGAATCCGCCGGGTTTGAGTTCGTCGAACAACGGACGGAGGCCGAGTGGGTGGCGTTGGTGCTGAGGGCTTGGAATCACTGAGACACTGAAGGGGATGAGGGCGCTGAAGCTGTCGATGGGGGTTTTGGCTCTTCGGAGGGACGTGGGTCAGTTTAGTTGCTTCGGTTGCATGCAGCCGAAGCCGCCACCGCAGGTGGCGTGTCCCTTCCGAACTTTCAACTTTCAACTTTCAACTTTGAACTAAGACCATGGTCAATCACAGACGCTTTTTCATAGAACCCAGCCAGATAGAAAACGGCACGGCGAGGATTACCGGCGATGGCGCCCGGCAGATCAGCAAAGTGCTGCGACTGAAGGAGGGCGACTTCATCTGCCTGCTGGACGGTTCGGGCAACGAGCACGACGCGCTGATCACCGGGGTCACGCGGGATGCCGTCACGGCTCGGATTCTCGGAACGGGGTCATGCGCGCGCGAGCCCGTGCTGCGGCTCACGCTGGCGCTGTGCCTGCCCAAGGGGGATAAAGTCGAGCTTATCGTTGGGAAGGGCGCTGAACTGGGAATATCACGGTATGTGATAGTCGACTCAGAGCGGACGGTCGCCAGGATCGAACCCGGGAAGCTGGCCGAGCGGCTGACGAGATGGCGAAAGATCGCGGCGGAAGCATCCGAGCAGTGTGGGCGGGCGCTCGCGCCGGAGATCGAGGGTGTGGTTGCGTTTGGTGATCTCGTCGGGCTGATAGCCGACCACGACCTGGCGCTGATCGCGTGGGAAGAAGAGGGCGGGGCGTCACTCAGGGAAGCTCTTAGAACCAACTTGGGCGCGAAATGCGTATTACTGATAGTGGGCCCGGAGGGCGGGCTTACCGAGGCGGAGGTCGAGATGGCAAAGTCCGCCGGGGCGGTAAGCGTGTCACTCGGCAAACGCGTGCTTCGCGTGGAGACCGCCGCCATCGCAGCGGCGGCGGCGATTATGTATGAGATGGAAGGGGAACTGTAGGAGACTAGTTGAAAGTCGAAAGTCAAAAGTTGAAAGTCCGGAAGGGAAAAAGCAGATTCCTCGACTCCGCTCGGAATGACAGGCGCCGAGGTCTGTTTCGTGCAGGGTCAGGAGACCCACGCACGGCGGGGGGTTAGGGATTACCTTCCCCATCCCCCATCTCCTAACTCCCAACCCCTTTCCACCTGCCTGGCAGGAATAAAGATATGAACGTGGAAATTAACAGTAATGGCGGGTGATGGATTGGCCTGCCGGAGACAATATGGCAATGCCCGAGAGAAGCGCTCTGGGGATCAAACAGCTCAGAGTCACGGATAATATGGATCAACTGCTCGATGTCCTCCCGCCCGGATTGCGGCAGAGGCTGGAGGAGCAGGAGGACGTCGAGGATCTGCTTGAGATCGTGATGGACCTCGGACGCGAGCCGGAGGCGCGTTTCCCGCTGCGCGTGCTTCAGCTCGCCGATATGGCCGTGCGGCCGGAGGACCTCGCGTATGTGGTCGACCGCGTGGGGCAGTTCGGCAAGGACAACCGCGCGGGCATCGAGCGCACCCTTCACCGCATTTCGGCTATCCGCAACCGCCAGGGCAATATAGTCGGCCTGACGTGCCGCATAGGCCGCGCGGTTTATGGGACTATCGATATCATTCGGGATGTAGTCGAGGGCGGGCGGAGCATTCTGATGCTGGGCCGGCCTGGCGTGGGCAAGACCACCAAGCTGCGGGAGGTCGCGAGGATCCTATCGGACGAGTTCAAGAAGCGAGTGGTGATCGTCGACACGTCGAACGAAATTGCCGGTGACGGTGATATCCCGCACCCCGCCATCGGTCATGCCCGCCGCATGCAGGTCGCCACTCCGGATATGCAGCACGCGGTCATGATCGAGGCCGTGGAAAACCACATGCCGGAGGTCATCGTTATCGACGAGATCGGTTCGGAGGCGGAGGCTTTCGCGGCCAGGACCATCGCCGAGCGTGGCGTCATGCTGGTCGCGACCGCCCACGGCAACTCCCTCGATAACTTGCTCTCGAACCCGACGCTTTCGGACCTCGTGGGCGGCATTCAGACCGTTACGCTTTCGGACGAAGAGGCCAAGCGGCGCGGCACGCAGAAATCCGTGCTGGAGCGCAAGGCCCCGCCGACGTTTGATGTGCTGATCGAGATCATGGAGATGGACAAGCTCGCCATCCACCACGATGTCGCCAATATCGTGGACAAGATGCTCAGGGGCGTGCCCCCGAGGCCCGAAATACGCGTGCGAAATCCCGAGGGCGAAGTGGAGGTCGTCCAGGCGAGCGAACTGGTCCACGGCCCCGGGCCCCGAGCTCAGAGGTTTGAGCACGAGCACGAGTTTGTTGGGACCCGCCCGCTGCCGGAGATCGTGAAGGTCTTCCCTTACGGCGTCAGCCGCAATCGACTGGAGCGGGCGATCAAGGAACTGCACGTGCCGGCGTATATAACCAAGGACGTCAGCGATTCCAACGTCATAATCACGCTCAAAACGCACGAGAAAAAGAACGTGGCGATGCTGCAGGAGGCCAAGCGGCGCGGCATCCCCGTGTATGTGATCAAGAGCAATACTTACGCTCAAATCTCGGGCGTGATGCGCGAGGTCTTCCACCTCGGCCCGTCGAACGAAGAGGAGGACGCCATCACCAACGCCGAAGAGGCTATCGAGCGGCTGATGGAGACAGGCGAACCTCAGGAACTCGAGCCGCAGTCCAGTTTTCTGAGGCGGCTGCAGCACCAGCTCGTCGAGAAATACGAACTCGCCTCCGAAAGCGTCGGCACCGAACCTTACAGGCGAGTGAGAATTTACAGGCCGTGAGGAAAGGGGTATCGCAAATGGAGCCTTACGTCCCGGAAAGTCTGCCGCTGAGAGAGGGGTTAATTGATTGGGCTGCGCACGTTAGCCTCATAGGCAAGGCGAATGCGGCCCTGGCGCGCTATGACGGCATCTTGCAGGGCATTGTCAATCCGCAGGTATTGCTCTCACCATTGATGACTCAGGAAGCGGTCGTGTCGTCCAGGATTGAGGGCACTATTACCTCGATGGAAGAGGTTCTCAGGTTTGACCTAGGCTCTCCGATGGACGTTTCTGTAAGGAAACGGGACGAACTTCAGGAAGTCATCAATTACAGGCAAGCAGTGAGGATCGCCGTCGATAATATGAACGAGCGCCCAATGTGCATCAACCTTCTTCTCGACCTGCACCACATCCTGCTATCCGGCAGTGTTCGCGGCCAGGAGAGCACACCGGGCATGATACGCAGGGTCCAGAACTATATTGGGTCTCCTGGAACACCGATCGAGGAGGCGGTATTCATCCCGCCCGAGCCAAGCGGCGTGCTTCCCGCGCTGTACGATTGGGAGAAGTACGTGCACATGGAAGAGCGAGACGCACTCGTTCAACTGGCGGTGCTGAAGGCGCAATTCGAACTGATACATCCGTTCTGTGATGGTAACGGGCGAATTGGAAGGATGTTGGTCCCTCTTGTAATGTACAGCAAGGGATTGTTGTCGAGTCCGATGTTCTACATCAGCGGGTATCTTGACCGGAACCGTGACGCTTACTTGGACTGCCTTGCCTCAATATCCCGCAAAGGTGAGTGGAACGAGTGGGTAGCGTTCTTTCTGACTGCCGTCGTGGAACAAGCCCAGGAGAACAGCCGCAAAGCCAGAGCCATAATCGATCTCTACAATGTAATGAAGTCGCGCATTTCGCAGGTAACTCGCTCGCAATTCGCTGTCCACGCGCTGGACGCCATATTTGACACGCCGGCCTTTACGAGTGGCATCTTTATTGATCGTTCTGGCATAACTCGCAGTACTGCGTTACGGATACTCAAGTCGCTTGTTGATAGCGACGTAATTATGGTTGCAAGAGAGCAGGTGGGAAGATCACCGGCGGTCTTGTGTTTCCACTGGCTGCTGAAGATTGCCGAAGATCTCTGATCCGAATTCCATTTGTGAGACACAAATGCGATTGTGTCTCACAGCACGGTTTTTATGAGACACAAAATAGTTTGTGTCTTTGTTGTGGGACGCAACTGCAATTGTGTCTCACGCGACGATGGATGACGCGACATTAAGCGCAAGGTTCGCATATGTGCTGTTGCTCGACAAGTCTTGATGGGTGGCGATCTCCGAATCGCCACCCCAAAACCAATCCGGGATATCCGAATCCCGAGCACTCCGGCGGTCTGTTCATCACCATCGAAGGCATCGAAGGCTCCGGCAAGACCACCCTGGCCAGGCTGATCGGCGAGTATTTGACAAAGGCCGGACGGAAGGTCGTAATCACGGCTGAGCCCGGCGGGTCCGCGGTCGGAGACGCGGTCCGGGAGATAGTGCTGCATTGCGAGGAGGCGATGTCGGATAGGGCCGAACTGCTGCTATTCGAGGCCGCAAGGGCGCAGCACGTCGACACCGTGATCCGCCCCGCGCTGGAGGCGGGCTCGGTGCTGATTTGCGACCGGTTTACTGATTCATCCCTGGCGTATCAGGGTTATGCGCGGGGGCTGGACCTGGGGGAGGTCGCGTCGCTCAATACCTACGCGACATCCGGCCTTGTGCCCGACATTGCGATATTGCTAGATCTTCCCGCCGAGGCCGGATTGGCGCGGCAGAGGAAGATCGATCGCATATCTTCTCGGGACATTGCATTTCATGAATCCGTCCGCCAGGGCTTTCTGGCTCTGGCCCAAAGCGAACCGGACCGGTTTGTGGTGATAGACGCGACCCAGGACATCGACAGCGTTTTGAATGAGGCGCTCACCGGTATTGGACATTTTCTGGTTCCCGGGTCCTGACTATCGACCATCGACTACCGACTATCGACTGCGCGTGAGGTACAGATGAAGCTGATCATAGCAATTGTGCACGAAAGAGATAAACAGAGAGTATCCGATACCCTGCTGCAGGCGGGGCACCAGTTCACGACCATAGCCACCACGGGAGGGTTTCTGCGGGATGGCAACTCGACCATGCTCATAGGCGCGGCCAAGGAGAAGGTCGATGAGATCATCGGGGCGATCAAGAACTGCTGCTCGAGCCGGGAGGAATACATCAACCAGCCCCCGCCGGACGTGCTCGGCGCGACGGCGCTGATGATGAACCCGATCAAGATCAACGTCGGCGGCGCGATCGTGTTCGTGGTGGATGTGGAGAGGTTCGAGCGTGTCTAAACGTAAGTCCAATACCCCCTCTCCTGGGGGAGAGGGCAGGGGTGAGGGCGCACAGCCTACCCCCTCTCCTGGGGGAGAGGGTTGGGGTGAGGGCGCGGCGCGCCTCCGAAGAACCGGCTTCGATAAAATCATCGGCCAGGACCTCGCCAAACGGGTGCTGATCCGAGCCCTGCGCGAGTCGGGCCCGACGCATGCTTATCTTTTCCTCGGAATGCAGGGGACGGGCAAGACGACGACCGCGTTGGAGTTCGCCAAGGCCCTCAACTGCCAAAGCCCCCGCGAGGGTCAGGCCTGCGGTGAGTGCGCGACCTGCCATGCCATCGAGCACGGCAACTTTCCCGACATCAGCCTGATCTCGCCGGAGAAGGGCAAGCAGGACACATCAATCGAGCAGATGCGGGACATGCGCGACCTCGCCGTGTATGCCCCCATTCGGGGCCGGTGGAAAGTAAACATCATCGAGCAAGCCGACACGCTCAACGAGGCGTCCGCGAACTGCATTCTGAAGCTTCTCGAAGAGCCGCCCGCGTATCTCGTCAACATTCTGATATTCCGCAACGCCGCGAGCATTCTGCCCACGATCCGGTCCCGCTGCCAGCTCGTTCGGTTCACACAGGTCAACAGTTCCGAGCTTGCTTCACGACTGGTGGAGGACTTCGGGGCGGAGCCTGCAAACGCGGAGTTCCTGGCGGCGTATTCACAGGGCTGTCCGGGCCGCGCGATAGAGATGATGGGCAGCGAACGGTTTTTCGCCCGCCGAGATGAGCTGATTTCCGCGGCAGCCATGGCATCCTCGGGGAAACCCTGGGCCGCGCTCAAGCTCGCCGAGATAATCCGCACGTCCGATGAAAAGAAAAGCGGCCGGGAGACGGTGATGGAGTCTCTGGATATCCTCACGGTCTGGTATCGCGACCTGCTCGCGGCGAAGCTGCGGGGGGAGAACGCGTCGGTCGTCAACCTGGACAAGCTCGATGAGATCAAAGCTCAAACCAGCCGATATCCGCATGCCGGCTACCTCGCGAACGCCATCGAGGCCATGCTCCGCGCCAAACGCGCGGTGCTCGGCAATGCCAATCCCCAGATCACGACGGAAGCGTTGATGATGCGGCTGACTAGCCCGCGCCATTCATAATCCACGGCAGGCTTCGGCATCGGGGAAGCCGTTTGGGTAACGCTATTGTGAGCATAGCCCCAAAGAGCATTACCCGCCTCAAGCCATAGGCTCGGCGGATGGTCCGCCGCAGCCGTAATGTGAGAGGTGGGGCCGTCACCGGCCCCACCTACTCGATTTTCTAGAGGTCCACTACCAGCGTCGTCCGCCGCCTCCGCCTCCGCCGTAGCCGCCGCGGCCTCCGCCGCCGCCGCTGCGCTCGGTCTTGGGTCTGGCTTCATTGACCGTGAGGGTCCTGCCCCCGATTTCCTTGCCGTTTGTGGCCTCGATAGCCGCAGCCATCTGTTCCTCGGGGATCTCGACGAATGCGAAACCCTTGTCGCCGATAACTCTTACTTCAGCGATGGGGCCGAAAGGCTCGAAGAGACCGCGAAGGTCGTTCTCGGTGGTGCTGTAGGACATGTTTCCTACATAGAGTGATTTGTTTGCCATTTGATTACTTTCCTTCCGGGATAATCATCCCATAGAGTCCAACGGACAACACGTCTTTAGTGGGGGTTCGATCAGGCGCAGAAGGTAGTAGCGATCCACGGAGAGAACGAAGTCACTGGTGCTGAACGATGGTTCAACTGTCGTCATTATACACCAGTTTCAGCAATAATGCAAATCCTGGGCGTTATTTTCAAAATAAATACAGAAAAAGATTGGTAGGCTGCTTTAGCCGGTTCGGTTTTCTTGGCTATTTGAGATGATTGTGGACCTACAACGGGTGGCGATCTCCTGAATCGGCAACGCAACTCAAAACCGAAAACTCACAACTCAACACTTCTCCCGGCCCGCTCCAAATTCAGCTCCAGCAGCCCCTCGAGAATCTCGTCATCGCTAATCCCCGGCTCCCAGCGATATGCCGCGAAAACCGCCTCATCCAGCTTCTTGTGCGCCAGGTCCAGCCATGTCGGACGCTCGTTATACAAATTGGTAAGCGTCCGTTTCGCCAGCAGCGCGGCGAAATCAGGGTCCCTGGGCGCAATGCGCGGGTAGCGCACCGTTCCTATGCCGCGCTCGTCCGGGTCGTGAACGTACCGCGCCCACGGCCCATCCACCGAACCCGGGAACTCAAGGACCTCTTCTTTCGTCCACTCCGGCGGGTTCAGCCAGTTCTCGCGAAGCTCGTTGAGTTGCTTCGCGGCCTCCCCAATCGCCGCCTGCTGCTCGGCGGTCGGTTCGGGGAAGGGGAAGGTCTCGAAGCACGTTGTGGGGGTGTAGCGAAAACCGCTTTCCCGCTCGCGTAACTGCGTGCCCTGCGCCCGCGCCCACACTTCATGCAGCCGGGAATGAAGAACGCCGAAAAAGTAGTCGTCTGAGCGGGCGAATAGCAGAGTGCCCTGGTTGCACAGTGTCTCTGTACCCCGCCACACAAAGATCCGATGCTTGGCCACACCGGGGGTAACCAAAAATCGAACCAAACCCGCAGTCGCCGCACGCAAGCCAGGTCGAGGCTCCGCGTAGAGCCACCACTTCTCGGCGTACGGCTTCCGGCGGTTTGCGATCCGTATCGCCTGCGCCGCCCGCTTGAGATGAGCGAAGGGCGCTTCGTACCTCGCCGCCTCTTCTTGTGGCAGTTGAAAGAAATCGATCGTCCACATGTGCCGAGGTTGCGATACTATATCCACCGCGCTGCACACAGGGCGAACAATGTCCGAGTTGGGACGCCCGTGCACATTGGCGGTTCCGACTAGAAAACGGAGCGCCTTATCCTCATTGATATCGAAAGGAGCCTTGGGCGACGGACCCATGAATGAGATTGAGGCATTGTCAGGCAGGCGCGCGGCGCTGCTTATGTCCGCCTTGGCGGTGAGATCGGGGTTAATGGCTGTGACAGCCTTGCCGTCGAGCGTTCTCGTCGGCTCGACGCCTTCATCAAACCCAATCATGGAAACGTGCACGTTGGCTCCCTCAAGTATCCACGGCCGGTCGCTCTCGGCGAAGAAGATATCCCCGAACTCCTTAATGCGCTTCAATACCTCTCGGTTGGCCCCGCCGCGAATCCCCTGTGTGGCAAGCAACCCCGCTCGCTTACAACGGCGCCGCGCAATTTCCGTATGCGCCCTCTCAAACCAGTAACAGCAGAGATCGGCAAACGCCGGCACACGCTCTTGATAAAGCTCGAAGAGCGCGCCCACGTATTCGTCGCCCAGTTCCTGTCTGACCCTGTTTCCGCCCAAAAACGGCGGATTCCCCACGATAAAGTCCACCTCCGGCCATTCCGGCTCCTTCGGGTTCTCGGGATCGCTGAGGTCGATAATCGCGTCCATGCACCTGAAATTGTCCATCGGCCGAAGCACCGGGCTCTCCCTGATTAAATAGCCGTGATCGTGCATCCATTGCAGATACCCTATCCATATCGTCGTCTGCGCCAGGTCATAAGCATACGGATTCAGCTCTATGCCGTAAAGCTGCCACGGCCCGACTTTCGGCTCGCGGTCCACCAGTTCGCGGTTCAGGGCATAGTCGTTTACCTCTTTTTCGAGGTCCATCAGCTTCTGCAGCGTGACATACAAGAAGTTCCCCGACCCGCACGCCGGATCGAGCACCTTCACGCTGCCGAGACGGTCGAGGAAATCGTGCAGCACCTTGTTTACGTGCTCGAAACCCTCCTGCCTGCCGGGCCGGAGCAGTACTCCATTTGGGTCCGGCGCCTTTCTCTTGGCGGGTTTGGACCGCGATTCGATATTTGCCAGCAGTGCCTCGACCTGCTCGCGCACGGCCTCCCACTCCCGCCGCAAGGGCTGCATCACCACGGGATCGACCAGCGTTTCTATATCCTGGCGGCTGGTGTAATGCGCCCCAAGCTGCGACCGCTTCGATGGGTCCAGGCCCCGCTCGAAAAGCGTCCCGAAAACCGACGGATCCACCGCGCCCCAGTCCAGAAGCGACGCCCGCGCGACCTGCGCGATCTCCTCCGTCCGCAGTTCCAGCACTTCGGCGTCACCGAAAAGGTTCCCGTTGAAGTGGCGAATGGCATCCGGCCCAAAGTATCCGCCATGCGCCATCTTTCCGAATAAGTCCCTGAGCATCGTGCTGAACGCTTCCGGATTGCCATCCGAGTTCTCCGCAATGCGCGCGGAAGTCCGCTTGGGCAGCAGCCCTATATCCTCGGCGAACATGCAAAATACTATGCGGTCCAGGAAACGCGCCACTCCGTGCGCGTCCAGCCCGCGGTCTCGCAATATCTGGGCCAGTTCGGCTATCCGGCTGGCGACCCTGGTGGTGATGGTTTCCCGAATCGTGCCGGGCTTCAGCATCTCGGGGTCATGGAACACCGCGCGGAGTATGTCCAGGTGCTCCGTCGTGCCCAGGGTGGAAAGAGGAATCGTGTATTTCTGGACACGGGTGTTGGTGAAGTTCGTGCGGATGACTATGCGGTCCATATCGCAGACCACCAGCAGAGGCGGGTTCTCCAGCGACTCTCGGTACTCCAGAAGCTGTTTGTATGCCGCGTCCAGGTTCTTGTGCTTGCCCTTGTATTCCCAGGCAAAGTGCCCCCGCTTCCAGACGTCCGCCCAGCCATCGCCGCCGCCGCGCTTCTCCGCGCCCATCTCGAACGTGAACCATTCGCCTTCGGGATCGGCCTCGGCGGGCGTGGGATGGTCGAACAGGGCGCACAAGTCCAGAAAGTGCTGATGCGCGGCGGAGCGCTCAGTCAGGTCGGCCTTTTCCCATTTTGCGCGGAACATGGACGGGTTCATTTACAGCCTTCATCCGGGGTATAGTCTGCATAACAACTTCGCCAAAGCCCCGGCGCATTCCTTCCACCCACATCCCCGCCGTTGATTCCCGCCCTATTTTCAAACCGAACAGAACCACACATCATCCCGTACTTGCTGCCCTTCCCCAACCCACAACGCGGAACCCGCAGCATTTAGCGACCACCGGTGAACAACATTTAACCGAAATATACCGGGAATTTAGCCAGAATTCGGCCTACTTCCTGTATTATAATTATGAGAGACAAATTATTTCAGGCCCGTACCAGCGATCGCGGTCCGTCATTCCGAATAAATACACTGTCATTCCGAGCACAGCCGAGGAATCCGCTTTCCCCTTGCCGAATCCAAAATCCCGTCACTCAGGACTCGGGTGGCGCCTGAACGTCCAGAGCTTATTCGCGGAGAAATTCCAGAAGAAGACCACCGGCGTTGCGAAGGCCAGCTTGCCGATGTTCTTATTGAGGCCGAACTTGTAGAACAGGCTGACGACTATCAACTCGGTCAACAGGAAACCCACCCCGGACACTGTGGCGAACTGTAGGAGTTTCTTGGTTTCCTGACCCTTGGTCTGATATCGGAATGTCCAGCGGGAGTTCATGAAGTAGCCGTTTACAGTGCCGCACGCATAGCCGATCGCAACCGCCACGGGCAGCAGGCCGGCGGCATTGTGCATAAAGTGGTGCGAAACGTTCATAAGCGTTGTGTCCAGCGCCAGGCTAATCCCGCCCACCATCCCGAATTTGACCATCTCCCTGACAAGGCGAGGCATCTCGATTTTCGCCATGCGGTTTCGCGGACCTCCCGTACCGTCTCATTGTACCAGAAATCCACTGCTCATCCAAACAGCAAGTTCACGAGTCAGGAGGTAGTGCGATGAATACCCTAGTGTAGACCGCGCCGCTCACCGTGGTCCTGGTGATCGCGATTGTCTCGATGACTCCCATCGACATCAGGATCTGATCCTGAGCCGGCTTCTCATACGCTTTTTCAGGACAAGTTTGGCGCCGTGGCCGGTTTCTATGTAGAAATCGTCCACGGTTTTCCTTATGATATCGAACCCGTGCCCCAGCCCGAAGCCTTTCTCGGTCGTCAGCAGGCGCGATCCCGGCGGCAGCTCCGCGCCTTCATCCTTGACCGACACCGTGAGTGCGTTGTCGCTGTAATACCAGTCGACATATATCAAACCCAACTCGCGGCTGGGAGTGCCGTGCCGGTAGGCGTTTGAAATCGCTTCGCCCACGGCTATCAGGATGTCCTGTGCTTCACTTTCCGGGAAGCGTTGCAGGGCAATTGAGTGCACGTGTTTTCTGGCGGCCGAAAGGCCGGCGGGTGTCGCTCCCACGACCATGTGACCCGCGTGGGCAGATTCTCCCGTGGATGCCAAGGCCATGTTGCTCCCCCTCACGCAGTTATAACAGGTTTATCCCAAGACTCGCCCGCGCCAAACCTCCGAGGCTATGCTTCGGGACTGCTTTCCGTCCCGAA
>Ga0209777_10005333_pt1 | contig 14879 bp, 14 predicted proteins | sample FrelakmetHBP12HB_FD_187147 | JGI IMG/M metagenome (GOLD analysis project Ga0209777, IMG submission 187147) | Freshwater lake sediment microbial communities from the University of Notre Dame, USA, for methane emissions studies -HBP12 HB (SPAdes)... | ecosystem: Environmental > Aquatic >... | reverse complement strand
ATCTTGAGCGTCACCTTTCTCGAGAAAATGCCCATTTTACGGGCTTTTTCGCAACTTCAACCTCCAACCGAGTTGGTCAGTTCTTGCAACCAGCTCGCTTTATTCGACTTATGACCGGACAGTAGTGGTCAGTGGTCAGTGGTCAGTTGTCAGTTGCAGAAGAACTGAAGAGCCGTCTTTGACTACGGGCAGCGGACCACTGACAACGGACAACCATTCGAATACACCGGAGCGCGATGTCTTCAACGAATTCAAAACCTGCGGCTGCGATCTTCGATATGGACGGCGTGCTGGTGGATAGCAACCCGTTCCACCTTCAGAAATGGGTGGATCTTCTTAAGAGGCATGGAATCCCTTTCCGTCCCGAGGACCTTCCGGAGCAGGTTCTCGGCCACCGGAACGATACCGCCTTCCGTTTCTTCTTCGGCCCCCGCCTCACTGACGACGAGCGGAGTCAATTGGGCGAAGAATTAGAAGCCACCTTCCGGAAGACTTTCGCGCCCCATGCCAGGCCTCTACCCGGCCTTGCCGAACTCGTTCAAGCGTGCCATCGAGCGGGAATCCCGATGGCCGTGGCGTCCTCGGCAATGGCAAAGAACGTGGAGTTTGTCGTCGATGCGCTGGGATTCCGGCCCTACTTCCGCTGCCTGGTGTCGGGCGATGAGGTCGCTCACTCCAAACCCGACCCGGAGATCTACCTGCGGACCGCGCGCAAGCTTGGCGTGGAGCCCGCGGGGTGCGTGGCTTTTGAAGATTCGTTTGTCGGGATCGAAGCCGCCAAGCGTGCCGGCATGAGGTGCGTCGCGATCGCTTCAACTTTTCCGGCCGCCGACCTCCGGCAGCAGACTCAGGCCGACCTTATCGTCCCGGGTTTTGAAGTGCTTACTCTCCGTGATTTGGAGGGGTTGTTTAGTAGGAACTTGGAGCCGCACGGGAAGGCGTTGTAGAGGTGGTTTCCGTCAGGGAACGGATCGGCTGACGCGAACCGTCCCTAGGTCGCAAGATCAACGGGGGGCTAGGCATCCTTCTGTAACTTCTCAGGGGGGCCAAAGCGGATCACGGTCAAGGTGATGTCATCGGACTGTGGTGCGGTCCCGACGAATTCGTGCACGGCAGCCACTGTGCCGCGGCAGACGTCTTCCGGTTGCTTTCCTGTACAGCCCTCGAGGTACTTCTTAAGCCCCGCCTCTCCGTAAAGCTCTCCGCTCAGGTCGCGGGCCTCTGTGACCCCGTCGGAGCAAATAACCAGAATGTCCCCGCGCTCGAGTTGGGCGGTATCCAGAGTATAAGTGGCGCGCGCCAAAAGACCCACCGGGAAGTTGGCGGAGTCCAGCCGGGTGACGGTCCCATCGCTTCGCACAATGAAAGGGGGAACGTGCCCGGCATTCACGAACTCGAATTTTCCGCTGCGGTTCAGCACACCGTAGCAAACCGTTGCGTACATCTCCGGGGGCGTCCGCTCGCACAGGAAATCGTTGACGCGTTGAAACAGGCCGGTCAGCTCGGGGTTGCCGACCGCGACGGCGGCGAAAGCTCCCTGCAACATCGAGGCCAGCATGGCGGCGTGCACGCCCTTGCCCGAAACGTCGGCCACCACGAACCCATAGCGCTCGTCGGGTAACAGAACAATGTCGTAATAGTCCCCGCCCACGGCCTCGGTCGGCATGGTGAGGCAGGCAAGCTGGAAGAAATCACTCTGAGGCAACTGGCGCGGCAATAGACTCTGCTGGATGTTCCGGGCCAGGAAAAACTCGTGCTGCATGCGCTCCTGCTCGCGCGCCAAACGGAACAGGCGCGCGTTTTCGATGACGGTGGCGCCTTCCACGGCGAGAGTTTGAAGCACCTGGCGGTCCAAGCCTGTGACCGCGGTGGCCTGGGCGCGGGTGTCCATATAGAGCACCCCCAACAACTCTGGCCTAGTGCCCATGATGGTCTCGCCCGTCGCCTCAGTCATCGACATCTTCTGCAACGGGACCGCCACGATGCCCCGCACCCCGGCGCGGTAGAGGCCGGTTTCCTGGTGAGTTTGGCCGGTTATCTCCTCTTCCAGGATGACTTCTTCCTGACCCGATTCAGCCACGCGCTCCAGAACGCTCTTGGAATAATCGGCCACATTAGGGCCCAGATACACTCCGCCGCGGCCCCGGCTGAGCCGAAGTTTGAGTTCACCGCTTTCCTCGCGAAGGAAAAGCAGCCCGCGTTCGGCGTTGGTGAGTTGCAGCGCCGAGTCCACCAGGGTGGTGAGCACCTCCTCCAGGGCCGGGGCGCGATGCAGCATCTGCGCCATCTGAAGCAGCAAGCCCAGGTGGTGCAACTGAGGCGCGGGACCCTCCACCGCCTCTTCCAGTTTCTCCAGCAACCCCGGGAGGACAGCCTCCTCCACGATAAAGGAGAGGGTGTAGGAGTCCCCCACGCCCAGGCAGACCTGATCCCCTGATTTGAGCCGCGCCGATTGCACGCGTTCCTTGTTTACGTATGTGCCGTGGCGGCTTTCCGCGTCTTCGATCAGGTACCCTGCGTCGTCTTGCAGAATGCGGGCGTGGCGGCGGGAAATGCGGCTATCGAGAAGCACCAAGTCGTTGTCGCTCTGCCTCCCCATGGTGAAGGGAGTACTGGTGACCTCCACTTCCCGCTGGTTTCCGAAGGCATCCCGAACTATCAGTCTGGGAAAAGAACTCGGCATCGATGCGACCCACCCGGAGCAAACGGCCAGCCATTATACCAAGCCGCATGGCTAATGGTTAAGAACAGTTAAAAGTCCAGGGATAAGAATAAAGGGTCAAGAGAAGACCGATGTTGAATTGCCCAGGTACATCGGATCCCCCCGGGGGATTGAAGTAATGTCGTCCCCGGCGGGGCGCCATTTACTTGGCAGGTTCCGTGGTTGGTGAATCTCTTCTCAGTGACACGGCGCGCCTCAGGCTGACGTCCATCTCCGTGTAGGGGGGCAAAATCACGTCGCGACCGTGGCGCGTGAGGAGAAAGATTGCCGACGCGCCAATCGCCGCAATCCTGGCCGCTCCGGCCGTGGAAGCATCGGTGGCGGTTGAGCTGATCGCTTCAATGATCAATTGCGTAGTATCGTCGGCGACCTTGGAAATCCCCCCGGTCACACCAAAATCCAGCAGAAACCTGGCCTTGCCGGGATTTTGGGCGAGGATTCTTCCCTCCGAATCCATCGTCAGGTGTGTTCCCCTGTCCACCTCCGCGCTGACCGGGGAAGCGACAATCACCGTGGCCGCGCCATTCGGCAGGGCCAACCGAGTGAACAGAAAGTGCAGCGAGCCGGGGCGGTACAAGCGGCGAGGCGGCACGCGCTTTGCCAACACCCCTTCGAGAACGCTGCCTTGGGGAATCGCGATGCTGGAGCCCACGCGCACGGGTTCCAGCAGCACGGCCTGGAAAGATTGGCCCTGATGGTTCTTGGCGGCGCTGAACCCCTGGAGCAAAACCACGGGCATCCGTGTGCCGTCGGCAATGGTGCAAGGCTCCGGGCAGGACTGCGAAGCGCCTAAGGGCTCTCCGCCGCGCACCTCAGCGAGCGCGGGAAAAGTTGTGCCCTCGGGCTCCACTTGCAATGTGAGTACCCAGGGAGCGACGGGTTTCTGTTGTTGCGGCTTCGGCGCGCGCCCGCCTTCGTATTCCGCGGACTTCCCCGCCTTGGCAGCAGGCTTTTCGGTTTCCGCCCGCAGCTCACTGCGTTGCGCCAGGGCGATGAACGTCGCTCGCAGCGGAACTTGCACCCCTCCCGGCATCAGCACCTTCACTGATCGGAATCGCACCGCCAGATCGTGCCGGGGCGCAAAAAGGTGAATCACAAAGGGCCGGTCGTCCACCGCGTAGGCTTTCTTTTGCAACTCGATCTTATCCACAACCAGCCGAACCGCGCTGCCCTTGGGGAAAATCTCCGTATCGCGCCAAAAGACGCTGCGCACAAGTTTGCCCTCCAGCGTGGTTCCCGGCGCGGTCTTCTTGAGGTGGGGGCGACCCTCCATGGCAATCCAAATTACCAAGGTCTGACCGTCGGTGCTTTGCGAAAGCGCGCGGGAAACGGTTGCCAAGGCGATAAGCGCCATGCACGCAGCTTTCATCATGAGGCGAGCTCTCAAGGGACTAGCTCCTCCATGGGGGGTTGCCGAGCGGGGATGATATCACCGGTCGTACTCGTCCTCTAGACCGATTGCTGCGAGGCCAGGGATGCGCTCGGGGCAGGTCGTGAAGGAAGGCTAAGATATGGGGAGCTGGTTGCCGGGCTGTCTTCCACTGGTCGGGGAGCAATTCGGTAAGCCGGTTCTGGGGACGCGAGCTGATGCAGCGCCCCGCCCCCCTCAACCTCTGCTTGCTTCCCCACGTCTTCCTCGATTATCGTCGCGACGCACGGCTTCCAGACGATAGCACAACCCTACAGAGGGGATACGATGTACCGGGGCGACTCCATAAGGCAAAATCCATTGCAATTTTCGGATGGTTGAAGCATCATCGGTCGTTTCCATTGGAACCCTAATTGCCCGTATAGAGTTGGGAGGAGCGCAATCGTGAAAGGTAAACCCGTTCATATCGCTGAACCCAAGGGAAAACTGGGGATCCTGATTCCCGGGATGGGGGCGGTGGCGACGACTTTCATTGCGGGGGTTGAAGCTGTTCGCCGGCACCTCGCGCGCCCGATCGGGTCGCTGACCCAGATGGGGACAATCCGGCTAGGCCAACGCACCGCCAAGCAAACCCCAAAAATCCATGACTTCGTTCCACTGGCGGAACTCGACGACCTGGTTTTTGGGGGCTGGGACCTTTTCAAAGACAACGCCTACGAGGCGGCGGCCAAGGCCGGCGTCTTAGAGCTCTCGCTTCTGGATTCGGTGAAGGACTTCCTCTCCGCCATTCACCCGATGCCGGCGGTGTTCGAGCAACGGTTCGTGAAGAATCTCCACGGCGAGAACGTGAAGAAAGGCAAGACCAAGCGGGACCTCGCCGAGCAGCTCATCGACGACATCCAGAAGTTTCAGAAAAAGACCGGCGCCTCCCGCCTGGTGATGATCTGGTGCGGCTCCACGGAGATTTTCTTGAAACCGGGCCCCGTGCACCGTTCCCTGGCGGAGTTCGAGAAAGGGCTCCAGAAGAACAACCCCGACATCGCCCCGAGCATGATTTACGCCTACGCCGCGCTGAAGTTGGGAATCCCCTTCGCCAACGGAGCGCCCAACCTGACGGTGGACATCCCCGCGCTGTTAGAGCTGGCTTTGAAAAACCGTGTGCCCGTGTGCGGGAAGGACTACAAGACCGGCCAGACCTTGATGAAGACCATCATCGCCCCGGGACTCAAGGCGCGGCTCATTGGCCTGCGCGGCTGGTTCTCAACCAATATCCTGGGCAACCGCGACGGGGAGGTGCTCGACGACCCCGACTCGTTCCGCACCAAGGAAGAGAGCAAGCTGTCGGTGCTGGAATATATCCTCCAACCCGATCTCTACCCGGACCTTTATAAGGGCTTTTGCCATAAGGTGCGCATTAACTATTACCCGCCCCGGGGCGACAACAAGGAAGGGTGGGACAACCTCGATATTTTCGGCTGGCTGGGCTACCCGATGCAGGTGAAGATCGACTTTCTCTGCCGCGATTCCATCCTCGCCGCACCTCTCGTCCTCGACCTCGTGCTCTTTCTGGACATGGCTCAGCGGTGTCCGGAACTCGCCAAAAAGGGCATCCAGGAATGGCTCTCCTTCTATTTCAAGAGTCCGATGTGCGCGCCCAACCTCTATCCCGAGCACGACCTCTTCATTCAGCTCATGAAACTCAAGAACACACTGCGCCACCTGCGCGGCGAGGAATTAATCACTCACTTGGGTCTGGAGTACTACGACTGATTAGGTCTTGGCCGGTTGGGCCGGCTGCGCCGGCACAGCCTTGGGAGGCGTAGCGGGAAGGGCTGCCAGGTACTTGCCCAGGATAACTCCCACCGCGGTCAGCTCGCTCATGTCTTTGGCCGTGAAATCAGGCCCCACCGGATCACCCGGCTTCGCCTTGCGGCTCACCTGAATCACTCCCACAATTTTCCCATCGACGATCATCGGCGCGCTGACGATTTTCTGAATGGGCGCTGCCTTCTCCTGTTCGGAGAGGTCAACCGATTCAAAAACCGTGGGGTGCTTATAAGCGGCAAAGTTGTTCACAATCTCTCCGCGCTTCTCTCGGATGTTCTTGGCAGCCAGCGAATGCGTCGTGGTGAGGGGAATGGCCCCGACCTTGGCCAGCTTGATCGGGAAGAGGAAACTGATAATCCTGCCGTCCGCCGAGACACGCAGGATGGCGACTTCGTCCTTCTTAGCCTTGAAGCCCATAGCGATCTGCGCCGCCAACCGGTTGAGCGCCTGCTCGCTGGGCCAGCCGCCCGCCTTCCGCATCTCCTCCACGTTTCTTACTACCGTCAGGCTGAGATCGACGTCCGCCATGGCTTTCTCTCCCCGGGAATGTCGTGTGACCGAAGTGGATTATACCGGAGCCACCTTCGCCGCGCAATGTTATGTCTTTTGCGCTAAGATGGCCCGCTGCCACTTCACGCGGGTGATGGGTGCGCCGAGCCGCAACGCGCTCGGCAGCAAGGGAGGCATGCGAGGAATGGAATCACACTCCAAAGAGAAGTTGCTCGCCTTCAAACCCCGGCACGCTTTCTTCGTTGGCATCGACTCCGACGGATGTGTGTTCGACACCATGGAGATCAAGCACAAGGAGTGCTTCATTCCCAACATCATCCGGTATTGGAAACTCCAGGCGATCTCGAAATACGCGCGGGCCGCGGCGGAATTCGTCAACCTCTATTCGAAATGGCGGGGCATCAACCGCTTTCCGGCTCTGACCAGGGCCTTCGAGTTGCTGCGCGACTGGCCGGAGCCCATGCGGCGCGGGGTGAAGCTATTGCCCTGGGCGCCGCTTCAGGCCTGGATTGATTCCGGCGCCACGCTGGGCAACCCTGCGCTGGAAGCAGAGGTTGCGAAAACCGGCGAAACTACGCTGCGGCTCACGCTCGAGTGGAGCAAGGCCGTCAATCGCACCATCGCCGAAGTGGTGGAAGGCGTCCCGCCCTTCCCCTATTTCCGCGAGTGCGCGGACCAACTCTCGCGCCAGGCGGATATCATCTGCGTCTCCGCGACGCCGGGTGAGGCTCTGGAGCGCGAGTGGCAGGAACATGGCATCGCCCCCTACGCCGCCGTCATCGCCGGCCAGGAAATGGGTAGCAAGAAGGAACATCTGAAATTGACCGCGGGCGGAAAGTATGAGAAGGACTGCGTCCTGATGATCGGCGACGCTCCCGGCGACTTGGCAGCGGCGCGCGCCAACGGCGCACTCTTCTTCCCCGTTAATCCCGGCCACGAAGAGCAGTCCTGGGAACGCTTCTTCCGCGAGGGCTGCCAGCGCTTCTTCAACCACACCTTCGCCGGCGATTACGAAGCCTCGTTAATCGCTGAATTCGAGAAACTGCTGCCCGAGCAGCCGCCGTGGAAATGAAGACATCAGTCGTCAGTTGTCAGTGGTCAGTCAGAGAAGCCATTGAGAGGTGACACCTGAAGGCTGAAAACTTCTTGCCGATTGAAAAGAAGTCGTCAGTCCGCGCGCCATCGGCTGCAATGGCTTGCCAGGCGGGGGCTCTCCGCGTTACAGTTGACCTATGAAAGTTGCTTTCGAGCTCGCGCCCGCCCAAGCCGAGAAACTCCGCCGGGAAGCCGAACGCCTGGGAGTTGCGCCTGACGAATTGGCCCGTGCGGCCTTGTCGGATCTGCTAGCCAGCCGGGACGAGGCTTTCCAGGCTGCCGCAGAGCGAGTGCTGCGCAAGAACGAGGCACTGTACCGGCGCCTGGCCTGATGCGATACCTCACCTTGGGAGAGGTCGTCGAACTGCACCGGGCGGTCATCGAGAAGACAGGCGGCATAGCGGCTATTCGCGACCTGGGTGCTCTCGATTCCGCCCTGGCACAACCGGCAGCGACCTTCGCCGGCCTCGATTTCCACCCCTCGCTGGCGGACAAGGCTGCCGCGCTGTGTTTCTCCCTCGTTCGTGACCACCCATTTCTGGATGGCAACAAGCGCGTCGGGCACGCCGCGATGGAAACGTTCCTTGTGCTCAACGGCAGCGAGATCGAGGCGTCGATCGATGAGCAGGAACATCTGATGCTCGACATCGCCGCCGGTCGCTTGAGCCGCGACGAAGTTGCCGCCTGGCTTCGCGAACACGTCCGACCGCTTTCCTGAACGGTCGCCGCCGACTAACAACTTGGGCGCTCAGGCGCGGCCCGACTTTGGCCGGAGAAGGCCTTTCTGAACCCTGGGCGACAAGGGTGGACCGTTTGCCCAGTCGGAGGCCAATCCTGGAAATTTCAAGGATTTGCTTTGGCGGCGCCTTGCTCGTCACTTAGCCTGCCCCATTCGCTGCGCTCAGGGCAAGCTCTGAGCCTGTCGAAGGGTCACTCGCCCCGCCGCGGCGGGTCACCGCTCTTATGCCCCGCCGGCGATGGCTGTCGGGAACAGCCGCTATTGGCGGTGATCCTCCAGGAGGGTAACGCTCGGCATCAGGCGCGGCCGAAGGCCGTCGGCTGGATGCCGTGGTTCGGCGGATCAGGCGACGCGTTCCCCGGCTCGAAGCGCTCCCGCGGAATACCCAGTGCCAGCAATCGCTGACGAACGTCATCAAGAGTCGCTGGCTTCTGGGCCATGAAGAGGAACGGAGCTTGGGAGACATAGTGGAACGAACTGATCCCTCGTTCCTGTAGGAACGTCCGCTTCCGTTCCCTCTGCTGCAGCACGGTCAGTTCGTGGCGGCGATGATAGCTCTGGTCGAAGCAGATCATGTACGCAGGTCGCAGTGATTCGTCGACCTGGACGATGAACTGCAGGCATGCATGCGATGCGGTGGCTTTAGTCACGGATTCGTTAGGCAGTGGAATGCCGGTGTGAGGATCTAAGAAAATCCCGTAAGGTCCCTCGGGTGGTGCAGCGGGGTCGAGGATCGGGATCAAGGTCACGGCCGTGAACTGATCGCGGATGCAAGAAGGAACGAACTTCGGATGGGCGTAGAGCGGACCGATGGAACCGAGGCTCTTGGCCCAGACCCGTTTGACGAGGTCGTAGGAGTCGCCCAGATACCTACGGCGCACGCATCACCTCCGGTGCCTCCGAACGACTCAGGCGCTCAGGCGCGGCCTGCCTTTGGCCGTCGCCTACAGCGCCAGCTTAGGCCGACCTCTTCAATCAAGTGCATCACACTATTTCCCTTTCCCGGGGACCTGCTGCCTGAGTTCAGCAAGTACAAAGGAGGGCAGGCGGCTTTTGCAGTCCCTCTCCAGGCTGGGTTGACGGCTGACACGAACGGGAGCAGCAGAGTTCAGGTACTCTGAAAAACTTGCCTGGAAGTCGCCGCTCTTGTACTCCCTCCCCAAAAAGGCTCCGCCGTCTGCCTCGAAACGCCGCATGCTGCAGCTTCCCTTGGCGTTGACAAAGGCGAGGAAGTACCCGCGGCCGTTTTTGCCCTCCCAGTAGTACCAGCCTTTCTCGACTTTTGAGGGGGCGGCGGGGAAATCCTCTCGCGCCTCGGGGATCGCGTTTGCGAGATGACTCGGCTCTGCGAGAAGCTTATCAGCGGCCAAAGACGACTTCGTGTTTTTCGCTTCTGACTGGAAGATGTATCCGACCTCTTCAGCCACGTCGCGAAACTTCTTCTGTGGGATCTCAACAGCCTCGATATTAAACTGCTCGCAAGCAAGTCGTCTCTCGGAAGGAATGCGATTTGCAAGGATAACAAGCTCGACGGACTTGTCCGGGAAGCGGGACTTGAGCATTCCAAAGTAGTCAACGATTTGCGGGATAGCCCCGCGTTCCAAGGTGTCGCGTTTGAGTTCGATGACAACGAGGCGGCCGATACGATCAAGGAAGATCAGGTCCGCTCGACCGACACCAGATGCGGGCTGACGTTGAAACTTCTTTAGCGGTTCGTTGAGAAATTTCTCAGGGTACTCCCACACTAGGTCCTCCATCTCGCGTTCTGTCATCCAACCTCCATAAGACGGTGGCCTAACTCTTGTTTAGGCTGACCCGTATAAAACCCTTTCCTGTCGGCATTACCAGAAAGTACCGATCCAGGGCGCGCAGGACTTCCGCCGTACCGCCGTCGAGCCTCGGAGTCGGCTGGCCAGAGAACAGCCCCAACGGTGATCGACGTCATCCATGTGCGCTGTTCCGCCCTGACGCCGTCCGGCGCGGTCCGCTTTTGGGGTTCGCCTGCAGCGGCCGGTTAGCCGGCCTCTCGCGGCGAGGTCGCAGAACTCTCTCCCGACGTTTACTCCTTCAGGGCTATTCCACTTCGATGCGGTGGCTCACCATCCAGAGTTCAAGCTGTTCCAGGCGAGTCTTCCAGCGCCCCTTGAATTCCTTCATCCACCGGCGACTCTGAGCCGTGTCCGGGACGTCCACGCTCAATCGCACTAGATTGTCACGGTACATGACACCTCCGTGACGCCAGTGCCCTTCGAGCTTCTGTGTTTCGTAACTGGCGGCCCCGAAGTGGTTGGCGACTTCCAGGACGGCTTCTGCAAGCCACTCGCTGGGCACGTCTCGCCCGTCATTGAACTGCAGGGGGAGTAGTACCTCGAATCGCCGCCACTTGCTGCTCATAAGTTGTTTTTCCCTGGACGGTAAATGGAATATTCTGGTCGGCGAGCGCTTCTAAGGCGGCCTCAGGCACTAGATGCTCGCCCGAGCGGAGGACCCGGCCCGAGAATCGCCCGAGCAGGAAAGCTAGCGCCTTCTTTTCGACTTCGCGGTCGGGGAAGGTAATCGTCACCATACTTCGCACCTCGATCCAAAATGGATTATACCAGTCCGACGGTCCCCGCGCACGCAGGCTACCCGCATTCTGCAAACGTCTTGCTAGGCGCTCCGGCGAGACGCCCTCCAGCGCGGCGGCCATTTCCAGTTGCCAGTTCCCAGTTGCCGGTTGCCAGTTTCCAATTTCCAGTTTCGATTTCCCCCCTTCTGTCTTCTGGCTCCTGACTCCTGACTTCTGACTTCTGTCTTCCCTTCCCTGTCCCCTGCTTTTCCGAAATGCCGACCTGAAGGTCGGCGCTACCACTGTAACCTGTCCCCTGTAACCTGTAACCTATTCGCCGTTCATCATTCATCATTAACTTTATTCAACCACACTCACAGGATAAACATTTTCGCTGAGCACCTGACCTCCCTGTTTCAACAGCAGGACTAGCTCGTAGGCGCCGGGGGCGGCGTCCGCCGGCAAGGTGCAATACAGATCGGGAAGGTCCTGAACGGCATCCGCAGCGATGCTGAGCGGTTCCTTGCCTGCCTGCGCGGGGAGACTGCTTCCCACTAGGAGGTCAACACCCTGTCGTCGCAGCCGAGCCTCGAAAGTGGCGCCTTCGATCGAGTGATGTTCATCGTTGACCACCCAGAGCTTTAAGGCCATACCCAATCCCACCGGAGCCTCGGGGCTCTTGCCTTTGCTCCACACCGTCTTGTCGAGGTCCGTGGCAATCAGCACCGGCTGAAAGGCGCGCTGCACGGCGAAGTATCCGAGCTTGGGTTTCCGCGCATGGCTGACCACCGACCAGGTGACGGCGGGCCAGCAATCGACGAATTGGAATTGAAAGAACGAACCGATTTTCTTGTACTTCTCGTGCCGGTAATGCTCGATGGCGTATTTCAACAGTTCCGCCTGGTAGCGCTGGGAATTGGCTACGAAGTCAGGCCAATTCGAAGGCATAGGCAGCTTGGCGTCCTTGAAGGTCTGTTCATATTGGAAGTCGTGGTAGGCCAGCTTCTCCCAATCGGGCGGCCACGCCTCGCCGAACATTTCCTTCACTTCTTCGAGCGACGGCAGAGCCTGCGCGCCGAGTTCCGAGATGATGGGTCCGCCGGGCGCCGTCGCGTAGTTGTGATAGTCGCCCCCGTACCAACCCTCATAGTTGTGTTCCTGAAAGGCGGAGACGGGCCGCACGGGGCGCGAGGAATCTTCCTGGGCGCCCACGCGCGCCAAAAAGGGGTCGAGGACGTTGACGTTGTAGGCGGTGGACTCGTTCTGGCAAACCCAGGTGACGATGGAAGGATGGTTGTAGAACTGGCGGATCATATCGCGAAGCTGGCGCGCCGACTCCTGCATGAGCACGTCGTTGCGCGTGTAGTCCCATTGCAGGGGGAAGTCCTGCCAGGCCACGATGCCGGCACGGTCGAGGGCGTCGTAAAGCTCCTCGCGGTTCATGTGGACGCACACGCGCACCCCATTGATGTAGGCATCGCGCAGCAGCTTCACGTCACCCGCAATGCGCTCCGGCGTGTAGTGGGATAGCCAGAGTTCGGGAACAATATTGGTGCCGCGGATGAAGAAGCGCACCCCGTTCAGGCGCCACTCGCCGGTTTTCTCGTCCAGTTCGATTCGGCGCACGCCGAAGTTCACTTCGCGCGCGTAGAGAATTTCCTTATCCGCCGTTATCCTCAGCTTGGCTGTGTACAGGTACGGCTCGCCCAGGTCCCAGGTCCACCAAAGGCGAGGCCGCTCCATGGGCAGGACGAGGACTTGACTGCTGCGGCCCGCGGCCAATTGGACTTCCGAGGACACCTTCGAGTCCCCGGCTTCCGCCGTAAGCAGGTACTTGCCCGGCATGGCGCTATGGATTTCGGCCGTGATGAAGATCTTGGCGTCGAACCCGTGGTCGTCCTTATTGCCGGTGGCCAGCGCGCGTTCGTACAGGAAGGGCTGGATTTTCACGTTGCCCAGCCAGGCCACGTGGCGGATTTCCAGTTCCACGGAATTCCAGATGCCGGCCGTCGTGCCGTCCTGGCCGAACTTCTCGGAGACGCTCCCCGGCTTGCAGTCCCAGTGCGAGAGCACGCCCTTGATCATGCGCTTGTGGTCCGGCCAGACGGCACCGGGCTCTTCCAGGGGAGCCTCCACCGTCACCGCGAGTTGGTTGCGTCCGCGCTTGAGTTGCGGCGTCACCTCAAACTCGAAGGATTGGAAATAGCCTTCGTGCTTCCCCACGGGCGCCCCGTTCAATTCCGCTTCGGCAAAGTAATCGACTCCGTGAAAGACCAGAAAGGCGCGATCCGACGCGGTGAGTTTCTCGGCAAAGTCAAATTCGCGCGTGAAGCGCACGCGGCCGTTGAAATTGGCCAAGCCGCTCAAGTGCCAGTTCGACGGAACCGCCATCTTCGAGGCAGATGGCAGGTTGGCCGTGTCGTCAGCGATCGAACCGTCCGCCTTCAGCGTGGTGCGCGCCAAGGGCTGGTAGTTCCAGGTCCCGTCGAGAGAAAACTTACGAGGGTAATCGGCGCCTTGCCCGAATGCCGGCGCCGCGAAAAGGAGTAGCGTGATGAGGATGTGAATGCGTTTCATGGGTCACTTGTTCCTTGTGGGTTCTGGGTTCTGGGTTCTGGGTTCTGGGTTCTGGGTTCTGGGTTCTGGGTTCTGGGTTCTGGGTGTTGGTGGTCCGCAGTCCGTAGTCCGAAGTCCGTTGTCGGTGCCAACTGCGGGTTTCGGGTTGTCGGGAAAATACGTGTTCATTCTAAAGAGGTTATTGGCTTTGTTCTTGGAAATGGCTGTTTCCTATTATTTTGTAAATGATATTCTATATCTAATTTTATGTCAATTGTTCTTGGTGCGTGCTTCTCACCTTCCGCTCACGATTTTCGCTTTTCGATTTTCGCTTTTCGATTTTCCAGTTTCCAATTTCCAGTTTGATTTGTCGTGTCAGGCGCGCGCCTGCCGGCGGAGCAGCGCCGACTGAATCATAAAATACTCTCCCACGTTGTCCATATTGAGCATGCCCACCAGATGGCCATCGTGCACCACGGGCAGTGAGCGGCAATGGCGACTCTGCAAAAGGGCGAGGGCTTTTTCCAGCATGTCGTGGGAATCGGCGGTCACGATATCGCGGGTCATGGCGTCGCGGATCAGCATGTCCGACCCTCCCCGGGCCAGCGCCTTGAGGAGATTCTCGCGAGTGAGCACACCCAGGACATGGTCGCCGAAGACCACCGGAAAATCCTGCTGCCATCCTGAAAGAATGTGCTCGACGGCCGCGGAGAGGGGGCGGTCGGGCTCGAGGGTGCGAAAGTCTGTGAGCATCACTTGCCCGACGGGGATGCTCCCCAGCGAGCTATGGCCCTGCACTATCGCCGCTTCCTGCTCGGCCCCCATCCAAACGAATAGGGCGATAAAAAGCAGGAAAGGGTCGGTGAAAAGGCCCAGCAGCCCAAACACCCAAGCAATGGCCTGGCCGATACGCGCCGCCAGCAGAGTGGCGCGCGAGTAGTCCAGGCGCGTGGCCAGCAGCGCGCGCAACACTCGCCCGCCGTCCATCGGAAATGCCGGGATGAGGTTGAAGGCCAACAGCCAGAAGTTCACCACCATTAACTTATTCATGAAGTTGCCGCCGGCCCAGCGGAACGCCCCAACCTCGGGAGGCGTTCCAAAGAGCGTCTCGGCGACGAAGATTGTCCCGGCAATGACGGCGTTCACAGCCGGCCCCGCCAGCGCCACCCAAAGTTCCTGGATCGGGACATCCGGCATGCGCTCCAGCCGCGCCAGACCGCCAATCGGCAACAAAGTGATGTCGCGAGTGAGAATTCCGTACTTACGCGCCGCTAAAGCGTGGCCCAGTTCATGCAGGACAATGCAGCCGAAAATCACCAGCACGAAGAAGACGCCGCTTAGGGCGGTGGTCAGGCTTCGACCTTGCTGCCAATTTGCAAAGAGTATAAAGAGAATCAGCAGGAAGAATGTGGCATGGATGTAGATGCCGATGCCCGCGATCTTACCGATTCTCCACGACCAGCGCATGGGGTTGTCGCTTGCTCCTCAGGGGCCTTCGGGCATAAAGTTAGCA
>Ga0209777_10005332_pt1 | contig 14880 bp, 16 predicted proteins | sample FrelakmetHBP12HB_FD_187147 | JGI IMG/M metagenome (GOLD analysis project Ga0209777, IMG submission 187147) | Freshwater lake sediment microbial communities from the University of Notre Dame, USA, for methane emissions studies -HBP12 HB (SPAdes)... | ecosystem: Environmental > Aquatic >... | reverse complement strand
TGCGCCCCGGGCCCGCCGGCGGTTTGGAGACACAGTTCTACATTGCGATGGCGGTGGAGGCTGCAGGCTCCAGAGGGCGGGAATTCGGGGTGCCCGCCCTGGAGAGAGGTGAGCACCCCAAACTGAGAACGCCGCTGTGACGAGCGAACCTAGAACCTGTAGTTCGCGGCGACGCGGAAGAGGTGGCCGTCGGACCCCATGTTGTACTTGGTGATGTAGCCGGTGATCGTGTTCATCGGAGTCTGGAAGTGCTGATGACCGAGGTTGTAATAGAGGTACTCGCCCCGGAGGCTCCACTTCGTCTTCAGCTTGTACTCCATCCCTCCGCCGACCACCCATCCGCCCTTCCACTTGTGGACGGATGCCGGATACGACACGCCCGTGGACGGGAATACGAGATTCGCCCCGTCTCTCAGGTCAGCGTATGCCATGCCGCCGGTGCCATAGACCAGGGTCTTGAAGGGGAGAGCGAATCCCACGCGGGCGCGAGTGGTTCCAAACCACCGGTTCATCTGACGGCCGCTTAAAGTACCGGTGACCCCGGCAAAGGGGGGTTCAACGATGACGTCGGTGAGCGAGCCGCTTCCGCTCATGAAGGAATACTGCAGGTCCGACTCTCCGCCGAACACAAAGCGGTCTCTCTGCCAAAGGTAGCCGAACTGCCCGCCGGCGAACACCCCGTTGTCGGTTGGCTTGATCTTGTTCGGCGTGGCGAGCGAAGGGTTAAGTCTGCTGGGGGGGTACCACAGGAAGCTGGTCACGGCCCGGCCGATTCCGCCACCGAAGTTCAGACCGGCATAGAGGCCAGTCCACTTCGCGTCAGGTTGCTTCTTGGTCTCCTTGGCGTACGCCGAGCCGAGGAACGGGCCGGCGACGAGCATAACGGTGACAACCAAAATCAAGCAGAAAGTAAATGTGCCTTTTCTCATTTTTGAACCCGTTCGTTGGAACGGTCTCCTCTCTCGATTTCAAGTGCGTCAAAACCACCTATCCGCTGCGAATCACTTTCGGCAGCGGAGACAGGCGTTTACGGCAAGCCGTGCCGGACTCGGACACGGTACCGCAGTAGTGCGCAGTGCTGAGCAGCCAGATTGTGTCACGAAATCGCAACACGGACAAACAAAAAGCGGTGAGACGCCCAGGATCTTGTGCGGAAGGTAGGATGCGGTGCCAGTGCAGGAGATTACTGACGATTGCGCCCCGGGCCCGCCGGCGGTTGGAAGCGCAGTTCTGCATTGCGATGGCGGTGGAGGCTGCAGGCTCCGGAGGGCAGGAATTCGGGGTGCCCGCCCTGGAAAGAGGTGAGCACCCCAGACTGAGAACGCCGCTGTGGCACGCCTGCCTAGAACCTGTAGTTGAAGGCGGCGCGGAAGAGGTGGCCGTTGGCCCCCATGTTGTACTTGTTGATGAAGCCGGTGTCCATGTTCATCGGACTCTGGAAGTGCAATTGACCGAGGTTGTAATAGAGGTACTCACCGTGGAGGCTCCACCTCGTCTTCAGCTTGTACTCCATGCCACCGCCGATGACCCATCCGCCCTTCCACTTGTGGATGGATGCCGGATACGATATGCCGTTGGTATACACGAGGTTCGCCGAATCCCTCAGGTCGGCGTACGCCATGCCGCCGGTGCCGTAGACCAGGGTCTTGAAGGGTAGCGCGAATCCCACGCGGGCGCGAGTGGTTCCAAACCACCGGTTCATCTGGCGGCCGCTAATTGTAGCGGGTTCCAGGGGAGTGCCGTTTTCAACGATGACGTCGGTGAGCGAGCCGCTTCCGCTCATGAAGGAGTACTGCAGGTCAGACTCTCCGCCGAAGACAAAGTGGTCCCTCTGCCAGAGATAGCCGAACTGGCCGCCGGCGAAAACGCCATTGTCAGTTGCCCTGATCGTGTTCGGCGTGTCCGTGATGGGGGTGAGAGTGCTCGGTGGATAAAACTTGTAGCTGGTTACTGCCCGGCCGATGCCGCCACCGAAGTTCAGGCCGGCGTAGAGGCCATTCCACTTCGCGTCAGGTTGCTTCTTGGTCTCCTTGGCGTAGGCCGAGCCCACGAGCGGGCCGGCGACGAGCATAACGGTGACAACCAAAATCAAGCAGAAAGTGAGTGTGCTTTTTCTCATTTTTGAATCCGTTCGTTCGAACGGTCTCCTCTCGATTTCAAGTGCGTCAGAACCACCTATCCGCTGCGAATCTCTGCCGCAGCTGAGACAGGCATTTACGGCAAACCGTGGCGGACTCGGACACGGTGCCGCAGTACTGCGAAGTATCAAGCAGCGAGATTGTGCCACGAAATCGCGACAAGGACAATGAAAAGCGGTGAGACGCCCAGGATCCTGTGCGGAAGGTAGGATGCGGTGCCAGTGCAGGAGATTACTGACGATTGCGCCCCGGGCCCGCCGGCGGTTTGGAGACACAGTTCTACATTGCGATGGCGGTGGAGGCTGCAGGCTCCAGAGGGCGGGAATTCGGGGTGCCCGCCCTGGAAAGAGGTGAGCACCCCAGACTGAGAACGCCGCTGTGGCACGCCTGCCTAGAACCTGTAGTTGAAGGCGGCGGGGAAGTGAGACATTCTTAAATTGTCATGCTGAGCCCGCCGGGCGAAGCATCTGCTGTGCGGGAACGCTTAGACAGCAGATCCTTCGCTTCGCTCAGGATGACAGCCAATAAGTGAATTGGGCTGCGGTGGATGCCGCAGCCCGACTTAGCTCCTAGTGGCTCGCGCCTAGTTCTTGGCGCTTGAGATCACCGTTATGAAATTGGGCGCGGCCTCGACGTAGTTATCAGGTAGCGCACAGCCCAGCCCCTGCGCGGCAGTTTGAAGTGACTTTGTTTCTTCCGCAGTGATCGTCGGAAGGTCGTAGCTTGTTACCAGTCTCCATCGTCCTGTCTTGCGTAACTCCACCAAGGCCTCGGCCACGCCTGCGTCGTAGGAGGCTCCCGGCGGTAGAATGACCCAGGTTGACTTGATTTCCTCTCGCGGCGAGGTGCTCGGGTAGTGCACCGGTCCAAGACAGCTCCAGATTTCGAGACGGCGACTTTGAACCGCGGGCTCGCCTGTGGTCACTACCGAACCGTTTGTCGAGAGCGCGCATTCCCGGATAGGTTTTGGGAAGCAGAGCGTCGTCGAAGATATGTTCGTCAGGTCCACTCGAACCATGACATTCTCATTCTTCACGTAGACAGTCTTGTCGAGAAGAACTCGGACCTTCAGTTGAGGAGCCTTGGTCTCTTGAGCACCAGAGCAGCAGCACGTGAGAAGTAGCACAGCGAGACCCATCTTATTCATGTACATCTCGCCTCCAATCAACCTACATCTTCAGCACCTGCTTCTGAATCGCCAGCAGTTCGCCGATGCCCCTGCGGGCGAGGGCGAGCATCTCGGCCAACTGCTGGTCGCTGAAGGGACGCTGCTCGGCCGTGGCCTGCAACTCCACGAACTGGCCGGCGCCGGTCATAACGCAATTCATGTCCACCTCGGCGCGCGAATCCTCTTCGTAGGGCAGGTCGAGGAGGATGGCGCCCTCGACGATGCCGACACTGACGGCGGCGACGTGGTCGCGCAGAGGCAGTTTGGACAGCGTGCCGCAGGCGACCAGCTTCTGCATGGCCAGCGCCATGGCGACGAAGCCTCCAGTGATGGAGGCGGTGCGGGTGCCGCCGTCGGCCTGGATGACGTCGCAGTCGATCCAAATCGTACGCTCGCCAAGCTTCTGGGTGTCCACCACGGCGCGCATGGAGCGGCCGATGAGGCGCTGAATCTCGTGGGTGCGTCCGCCGACGCGTCCGCGGGCGGCCTCGCGCGGAGTTCGAGTGAGGGTGGAGCGCGGCAACATGCCGTACTCGCCACTCACCCAGCCGCGGCCCTGGTTGCGCATCCACGGCGGCACCGACTCTTCGATGCTGGCGGTGCAGATGACGCGGGTGTGTCCGAAAGCGACGAGGCACGAACCCTCGGCGGTGCGGATGAAGTCGGGGGTGATATTGACGGGGCGCATCTCGTCGGGACGGCGGTTGTCAGAGCGGGTGAACATAAGCAAAAGTTTCGGACTGTTGAATTTACGAATTGTCGAATTGCAAGCCCAAGGACAAGTGTACAAGCGCGAGCGCTTGATGCGTGCCTATAATGTCGTCACAGCACGAGGAGGTCGGCGATGACACGCGTAGCGCGCATACTGATGTTTCCGGCCTTGCTGGCGACGTGCGCGGCTGCCGGACAAACGGCGGACGCGGGCGCGAAGGCGTCCTTGATTCACGCCTACGGGGCGCTGCATACCATTTATTACGCGGAGCAGACTTATAAGCTGGACCATCCGCAAGATGGCTTCTCCAAGGACCTGAATACGCTTGCTGACATGGGCTGGGTGGACGCCGCCTTCGCCTGCGGCGCTGCTTCCTGCGAGGTGAAGGGGTACAAGTTCAGGTACCAGCGCCTGGGACAGGACAAGTTCCGATTGACCGCGATTCCGCTGGCGCAGAGGGATGACCCGGACTTCGGAAAGTATCCTCCGGCGATGGAGATTGACGAGGGCGGAGACCTCAGGCCGGCCGACATGGAGTGGCCGCCGAAGGAGCCGAGCCAGGATGCCGCGATCGAGAAGCTGCGGACGTACAACACCGCCGAGATGAACTACGCGATGCAATATCCGGATATTGGATTTTCGGCGGACCTGGAGTCACTAGGGTCGGGCCCGGACCCGCTGGCGGAGTCGAACGCGCAGCAGGCGGGGCTGGTTATCGCGCCGATGGCGTGTCCGGGGAGCGTCTGCGAGGACAACGGCTACCGCGTGACCTATATAAGGCTCAACAAGAACCACTACACGATCGTGGCGCGTCCGCTGAAGTTCGGCGAAGGGGGACTCCTCAGCTTCTACACCGATGAGACGGCGGTGATCCGTTCGACGGTCGAGGACCGCGCGCCAACGGCGGACGACCCGCCCGTGACCTCACTCGACGGAACGCCGATCAAGTGAGGCCGTTTTGACTTTGAAACGCGACAGATGCTAGAGACCACGTTCATAACACGCGAGTTTCGGCATTACTGAAGCCGTGCGCTCATGCGAATTGACGCGTGATGCAGGCACCAGAGGACAGCGCCTAATCACCTACGTGTGCTCTTCTGGCTGCGGAAGCAGGTCGCCAGGTGGTCGTCCACCATGCCGACGGCCTGCATGAAGGCGTAGATGATGGTGGTGCCCACGAACTTGAAGCCGCGTTTGCGCAGGTCCTTGCTGAAGGCGTCAGACTCGGGCGATGAGGCAGGCACCTGTTTGAGCGTCCGGCGGCGGTTGACGATGGGGCCGCCGCCGAAGCTCCAGGCATAGGCGTCGAACGAGCCGAACTCGCGCTGCAGGGCGAGGAAGGCCCGGGCATTCGTGACCGCGGATTGAATCTTGAGGCGGTTGCGCACGATGCCGTCGGTGGCCAGCAGCGAGGCAATCTTCTTCGCGTTGTAACGGGCCACGCGCGCGGGCTCAAAGTGGTCAAAAGCAGCGCGGTAGTTCTCACGCTTGTGGAGGATGGTGCTCCAGCTCAGTCCAGCCTGCGCGCCTTCGAGGATGAGCAATTCGAAGAGCGTGCGGTCGTCATGCACGGGACGTCCCCACTCGCTGTCGTGATACCGGACCATGAGCGGGTCGTCTCCCGCCCAGCCGCAGCGAGGCTTATTGCGAGCTCCGCTCACGGTCATGCTCAGCCCTTCAGCTCAACATGCTGCACGTCACCGACCTCGCAGCCCAGGAACAGTGGGGCCATGCGACGGAACTTCTCGACGGAATCGGTGACGAAGAAACGGACAACTGCCGCCTGCTGCTTGCCGAGCCCTTGTTGGCTGCCGTCCGGCGCCAGGCCCAACTCATCGGCCACGGCACGGGCGGTGCATTCGGCGGAGTCCACAATCTGGATGCGCTGCGGCACCACGCGGCGCAGCAGCGGCTGGATGAGCGGATAGTGGGTGCAGCCGAGGACAAGGACGTCAGTATTCACGGAGGCGACGCGTAGGGCCTCGATGGTGTAAGTGCGCGCGACTTGCTCGGTGACGGGATGCTCAATCCAGCCTTCTTCGACGAGCGGAACCAGCAGCGGGCAGGCTTTTTCGTGTGTGGCGAAGCCGCGGCGGGCGAGGGCGCGCTGGTAGGCGTGGCTGGCGACGGTGGCCTCGGTGGCGAAGACAACGGCTTCGCGGCTGGCGCTGATCTCGGCGGCGCGGTCGGCGCCGGGCTCGATGACGCCGATGACGGGGATGGAGACGGCGCTCTTCACGTCGTAGAGGGCGAGGGCGCTGGCGGTGTTGCAGCCGATCACGAGAAGGTTGGCGCCGAGGCGCTCGAGGAACTGAGCGGCCTCCGTGACGTAACGTGCTACGGTCTCGCGCGACTTGCTGCCGTATGGCAGGCGTGCAGTATCGCCGAAGTAGAGGTAGTCGGCGTCTGGCACGTGAGCAGCGACGGCGCGCAGCACGGTCAGGCCGCCGACGCCGGAATCAAAGACGGCGATCTTGGGGCGCGATTTGGAGGTGCGGGCAGTCAACGGTCTTACCAGAACTCTTCGAGTGTATGTTACCTCAAGGAATCATGCTCAGATCCTCGAGCGAATCCTCAACACAGGGTGGCTCGGCGCCGAACGCGCAAGTTCGGCGCGTTCTCCGCTCACCATGACACCTCAGGGGTGGCGCGATCCTCGCTCTGGAGGACGATTCATCGCTGCACTCTGGCGCGCGCTCAGAAGTACGGTTCGTCACTTTGCGTCGAGGGCGCGCACAGCCTGTGCCACCGCGGCAACGTCGATCCAGTCTTCAATATCTACGTGCCCGGCCAGAGTGGGGCGCTCCTGTCCGTCCACCAGGAACTTGACGCGGGTGATGCGCGGCAGGGCGGTGCTGAGCGTCTGGACGATGGAGAAGACGGTGAGCTGTTCGGCCTGAATGCCGCTCCGGTGCTTTTCAGCGAGGACGCGGGAAAAGTCCACGACCGCGCTCGTCTGGTCAACCAGATAGACGCCGCGTACGTCCGAGCCGGCGGGCAGAGGATGGGTGGAGCCCTTCTCCGCGTACCCGGCAAGCAATGTGTGCAAGGCCTGTTGGGCACGCATGGCGGGCTCGGCGGGCAGAGTCACCTGCACCGCCCTCTCACGCACAGTGCCGTCCGAATCATCGGCGAGCCAGAGATCGGCTTCGCCGGAGCGGCCGGAGACGGGCGGAGCCATCTCTGACAGCGGCTCGTTGCCGCCGAGCTCCTCGGCCCTGTGCTTGAGATAAACGGCATAGAAGCCCATGCAGAGGGCGGCGAAGATCAGCAGCAGGACGGCGATCTGGAGGTTGCGCGAGATCATTGAGTGCCCTCCAGTCTCTCGCGCAAGTTGGCGACGCCCTCCGCGAGCGCGGCGGCCACGGCCTGCTGGTAGCGGTTCGAGGCGAGCTGGCCGGGATTGTCGCCGGAAGGAGCGCACTCTACGGCCACGGCGGCAGAAGTCAGATGGTTCAACGGCGCGACCGGAGCGGCCGAGAGCGTTGTCTCCACAGAGCGGGTGCTCAGACTTCTTTGGAGCGACTCAGCGAGTGGGCGGCTGGAGTCCAACCAAGCACTCTGTGCGGTCTCCCACGGCGCGAACGCGTGGCGATCCGTCTGGGCAGCGGAAGCGGGCAGCAGGGCAGTGTAGATGCGCGTGCCACGGCCCAGCGAGCTGGCATGCAGGGTGATATAGATGCTGGCGCGGGAGCCATTGGCGATGTTGGCGCGGGCATCGAGGGCGATGGCGACATCCGCAGTGCGGATGAGCGTGACAGGGATGCCGCGCTGTTCCAACTCGCGCGCCAGACGGTGCGCAAGGGAGAGAGTCACCGTCTTTTCGGCCAGCTTGGGGGTGATCTGGTCGCCGGCGTCGTCGCCGCCGTGGGCGGCGTCAATGACCACCATGAATCGGGGGTGACTCGCGCCGGGCACCGGGGGACGGCTTTCGAAGTCGGGCGAGGGCGGAGGAGTCTCCGGCCGAACGCGCTGGGGCGGTGCGGTCGCCTGCTCCACAGCAGCGCCGATGACGATGGTGTGCCCGGAGTCTGTGAACCTGGCGGCGGCGGGCGCCTGCAGCCGGATGGTGAACTCGGCGGCGCCGTTGGTTTCAGCGACGGAGAGGCTGGCGATGAGCGGGTCGGCGTAGGTACTGTCAGCGCCGGGGGCGATGACCGGCTCGTGCAGGAAGGTGAGTCGCACGAGGCCATGCTCTACAGCAAGCCCGGGGTTGACGACGCCGGGAAAGCTGAGCACCAGCCGCGAGGGGTTCTTTTGCAGCTCCACGCGCGGCTTGACCGGTTGAACGCCGAGAAAGAGCCGGCGCGCGGTGGCGTGCCACTCCGCGGGCTGGCCGGTGAGGCGCGCCAGCAGTCCGGGCACGGAGGCGAGCGGCAGGTATCCGTGCTGATTGAGCACCACGAAATTGGTGGCCAGGTCGAGGCGCGAGGAGCCAACGCGAGCCTCCCGGGAACCATCCTGAAACTCGCACGACAGGTTGTTGAATCGAATCCGAAGACGATTGCCCGCGAGCGTGGCTTCCAGGTGCCCGAGGGGATCGAGCAGATCCACGATGCCGGCGTAGTCAGTGCCGCCCTCCGTCAGCAGGTCAACGGTATAGCTCGAGGACGGGGAGTAGATGGCCAGCCGCCGCTGTTCGGCAGAGGGGCCTGAGGCCAGTCCGGAGAGGACCACCACCAGCAGGAGTGCCATCCAGGCGAGAGTTCGCGGTGCTCGCCCGGAGTTGAGGGGGAGCGTGCCGCCGTGGATTCCGCAGGTGGTCATGCTGGAGTCGCGTGCCGTCTAACAAGCGCCCGCACAGGGTAATCCTTTGCGGATTGTACCAGTAAACCTGCAGGCGTCCGGCGCACATCCTAGTAGAAGCCGAATCCGGAAAGGTACGATTGCGTCCGCTCTGGGGCGGCTAGGGCCGCCAGGCGGCCTCGCGTCTCCGGGCGGGGATGGGCAGCAGAGAAAGGTTGAAAAAAGACATTCCCGTGACAGGGCCAAACGCATGGAAGAACATCTAATCCGTGAAGGGCAGACAGGGCGGAAGCGTGGTAGCATCGGCGCAATGCGGAGGGTGAACATGGACTGCAGGGGTACTACAGGCTGCAGGCCCCGCTGGCAGGGCATACCTGAACGAGGACTGCTGACCTGTGCGCTGATCGCGGCGCTCCTGTTGACGGCGACAACTCCGGCCGCGGCGCAGGAGACGACGGCAGGACAAGCAGGGACAACCACGGCACCGGCTGCTCAGTCCACGCCCGTCACCTCCACGACGACGACGACCACCACGAAGCCGACACTGCCCGTGGAAGGTGACTTCAACGAGGTGCACATCAAGCCGAAGCCGGCGACCCCGCCTGCCACGGCCGCGCCCACGGCCAACGCAACTCCTCCTGTCGGGCCGGCACTCGCCTACCGCCCCAAGCCCATCAAGGTGGATGTTGATCTGGTGCTGGTGCCGGTGACGATCACCGATCCGATGGACCGGCTGGTGACCGGGCTGGAGAAGGAGAACTTCCAGCTTTGGGACGCTGGTGAGGCCCAGGAGATCAAGTACTTCTCCTGCGAGGATGCACCCATCTCGGTGGGGGTCATCTTCGACATGAGCGGCTCGATGGCCGACAAGATCGACAAGTCGCGCGCCGCGGTTGGGCAGTTCTTCAGGACCTCGAATCCGGACGACGAGTTCTTGCTCATCGCTTTCAATGAGACGCCGATGCTGGCGTCAGACTTCACCCGGTCGGTGGATGAGATACAGGGCAAGCTGGTGATGGTACAGCCTCGGCGCATGACCGCGCTGTTGGACGCAATCTACCTGGGAATCACGAAGATGAAAGGCGCGCGCCACCAGCGCAAGGCGCTGCTCGTCATCAGCGACGGTGGCGACAACCACAGCCGCTACACCGAGAGCGAGATCGAATCCATGGTCAAGGAGGCCGATGTGCAGATCTACGGCATCGGCATCTTCGATCCGACCCCGGGCACGCCCGAGGAGCGCCAGGGGCCGCAGCTGCTCAGCGAGATCACGGATATGACGGGCGGCCGCACCTTCAGCGTAGACAGCGTGAACGAGCTGGCCGACGTCGCCACCAAGATCGGCGTGGAGCTGCGCAACCAGTACGTGCTCGGCTACCGGCCGAAGAAGGCCGTGCACGACGGCCAGTGGCGCAAGATCCGGGTGAAGCTCAATCCGCCCAAGGGCCTGCCGCCGCTCTCGGTCTACGCCAAGACTGGATACTATGCTCCGAACGACTGACCAGTGCGGGACCTTGGCCACGTTGCTGCTGGCGGGAGTGGCGCTGCTGAGCGCCGCCGCAGCCCAGCAGGCACCGCCGCAGCCGGCCACGCCTCCGGGCGACACGGTACAGGTGCCGTTGCCGGCGCCGGCAGGACAGGTGGAGAAACAAAACGGGGGCTTCGTCATCCGCACCGATGTGCGGGAAGTGGTCTTGCACGCCACGGTGGTGGACGACAGGATGCGCCTTGTGACCACGCTGGGGCGCGACGCATTCACGGTCTATGAAGACGGCCAGGAGCAGCGCATCACGTCGTTCCGGCGGGAAGACATCCCGGTAGCGATGGGCATCGTGGTTGACAATTCAGGCTCCATGCGCACGAAGCGCGACTCCGTGAATCAGGCGGCGCTCAATCTGGTGCGCGCCAGCAATCCACAGGACGAAGTGTTCATCGTGAACTTCAACGATGATTACTACCTCGACCAGGATTTCACCAGTAAGATCTCGCTGCTGAAGGACGCGCTCGAACGGATCGAGACGCGGGGAACGACGGCGCTCTACGACGCGCTGATCGCGTCCTCGGACCACGTCATCAAGAACGCACGGCTTCAGAAGAAGGTCCTGCTGGTGGTGACGGACGGCGACGACGACGCGAGCGTTTCCACCCTGGAAGAAACCATCCGCAAGCTGGCGGTTGACGGCGGGCCAACCATCTACTGCATCGGCATTTTGGGCGGCGAAGACCATGAGAAGCGCGCCCGGCGCGCGCTGCGCCTTATCGCCGAGCAGACCGGGGGCGAGGCCTTCTTCCCCAAGAACATTGACGAAGTGGACGCCATCACGCGGCAGATCGCGCACGACATCCGCAACCAATACACCCTCGGCTACAGGCCTTCAAACACTCTGACGGTGGCGGGCTACCGCACGGTGAGCGTAAAGGCGACCGGGCCCGGCTTCAAACATTTGCAGGTGCGCACGCGCAGCGGGTACTACTACGGCAGCGAGACGAAACGGACGTCGCCAGCCGGAAACTAGGACCACGCGCCTTACGCTTCTCCGCTCCAGTGCCCCCTAAGAATGGTTGACCTTCGCTGCCCGACTCCGTAACCTGTTCAGTTGCTGATTCCTCATAACTACAAGCAGGGAAGTGCTGCGTGATCCCAAACCCGAAACGCGTCTTTTGTAACGCACTCGAACTGATTGGAAACACACCGCTTCTCCGTCTGAACAAGGTGGTTCCTGCGGGCGCGGCGGAGGTCTGGGTGAAGCTGGAGTCCATGAGCCCGGGCTTCTCGGTGAAGGACCGCACCGCCCTCGGCATGGTGGAGCGTGCCGAGCGCAGCGGAGAGCTGCACCCGGGGGACACGATCGTGGAGGCCACCGCCGGGAACACGGGCGTGGGACTGGCGCTGGTGGGCGTGCAGAAAGGCTACCGCGTGGTGTTCTTCGTCCCGCAGAAGTTCAGCAAGGAGAAAATCATGCTGATGGAGGCCTTCGGGGCAAAGGTGTTTCGCACCCCGGACAGCGAAGGCATGGAGGGCGCCATCAGCCGTGGGCGCGAACTGGCCCAGAGCACTCCCCACCACTGGTTTGCCGCGCAGTTCGAGAATCCGGGAAATCCCGACGCTCACTTCGAGACCACCGGGCCGGAGCTCTGGGAGCAGATGGATGGCCGGCTTGACGGCGTGGTGGTGGGCGCGGGCACGGCGGGGACATTCACCGGCATTGCGCGCTACATGAAGCAGCACAATCCGGCGGTATGGTGCGTCCTGGTGGAGTCACAGGCCTCGGTCTTTGGAGGAGGCACCGCCGGGTCGCATGCCGTGGAGGGAATCGGGTCGAGCTTCATCCCGGCGACATTCGACCGCTCCGTCTGCGATGAAGTGATCTCAGTGCGCGACGAGGATGCTTTCCGCATGGTGAAGGAACTCGCAGTGGCCGAGGGCATATTGGGCGGGTCGAGTTCGGGCGCAAACGTCTTTGCGGCGCTGCAGTTGGCGCGGCGGCTGGGTGCGGGCAAGCGGGTAGCGACCCTGGTGCCGGATTCGGCCGAGCGCTATCTTTCAAAGGACATCTTCAACTTCCAGCCGGAGACGGCGGTCGCGGGCGCGAAGAAATAGCGCGCCCAGCAAAGAGAGCGATATGGCGAAAAAGAGAGAACATGGATTTTCCACTCGCGCGGTGCACGACGGACAGGAACCTGAGGCGCTGACCGGCGCGGTGGGCGTGCCGATCTATGCCACGTCCACCTACGCGCAGGATGAGCTGGGCAAGCCGCGGCAGGGCTATGAATACGCGCGCGTGACCAACCCGACCCGCGACCGGCTGGAGACCAACCTGGCGTCGCTGGAGGGCGGGGTGGGGGCGCGCGTTTTTGCCAGCGGCATGGCGGCGGTGACGGCACTTTGCCAGACGATGAAGGCCGGCGACCACATCGTGTGCGTGGACAACGCCTACGGCGGAGTGCCTAGGCTCTTCAACCAGGTGATGGCGCAGTTCGGCCTTGAGGTGACGTACGTGGACATGCGCGACGCGGACAATGTGAAGCGTGCGATGAAGCCGACTACGCGCTACGTCTATTGTGAGACGCCGACCAATCCGCTGATGCACCTCGCCGACATCGAGGCCGTGGCGCGGGTGGCGCACGACAAGCGCGCGGAGTTGGTTGTGGACAACACCTTCATGTCGCCATACTTCCAGCGGCCGATGGAGCTGGGCGCGGACATGGTGCTGCACTCCACGACGAAATTTCTGAACGGCCACAGCGACGGCCTGGGCGGCGTGATCGTGTGCTCCAACCGCGAACAGTGCGATCAGCTTGCGTTCATCCAGAAGGCGGCCGGGGCGATCATGTCTCCATTTGAGTGCTGGCTGGTGCTGCGTGGCGTGAAGACGCTGGCGGTGCGAATGAAGCAGCACGACGAGAACGGGCGCATCGTTGCTAACTTCCTGGCTCGCAACCGCAAGGTGAAGCAGGTCTTCTACCCAGGGCTGGCGGAGCATCCGCAGCATGAGCTGGCCAGGCGGCAGATGAGCGGCTTCGGCTCGATGATCACCTTTGAGACCGGCTCGCTGAAGAACGCGAAGCGACTGCTCGACCGGGTTGAGGTGTGCGTGCTGGGCGAGTCGCTGGGCGGGGTGGAGACGCTGATCTCACACCCGGCGAGCATGACGCACGCTGCCGTGGGAGAGGAAGGCCGGAAGAAGATCGGTCTGACCGACGGGATGGTGCGCATCTCGGTGGGAATCGAGAACGTGGAAGACATCATCGCGGACCTGGAGCAGGCGCTGGCGGAGATGTAAGGCTGCACTTCCAGGTTAGCGCCGAACAGCACGGTGCGAACCCTTCGGCAAGCTCAGGGCACGCTCTGGGGCACCTGCAATTGAAGATCGAAGATCACCTATTGGGCGAGCCCTTCGGAGCATCTCCCTTCACATTGCGAGCTCACTGCACGGGCCCTTCGGCGGGAGGGCCGAAGCGTTGGCGGTCGTTCTGGATGTGGTCGGTGAGCCAACTGCTGAGGAAGAGGATGAGGTCGAGCGGCTGCGTGGGGTCGGCCGGGTCGAGAATCTCAAGAAATGCGCGCAGGCGTCCGCGAAGGTAGGCATGTTCGGCGCGGTGCTCCGCAAAGCTGCGGCACTCGACGCCGCTGAAGGCGCGCTCGGCGACTGCGGCGGCCTTCACGTCGGCTTCAATGATGCGCTCCAGTATCTCGCGTACTCCGCGCGGGCCGCGGCCGTAGTGGACAGCGCGGGTCAATTCGTTCACCAGTTCAAACAGGGTGCGGTGCTCTTCATCGAGAATGGCAATTCCGACGGAGTGAGTTGCATTCCAGCTGCTGGCCACCATATCGCTACCTCACAAATGAATCGGAAATGGACGAGCGGTCCATGTCCCCATGAGATGGAGAACGGCATGTCGGTGTGGGGAGTGTAGGCCCGGAAGAGTGGGCAGGCGAGTTTCTGTTCCGGTCTGGAGGGAAGTCCGAACCAGTACAGGGGATTCAAGGTCTTTGATCCGTGGTTATCCGTGCGAATCCGTGGCGATGGCTCTGTCCTTCAACACAGAGCTGAGAACTTTGAAACGAGAACAAACCTCAGGATTCGTCTACTGACTCGGCGATCCAATTGAGGTACTCCTCCAGGCCGTTCTCGATGGGGATCTGGATCAGTTCGGGAAGTTCGTAGGAGTGCAGCTCGAGGATGGCGTCGCGGACGGCGGCAAACTGCGCCACGGTGGTCTTGATGATGAGCAGGAACTCCTCGCTGGTCTGGACCTTCGACTTCCAGCGGAAGCAGGACGTCATGGGCCCGACGATGTTGACGCACGCGACCAGGCGGCGTCCGACGAGCTCGGAGGCAATGCGGTTGGCTTCTTCGCGGGAGCCGGCGGTAGAGAGCAGAAGGCGTTTGTCGGTCATCCACACCTCGCGTGCGCCACAGCGTACTGCGAAAGGGAGCGGCGGACAAGGGGAGAATTGGGCGCCGGGAAAGGCTTGCAGGATCGTGGCCCGGGCCAGCACGCCTCAGCGGCTAAATGTGGTGTGTCAACAGGTTGTTCCCCTGGAGTGGGGATCGGGAGATGGGTGGCGACTGGTTGAGGCTGGTGTGTGGGCGGTGCCAGTTGTACTGATG
>Ga0209777_10005331_pt1 | contig 14881 bp, 12 predicted proteins | sample FrelakmetHBP12HB_FD_187147 | JGI IMG/M metagenome (GOLD analysis project Ga0209777, IMG submission 187147) | Freshwater lake sediment microbial communities from the University of Notre Dame, USA, for methane emissions studies -HBP12 HB (SPAdes)... | ecosystem: Environmental > Aquatic >... | reverse complement strand
ACTTATCTCGACCTGCTTTGAGGTAAAGGGTCACTTGCTTTCGGTTTTATTCGTTTCCTCTTGGACAGGTGCTTCAGGGGGACATACAGCTGGAGCTTTCAACAGATGGAAGGCAGAAGCATAACGGGTAAAGTGTTGATCGACGTCTAAAGGGGTTCGATCGAGCAGAGTGAGAATATAGAGAGTTCTATCGACTAAGAATGTTTTGGTTTTGATAGCCATAGCGCTGTTTTCAATGAGAAAATCAAGAGCAGGATACTCTTCATAAAATGCTTTTTCTGAATATTTCAGCTTGTTATGAGCATTGCCGGCAACGAGTTCTTTGACCACATTGTCATACAAATCTTGTGGCGATGTGATCTTGAAATCGGGAGGATATTGGATCGTCGAGATCATAAAGGTAGTGCCATCTTTTTCTTGTGACATGTACATGTCATATTTGATAATTCCTTGGCCAAGAGGCAGCGGAACAGCATCGGAGGCATGCTGAGGAAGAGTGGGAAGAAGAGTAGAAAATTGATTATTTGGGGAAACGAACTCTTTCCAGTTTTGCATTTCAGCGCTCACTTGCCCTGAAACATCTCCTTCTGATTTCCTTGACCACCAGATAAGAGCTGCAATGATAGCCAAAATTACAACAACCCAAGCCAAAACTTTTTGTTTTGAAAACATAAAAACCACCATTCAAAAGTTTTAGTTTGATGCTAGCAAATTCTTGCCTTTTTGCGGCATTTTTTTCTTAATTAGGACAAAAAAAGTTGGATTTCTTGACGAAAACCAAACAGTAGCCGTTAATAGATGCCGTATGCGAGGAATGTTATGCTGTTGCGATTTGTAGGACTGTTAAGTTGTTTATTCTGCCTTGTTTCATGCCAGAAAAACGAGGAAGCAAATTCTTCTAAAGTCGTTCGAATTTCATCAAATGATGATATCCCCTCAATCGACCCCAGAAGGGCGCGTAGCCTCGCTTCTGTCAATGCAGTCCACTTTCTTTTTGAAGGCCTGACTCGCAAGGCAACCGATGGATCAATTGAGTGCGCCGCGTGCGACAATTTCCAAGTTTCAGATGATAAAACTCTTTACACATTCCATTTAAAGAAGCTCTTTTGGTCTGACGGCACACCGCTTTCCGCTCATGATTTTGCCTATAGCTGGAAGATGACGCTCGACCCCACCTTTAAAACAGCCAATGCTCATGAGCTCTTTGTCATCCAACATGGAAAAGATTGCTGGGAAAAAAAGCTCCCTGCAGAGCAGCTGGGGATTCGAGTCATCGACGAGCAGACGTTGGAAGTAAAACTTGAAAAACCACTCAGCTATTTTCCTGAACTTCTCACATGTCATTTCTTTTATCCTGTCAGCAAAAAGTGGTTTTCGACCCATCCTGAAGCCAAAGAGCTCTCATTTGATAAACCTCCTTCAAATGGTCCCTTTAAGATGAAAAGCCATAGAACTGGCGAGGGGATTGTTTTAGAAAAAAATCGCCATTATTGGGACAAAGAGAGCTTCCATATTGACTCTGTTGCCATCGTCGTGGCTGAAGACTCAACAGCGCTGTGCCTTTTTGAAAAAGGTGAACTTGACTGGACCGGCTCACCCATTTCAACACTGCCTCCAGATGCTGTCGCCCATCTTAAGGAACAAAAAAAGATCAACTTTTGCCCCTGTGCTGGAACCTCTTTTATCCGGGTCAACTGCACAAAGGCAATATTGCCTCAACAGGTGCGAAAGGCCTTTTTTTATGCTATCGATCGCCAAGGAATTGTCGAGCATGTGCTCCATGGCGACCATTTGGTGGCCCAAAAATTTATTCCTCCTTGTATGTTGCCCAACGTCTCATGTGAACAGGGGCAAATACCCCAGGCATCTGCCCTCTTTGAAAAAGCTCTGGGCGATCTGAATCTTGAAAAAGGAGCCTTTGCAAATCTTTCCCTGATCTTTATCCCCTGTGACGTCACACAAAAAATGGCACAGGTGGTTCAGCAAAATTTCAAAGATGCCTTCAACATTGATCTGAAGGTTGAAGCTTGTGAGAGCAAAATCTTTTATGAACGTATTCAAAAGCTCAACTATGACCTGGCCCTCGGTTCATGGGTGGCAGACTTTAATGATCCCATTAACTTTCTCAATGTGTTCAAAGAAAAAAATAATGGAACGAACAACACAGGATGGGAAAATGAGCCTTATAAGGCTTTACTAGAGCGTTCAAGTTACATTTCAGATCGCGAAGAAAGAAATCAGCTCCTAGCCAATGGTGAAAAAATTATCATGGAAGAGTACCCAATCTTGCCCATCTACCACTACACATTTAAGTATTTACAACAAGGTAGGGTGAAAGGGATGAGACTCTCCTCATTTGGCACAATCGAACTTCGCGGGGCCGTCCTTCTGCAACAAAAAACTACAGGAACATGAAACCATTCTGCCGACTGATTCTCACCCGATTTGCCATAGCCATCGTCACCATCTTCTGTGTTGCCACGGTGACCTTTTTTTTAATGAAATCGATTCCTGGAGATCCTTTTCAAGATGAAAAAGGGGTTCCGGAGGAGTGTTTAAAGCACCTTCGCCAATATTGGGGACTTGAAGATCCTCTTTCAGTTCAATACCTGCGCTTTGTCAAATCGATCTTCTGCTTTGACTTTGGCCCTTCGCTCAAATACCCAGCTGTCACCGTCAACGATATCATCCATCAAGGGTTTCCAATATCTGCCCTCCTTGGTCTGGAAGCTTTGCTCATCGCTATTCCTTTTGGCATGCTTTTAGGCATCATTTCGGCCATGAATCATAGAAAATTTAAAGACAGTCTCTTTCGCTTCATTTCCGTTTTAGGAGTATCGACGCCAAGCTTTGTGATCGCCACGCTTCTTCAGTTTGTCTTCGCCTTTTATTTGTCTCTTTTTCCGGTGGCCCGCTTTGGCACCTTCTGGCACACGGTGCTGCCGTCTGTCACCCTTGCCATAGGACCGATGGCGATGATTTCACGGCTGCTTCGAGCCAGCATGCTCGATGTGTTTAATCAGCAATATGTCTTTACAGCTTATGCCAAAGGGCTATCCTCTGGACAAATTATCAGAGTTCACATCTTGAAAAATGCCATTTTGCCCATCCTCAGCTATCTTGGGCCTGTGACGACAAACGTTTTAGTCGGCAGCTTTGTCGTCGAGCGAGTCTTTGCCATCCCAGGGCTTGGAAGCTGGTTTGTCATGGGTGTTTTAAATCGCGACTATCCTGTGATTGGAGGGCTCACCTGCTTTTATAGCATGGTGCTCATCACCATTCACAGCATTTTAGACCTCTTTCATGTCTTTTTAGATCCGCGGGTGAAGATTGATGCAACCAGATGATTTTCTTCCACTCTCACATGACGAGCAGATGAGTTTGGCCCTACCTCAAATAGGTGAGAAAACTCAAGCCGATCGCTCATCCTATCGTGATATCATCATCGGCAGCGCCCTCTTATTGCTTTTAGTGGGCTTTGCCTTTTTGGTCCCTTTGTTTTCACCCTATACTTATGAGGGATGCTGCCTTGTCGATAAAAATTTATCCCCCTGCTCTGTCCATATTTTCGGCACTGATGATTTAGGACGCGATCTTGCCACCCGTGTTGCTTTTGGTTTAAGAATTTCCCTTTCCATTGCCATTGTGGCGGCCCTGCTTGATCTTTTTATCGGTCTCAGCTGGGGATCAATCTCCGGCTATATTGGAGGGCTCACTGATCTTTTGATGATGCGGATAGCCGATTTCATCTATTCAATCCCCTATTTACTGTCTGTCATTTTAGTGGCCGCGATTATTGGACCTGGTATTTCCTCAATTTTGGTAGCGATGTGCTTCATCGGCTGGATTCAGATGGCCCGTTTGAGCCGCACACAGGTGCTTGGAGTCAAAGAGCAAGATTATATCACGGCTGCACGCGCCGTCGGAGTCTCCAACTTCGGTATTATCACACGTCACATCTTGCCCAATATTTCTGGGCCCATTTTGGCAATGCTGATGCTGACAGTTCCCAATGCGATTTTTGCTGAGTCTTTTTTAAGTTTCCTCGGCATCGGCATTCAGCCACCACTGGCAAGTCTCGGCTCCATGATCTCAGATGGCTTGCCAGCCCTGCGTTTTTATCCCTGGCGCCTTTTTATCCCTGCGGTCTTTGTCACCTTTACCATTTTAGCCTTTAACCTGGTCGGAGATGGACTGCGCGACCTGCTCGATCCAAAACAACAAAAGCTTGTGCAGGGGTCTTATGCAAGCTAGCGACCACAGCCAAAAGAATGCGCTCCTGGAAGTAAAAAATCTCACTGTCAGCAAGATGGGAGCAGAAAAGGTCGATCTCTTGCACAGCGTGAATTTTGAAATTTTTCCCAATGAAACACTCGCCCTTGTCGGCGAGTCTGGATCGGGCAAAACACTTTCTGCCTCTGCCATCTTAGGGCTCTTTGGCTCTCCCAAAATCAAGATCACGGATGGGCAAATCCTCTTTCACAATGAAGATCTTGCCAAAAAAAATGAAAAAGAGCTGCTGGCTATCCGGGGAAGTAAGATTTCCTATATTCCTCAAAACCCAATGAATGGTCTTAATCCCACCCTTTCAATCGGTTTTCAGCTTGGAGAATCGATCAAAGGGCCAAAAGAGGAAAAACGACAAAAAGCTCTCGAAATGCTTTCACGAGTGGGAATCGGTGATGCTGCAGCCCGCCTGAAAAGCTATCCTCATGAATTAAGTGGCGGCATGAGGCAGCGAGTTTTAGTGGCGATGAGCCTCTTATTTCATCCTTCACTTGTCATCGCCGATGAGCCGACAACAGCACTCGACGTGACGATCCAGGCTCAAATTCTCGACCTTCTTGCCGAATTAAAAAAAACCATTGGGATGAGTCTTCTTTTTATCACCCATGATTTAGGGATCGTGTCACAGCTTGCCGACAGAGTTGCCGTGATGTTTTCAGGGCAAATTATCGAAACAGCAACTGTTGCAAAGCTTTTTCAAAACCCTCTTCACCCCTATACTAAAAGCCTTTTAGATGCCGCCCACTATCGGCTCAAACCCGGCAGTCACTTTTCACAACTGGCCACAGCCACTTTTGGAACGGCCTGCCCCTATGCTATACGCTGCCCTCATGTTATGAAGATCTGTCTTAAACAGATGCCTCCACCCTTTTCTTTTAGCGATCAAACCGTTTGTTGCTGGAGGTACCATGAAAGATTCCCTCGTTGAAATAGACGACGTTTGGGTTCGCTATCCCTTTGGAAAAAGTTCCTTTTTTGCCTTGCGCGGCATCACGCTTTCAATTGGACAAAATGAGACTCTTGGCGTGGTGGGAGAAAGTGGCTGTGGCAAAACCACTCTTGGAAAAACCCTTCTTCAATTGCAAAAGGCAACAAAAGGAGATGTTCGCTTTCAAAACTTTTCACTTTCAGGACTGAGCCAGCAGCAGCTTCTTCCCTTTCGAAAAAAAATGCAGATGGTCTTTCAAGATCCTGACAGCTCTCTCAACCCAAAAAGAACCTGTGGCGACCATATTGTCGAAGCACTCGAGGTGCATCACCTCTACCAAGGCAAGACGCAAATTGACGGCCTCTTTGAGCAGGTAGGCCTGCCGGCTCACTTTGCAACACGCTATCCTTTTGAGCTTTCTGGAGGACAAAAACAGAGGGTTTCAATAGCCCGCGCAATTGCTTGTGAGCCCAATTTAATTGTTTTAGATGAGCCTCTCTCCTCGCTTGATCTTTCTATTCGCATCCAAATTTTGTCTCTTTTAAAGGAGCTTCAACAAAAGAAAGACCTGTCCTATCTCTTCATCAGCCACGACCTTACCACGATGAAAATGATCGCTGATCGAATTGCTGTCTTATATCTTGGCTCTCTTTGCGAGCTAGCTCCAAAAGATGGCCTCTATACTCATCCACGCCATCCCTACACGCAGATTTTGCTCTCGTCAGTTCCACAAATCTCAACTGGAAAATCTTTTCATGAAGGAGCAAAACTGATCGGTGAGCCCCCGTCGCTGATCGCTCCACCAATGTGCTGTTCCTTCCATCCTCGCTGCCCATTTGCCAAAGAGATCTGTCGCCACGAAACTCCCCAATTACAAGAAGTGGCATCAAACCATTTTTGTGCCTGCCACTTTCCTTTATGAGTTTGTAAGTGTCTTGAGCCATTTATAGTTCGCTGCTTAAGTCTGCAATCATCTCAGCATGGGCTATGGCATCTCGTAAAAACTCCACTTGATTGTCTCCGCGCAAGATGAACGCTCATCATCGCTTTGAATCAACTCAAGTGGAGGCAGATCAAAACCTTGTTTTTCCCCTCGGCATGGGAAAAAAGCTTAGTGTAAAATTTGTATGAGATTTGCCGACAATGATTTTGGGTCCAGCTTTTCAAAAACATTCTGCATGATCATTTGAGGATATCTATGGGGCGCATTTGGTATCACTCCTTTTTCATCCACCATAATCTCTACTTTCCTTTCAGAGAGAACATCATGAGCTTCTTTTTGGAGTTTTAAGCACGAATCGATGTTGATTAATTTCAAAGACTGGGACAAGTTTCTAAGAGTCGTTCCTTGAATAGCTGTTCCAGAGATATCTAAGAAAGCAAGACGGGGGCAGGAAATCTTTCCTACTGACTCATCGTCTACATCAGTAAAATCACAATCGAGAAATTGTATACTTTTTGGAAGAAAGTTAAAGAATGTTCCTTTAAGTGGAATGATCCTCAGAATCAAGGTTTCAAGTTCGATCTGAGCAAGATTTTTTATCGCTTCTTCCTTAAGCTGATAGCACTCGGCACAGCTGAGAAATTTCAAAGTTTTTGGTAAAGATGCAAAACTCGTTCCTAGAATCTCTGTGTTATTGAGATATAAAAGCTTGAGCTGTGAATGAGAAAGATGTTCCAATGAATTGTCGTTGAGGTTGTGGCAGGCATCCAATCGAAGGTATTGTAGAGTTGCTGGAAGCTGATGTAAGGTCATACCAAAAATATCTAAAACCTGCATATCCAAATATTCAAGTTGAGTATGAGAAAGCTGAGCAAACACTTCATCACAAAGGTTATGACAAGCACTGCACTTAAAAGCCTTTAGGGTCTTTGGGAATTTCCCAAAAGTTGTCCCTTTAATATTTGTAAAGCTAACATCTAGGTTCTCAAGCGAAGTTTCGGAAAGATAGCCAAGACCCTCATCTAAGAGATTTTTACACCAGTCACACTTAAGAGCTTTCATGGATTTTGGAAGCTGATTGAAGGTTCTTCCGGTCACGTCAGTTCTACTCAGATCAAGTGCCTCAAGCTTGGAGAAGCCTTTCAGATGCTCTACCATTTCGTTAACACCCTTATAACCAGAAAGAGAAAGCTGTTTAATGTTTGGAAAATACTGCGCCAATTGATCGAGGTCCTGTAAAGTTAAGCCACCTTCAAAAGAAAGAGCAGTAACAGCATTTCTCATCCACTCAAGGTTGGGGGGTAAATATGAAAGCTTATTTGTATTCTCAGTTGACTGATTTTTGCCAAGACTATCTGTCGAAGCTGTTGTGGTATTCACACTCAATTGAGAAAGATTTTGTAAAAGTCCATCTGGCAAATCAGAGGATTTGTGCAGACGGCTTAAATCACCAAGTTCAAGATTGCATACTATCTTAGTTTTCCCTGTTTGACCCACATTCTCAATACGGATCGTAAGAGCTTTTTCAGCCTCCGTCATCGGGGGGATATTAACACAGGGCAAAAGAATTTGACCTTTTGAATCGATTTGAACGTCTTGAGAGATTTCTCGTAAAGAGGCTGGAGAAATGTCTTTTGGCACAAGTGCTGTTATATTGCAAAAAGCTGTAGGGGTTTCAGATTGAGCACTTTTCAACCTTAAAATATCCAAAGCGTTTCGGACGGATTTTGCCCAATCTTTCCCGAAATCTTCTTGCGGAAGAAAGGTGAAAAAAGTGGTTGGAACAAGCTTGTTAAGAGCTTCTTTACATTCATACTCTGACTGAGCTGGCCTCTTAAGAGAAGCTGCTGTGCCAGATTGATTGAGTCCTCTTGTGTCACATGTTGAAGAACATGACATAGAAGAAGTAGAATGAGTACTAGAAACCATATTTACCTCCAATTAAATTACCCATAATAGTATGTAATCAAAGGCTATTTTCAGCTTACAGCACTGCTGCAGCCAGGCCCCACTTGTGTGGATCGCTCCCTCGTAAAGAGCCTATGGCTATTACAACGGGTGGCATCCATGCATCGTAGAAGCTACAACATGTGCCGCTTTGCTGACATAGATTAGAACACATACCGCTGCCCGATTATAGTATAAATTCCGCGCAAATAAATCATCTTTAAAATTCTCGACGAGAATTACTTTTCAATTTGTATGTGTTCATGGGTATTTAAAACTTGCACCTCTGATGGATCCCTACCATCGTATGTGTTCACGGGTGTGTAAGCGCCGCTCATCGAGATGCAGCTTTAGGCAGATGCAAAGATCGCCCCCGAAGTAAATAGCCAGAGGCTCTTTACAAGGGGGCGATCTGTAGCAGATGCTCCGGCTCCATCTGAGGAGCAAGCTTTAAATACCCGTGAACACATACCTACCATCTGCGCCGACTCGCTCGTTTGTAAATGGCATTATGTGATTTGCTACACGAGCTTTTCTTGCATCTGCCAGGACTGCATCAAGAGTTGCATCGCTTACATAGCGTGAATATTTTTTATGCTTTTCCTTTTCGCTTTTTTTGAAAGAAGAGCTTCATCGCCTGCTCGCTCCAGATAGCTAAGGGGCCATTTGTGATAGTCACACGATGGATTGGATGGGGCTTTTCAAAGAGGTTGATCCAGCCGCCATTGCCGCCATGGCGAAGATCAGGAGCCGCCCAGACAATTTTTTCAAGACGCGAAAGGATGGCCGCGCCGGCACACATGATACATGGCTCTAAAGTACAGTAGAGGGTGCATTCAGCAAGTCGCCAGTTGCCAAGCGAGCTTGCCGCTCCAGTCATGGCGAGCATCTCTGCATGGGCTGTGGCATCGCGTAAAAGCTCCACTTGGTTGTGGCCTCGTGAAATAACCTGCCCTTGGTAAACAACGACGGCTCCAACTGGAACTTCATCAGCCAAAAAGGCCTTCTTGGCCTCTTTTAAAGCCTGATACATAAACCGATCATCATCGCTTTTAATTAACTCAAGTGGAGGTAGGTCAAAATCTTGTTTTTTCATCTGCTTCCATTATGTATGTGTTCAGGGTATTTAAAGCTTGTGACTCCGATGGAGCTGTGGCATCTACTGCAGATCTCCCCCTTGTAAATAGCCTTTGGCTGAACACATACTCCATTATCTTGTTCGTCCTAATATATTTTCCCATTTATCAAACAACACTCTCTGAATATCTCGAGGAGCATGATCCATGTTATCAAAAGATACCACCCCCAAATAGACTAGATCGTCGATCGCTTCTTCGTGCAACCTATCGCACTGATCGAGATTGACCACTCTCAGAGTCCTTGAAAGCTTGCTAAAATGAGTTCCTTCAATATGTGTTCCTGAAATATCTAATATCACAAGCTTTGGACAGGCCATTTTTCCAATAGCCTCATCAGTTAAATTTTCACACCAATCAAAATCAATAATTTCGAGACTTGCTGGCAGATCAGCAAAGTATTCCCCAACGATACCGGTTACCCCAATAGATAAGAATTCAAGTGGAATGTCTTTCAAATTGTGTATCGCCACATCTTTGAGATCCCTGCATTGTCGACATGAGAGAAATCTTAAAGTCCTTGGAAGATCAGCAAAAGAGGTTCCCTCAATGTTAGCGCCATCGAGATCCAACCCGACAAGCTGTAACTGGCCAAGTCTTTTAAGATTTGCCTCTATAAGCCCATGACAGCCGGAAATTCTTAGAAATTTCAGAGTCATTGGCAGCAGATGCAACATCGTTCCTAAAATATTCGGCCCTCCCATTTCCAAAAAATCAAGCTTTGTATGGGAAAGCTTTCCACACGCTTCATCTGTAAGATCACAAAAAGCGGTCAACCTCTTTAAAGTCTTTGGGAGCTGATCAAAGGTCGCCCCAGTAATTGGGGCTAGGTGTACTTCTAACTCTTCAAGGCAAGTATGGGAAAGTTTAACAAGTCCTGCGTCTGAGAATTGGTCACAAAATTGCACACTGAGATACTTCAAGGATTTTGGAAGAAAATTGAAAGTTGTTCCTGTCACATCGCATCTATTGAGATCGAGTCTTTCGAGATTTGTAAAGCCTTGTAGGTGCTCTATAATTGAATCAGCACCATTATACCCGTAAAAAGAGAGCTTCCTAATTTTTGGAAAAAAGATGGCCGCTTGATCAAGATCGATGAGTTTAAAGCTCCCTTTGAAAGAAAGTTCCTCAACACCATTTCTCATCCATTCAAGGTGGGGTGCACCTTGAAGCGGGATATCTATTCCGTCCCGGTGATTGGTGTCCAAAACTCGGCTCCACACTGTGGAAGCTTCCTTACTTGATTGTGGAAAATCTTTCAGATCCGAAGCTAAAGACGCATAGAATTGAGGCAAACGGAAAATATCGCCAAGGTCAAGATAGCTCAATATTTTATTCTTTATTGGTTGTGGTATGTCTTGCCTCCATTGCATCAATTGCATCAATGAAGTTTCTTTCTCACCGATATGTTGAGTCCTCATTAAAGGAAGCTCTTTCTGTTTGCAGGGCATAATAACTTTTCCTGTTCCTTCCTGCTGCGAGATGGAAAACAAGAAGCTCCTTTTAGGGACCAATTGCCCTACATCAAAAAGCACTGTCGCCTCCTTAGGGCTTGTGAGCGTTAATCTTAAAAGAGTGAGAACTCTTTTAAGACGCTCTCCGTAATCTTTGGCAAAAGGGCGACTCCTCAAGCATGTTATAAGTGCTTGTGGAACCGGTTTTCCCTTCTTGATATAGTACATTCTATCGCAAAAGAAGCCAGCTAGCCAATTTCGTAAGGTGATCAATTTCACTATATTGAAACCTGCCATGCATACGAGCCGACATGTGCCATCAGATTGATTTTTCAGTTTTTCTCGAAAGAAGCTTTCATCAAGGACTCTTACATATTGAATGTCCTCCTTGTGCTCATTATGGTCGACATTCATGTTAGAAGGCTCTTTGCATTCATACTCTTGTCGAAAGGACTGCACCGATGCCGATTGAGTTGAAGATTGAGCTGCTTCATTTGCGGCCGCTGTTGCACTCCACTCCATTGCAGCAGTGGAAGTTGTTAGTGTATTGGTACTAGAAACCATTTTTGCCTCCGATTAAATTACTAGTATGTGTTCAGGGGTATGTAAGCACCGCTTTTCGAGATGGAGCTTTAGGCAGATGCAAGGATCGCACGCGTTGTATTTGGCTAAAGGCCCAATACAGCCGGGCGATCCACTCGAGATGCCCCGACTCCATCGCCTGTTCAAGCTTTAAATACCCTTGAACACATACAATTACTATCCTTCTCAAAAAACGCCTCCCTTGACGAAGGACTAAAATATTTCTCAGTGCGCTTTTGCACGATAGAGGCATCAGTTAAGAGTTCAACCTCCATAAAAGCAAGATCATATCGTGCTTCCTCGGTGAGATTGGGACAACTTTCACATCCGATAACCTTTAAAGTCCTTGAAAGAGATTTCAATGTTGTTCCTTGAATGGCTGTTTTGGACAGATCCAAAAAAATAAGTTCCGGAAGGTTCATTTTTCCTATCGTCGCATCTGAAAAGCAGCACTTGCTACAGGTGAAATATTTTATGCTCTTTGGAAGTTCGGACAAAAAGGTTCCTGCAATTTTAGTCTCATCGACCGAGAGCCCTTCCAGTGGAAAGTTCTTCAGATTCCGTATCGCTTCCTCTTTGAGATTGGGACACTTCCAAAGCCCTAGAAATTTCAAAGTCTTTGCAAGAGTTTGTAGAGTCATTCCTTTCACCTTCGTTTCCCCAAGATTCAGAACTCTCAGTTGCAAGCCAGAAAGCTTTTTCACCGCGTCGTCGTTGAGATTTTTACAACTATAACAATCAAGGCGCTTCAGGGTTGGAGCAAAGAGGTCGAAGCATACACCTTGAACCTGTGTGCGCACTATATCCAAACATTCGAGCTGAAATTGAGCAAGCTTTGCGAGCGTTGCATCAGTAATTTTTTCACACCCTGCACATCTAAGCCTCTTTAACGTTCTCGGGAGCAGATGAAAGGTTGAGCCAGTAACAGGCGTCTCAGAAATTTCTAAATTTTGAAGGTTGGTATGGGCAAGATTTGGCAGGCCGGCATCTAAGAGATTTCGACAAGAGCCGCATTTGAGGGTCTTCAAAGATGGTGGAAGCAGATTAAAAGTTGCCCCTGTCACATCGCTTCGGGTTAGATCAAGGCTTTCAAGTTCTTTAAAACCTTGTAGATGGCGCGCAATGTCATCAGCGCGAAGTTGCTCACCACGAAAAATACCCCCATCAAAAGAGAGTTTTCGAATGTGGGGGAAAAAGAGGGCCAACTGGTCAAGCTCGTTCAAGGAAAAGCCTTCTTTGGTGAAAGTAAGTTCTGTAACATAGCCTCTCATCATTTGAAGATGAGAAGAAAAATGGAGAGGCCTACTTCGCTCTTGGGCAGAACGCACTCTGCCAAACATCCTCTTGAGAGAGTTTGATGACTCCTCGTTGATTTGAGGAAGGCCCTTCAAAGGCATACCATGAAGCATATAGAATTGAGGCAAACGGATGACATAGCCAAGCTCAAGAAAGCTCAAAATCATGTATTGTATCGGGCGTGACACCTGCTGAATACTCTGTATGAGTGCTGTCTCTTTCGCTGTCTTGGGATGGAAGTCTTGGAGAGCATTCGCTGGCATCTCTTTTTGTTTACAGTGTAAAATAAACCGTCCAGACCCACTTAAAGATGATTGAGAGCCATTTTTGGGAACAAGTGATGTTACATCAAAAAACACTGTCGCTGTTTGAGAATCTGTTTTCTTGAGTCTTAAGATTGTCAGCACTCTTTCAATGCGCTCTTCAAAATCTTTGCCAAAAGGCTGGCACACAGAACAGTTTACAATGGCGTTTAGGGCTGGTTGCCCCTTTTCAATACGAAAAAGTCTTTCACGAAAGAAATCAGCCAGCCAATTGCGTAAGGAAAGTAACTCGGCTATGTTGAACCTTTCAGTCCGTGCGAGCATCCAATTACCATCTGGCCGCACTTTTGTTTTTTCGCAAAAGAATTTCTCATCGAGGTCTTTTACATTTGCAGGGACTTTTGCTTGCTTTTGCTCGCTTCCTTTTGAATCGACGTTGTCGACAATCATGTGTGAAGGCTCTTTGCATTCATATCCTTGCAAAGGTTGCTGCACACTTGCCAACTGAGACACATTAGATCCACTTGTGGTAGATGGCAGAGACAATTCCATCGCCGTCGTGAACGTTTGGAGCGGATTTGTATTAGGTATCATTTTTACCCCCGATTACATGAACAATGATAAAATTTCCTCTCGAATAAATCTCCCATGAAATTTTCTGTTTGCAGCGTTTAAATTTTTTACTTTGTTCTGCGTTTACATTTTCTTAAGAACTTGGACGCTTTCTGGTTGTATTATAAAGGAAAATGAGGTAAGATATTTGCATTGAAAAGTAAATTTAACACTTTTGTCAGAGGATTGAAAATGTCACTTGATAAAGGCACAAAAGAAGAAATCACAAAGAAGTTTCAGCTTCACGAAAAAGACACAGGTTCTGCGGATGTGCAAATTGCCATCCTCACAGAGCGGATTGCCGAACTGACTGAAGAACTGAAGCGAAAGCCAAAAGATCATAATGCCCGCTTAGCACTGTTGAAGCTTGTTGGGCAAAGGCGTCGCCTATTGGATTATCTCAATTCAACCGATACGAAACGATATCAGACGCTGTGCAACAAATTAAAGTTACGTCGATAAAAGGCCTGGCACTACTGCAAGGCCTGTTTTTCCATTGTTCCATCTCTCGGAGTTAGTCATTTATGCATTCTGAAGTTATTAGCATTGAAATCGCAGGTAAAGTCATTTCCTTTGAAACAGGAAAAATTGCTCGTCAAGCTGGCGGTGCCGTTGTGGCCCGCAGTGGCGAGACCTTTGTTTTGGCAACGGCATGTTCCTCTCCCGATCCTCTTTCTAATATCGATTACCTCCCATTGAGAGTCGATTACCAAGAAAAATTCGCATCTACTGGAAAAACTGTTGCGGGTTTTATCAAGAGAGAAGGCAAACCAACTCAAAATGAAATTCTGACTTCACGCCTTATTGACAGGCCGATTCGCCCCTGCTTCCCAGATGGCTATCATCATGATGTGCAGATTTTGGCTGCTGTCCTTTCTTATGATGGAATTCATAGCTCTGATGTTTTGGCCATTTGTGCCAGCTCATGTGCGCTAGCTCTCTCTGATATTCCGCTTTTGAAGCCAGTGAGTGCTGTCCGAGTCGGTTTTGTCAACAACGTCTTCATCGTCAATCCAACTGTTGAAGAGCAAAAAATATCGAAGCTCGATCTCATTTTGGCCGGCACAAAAGAGGCTGTTTTGATGATCGAAGGCTCTGCCAATTTTGTTACCGAAGAACAGATTCTGGAAGCTATCGAACTTGGCCACGGCGCTATTCGAACCATCTGCGCCGCTATTGAAGAGTTTCAACAAAAACATGGAAAGCAAAAACGGCACGACACCATTCGTCCTTTAAATAAGGAAGTGCTCGAGGCAATACTCGCTCGAGTTGCTCCTCGGCTCGAAACTGCTTATCGTATTGCTCAGAAAAAGGCTCGCGAAAAGGTTATTTCTGAAATCCAAAAGGAAGTTTACGAAGCCCTCGCCGGTGAAAAGGCATCTCCAAAATATGAACTTATCGATGTAAAACGAGCTTTTGAGCACTTTTCTTCC
>Ga0209777_10005330_pt1 | contig 14883 bp, 14 predicted proteins | sample FrelakmetHBP12HB_FD_187147 | JGI IMG/M metagenome (GOLD analysis project Ga0209777, IMG submission 187147) | Freshwater lake sediment microbial communities from the University of Notre Dame, USA, for methane emissions studies -HBP12 HB (SPAdes)... | ecosystem: Environmental > Aquatic >... | reverse complement strand
CCAAGTAATTAATTACACTTCCGCCACCACCAATTGTTTTATTGGTGGAAATAGAATCGATTTTAACATTTCTCCCGATTGCCCTTACTGCTAGGCTGTCGGTGTAAATGCCTCCTATCACCGATAATCTTGCATATTGATCATCTGTTCCCATAGTTACACTACCACTGCTCCATGCTGTTAATGCCGTATGCGCCGAGTCGCCACTTTTACATACTAATATCCTATCTGTAAAATTATTACCACCAGAAGATAGCCATGCGCCTCGTGTTGCCGATGCAGGATTACGCATTGTAAAATCACCCATAACAGTGAGTTTTGATTCGGGATCCTGAGTTGCACCTAATCCAACATTCCCCATCGGACTAAACAGATATTTCGAACTCGAAAAAGTTAACGGCAAGAAAGCGCCACCGGTAGTATTTATTGTTGTGATAGTTGACCCATTAGAATTAGTATTCATTAGTAAACTCTCATACCCCTTATTATAAAACAAGGATAAGTCGCGCTTTATTTCCGCGTTGCCAGCCCTGTTTATATCCGTTCCACCTGACATATACAAACTATCCAAAGTCAATATCTTATTTTTTATGCCAAACGCACTGTCGGATTTACTGGCAGCGCGACTACTATCTGTTACGGACTGATCTTTGTATACTTGCCAATCAAGCCCATTTCCGACATCGCGCAATTGATATGTAATATTATTATCTATTCTGTAAACAAGCATACCCTCTTTTTTACGAGCATTTGAGATTGCTCCTAATCCAGCAAGATCTGCTACAGCTCTGAATCCGCCACGCCCCCAGTCCTCTGAGTGCGTAGGGTAAATGTCGCTACTATCAGACGGGACAACTGGCCCGCCAACTATTGTTCCAAGGGGTACTCCGGCAAAAGATTGTAAAACAAATAATAAAACAACGAGTAATTTTTTCATGTTAGTTTCCTATCGCAGATACAGTTAACGTTCCAATAATGGTACTAGGTGACGTATACACATAATAATTTTGAGTATTTCCATATGCGTTTGTCACGCTAACGGTGGTTTTGCTCCAATTATTCTGCAATCCATTAACCCAAATCTGAACACTGCCCCAACTTGCTGGATACGCATAGTATATGTATTTTCCCTCGCCGGTTATTTCTGTTGCTGCCAATGCCCTATATGATACGTTTTGATATTGCCAGCTGTTAGTCCCGGCTTTGATATTTGACTCCGTTGGTGCGGAATTTACACTTGTTCCGTAATATTTACTAATCATAAAATACACCCACGTATTCGCACTACTCGGTGTTTTACCATCGGTTATTGCCAATGTATAGTATTTATCATTGGTCAATGACAAACCCGTAAATACGTGCGAGCGGTCGCCCAGAGCTGGAGTGCAATCGGTGTGAGTTTGTGATGTTATCGGGGCACCTCCGAGCGTCCATGCAGTAGTTAAACCCGTCACCGTTTGCCCTGCGTACATCGTACCAGTATTGTTAGTAAAAGATAAAATTACTGGTGGACTGTACCTCTTTTTAATCACCCCGTTTTGTATTACCAGCACACTATCTGCGCTGTAACTCGTAGCGATAGGGGCCGCAGTTAAGGTCACGCTTTTTATTGTCGCCGTCGCGGTGTCGCCCTTTAAAATTTGTCTTACTTTTACTGTGTCGCTTGTCGAGCTTGATGCGCAAAAGACATATAAAAACCCAACCAATATAAACATTAAAATTTTCATCATATCCCCCATTCGTTGCCGGTGTCTGTCCACGTAGTAAAATTATCTGTCGATTTCTGCATTTTAACTATTGATCCACTTAAATATAATCTAACGGCTAATATAGAGGTACTCCCCGGCAAATAAATACTGCTTGCTAAAAAATCAAGCATTCCCTTTACTGTTGTTACCGATGGAGCAAGCGCATTTGTATACGCCGGTATAGACGCATTAAATTTTTCGTCAGGCGTCCAATAATTAGTCGATCCGTCTGATGTTGCATGTCTTTGCCTTCTTTGTAAATCAGTCTCATATGTTGTCTGCATGTTTCGCGATGTGCTTGGCAATTGCGCTGTACTGTCTTCATGCCTTAACACATCAGAATATTGTATTGTCATATTATACCCCTAATTCTACTATTGTATCTGTCTGGTTATTTCCCTCTTGTATTGTATCTGTATTTAACAATGGCCCACGCTCAATAATAAGATCTTGCGATCTTATCTCAAATGGTTCTAACATTGTATTTATAATCAATTGGTCTGTGCTTGCATCAGGTTCAATATGTATTATTATTCCCGGAATGCCACTGCTGTTTGTATATATTTTGTCGGTAAATGATACAGTGTCAAGCAGTTCGGTATTTATTGTTGCGCTATTTATTGGCACCCTGTACGATACTATATATTTTTGCAATGTTGCCCATTTTGCAAGTAAACTTAAAAGCATAAAGGCAGATGAAGATATACCAGTGCTTGACAAGTCGGCAGCATCAAATATGGTCGAATCTCCAAACCAAGACAATTCCGATATATCGGCCTGTGCTTGCATTACAGATTGATTATATGTATATGACGCCTTGCAACTATCCCATATTGACTTTGCATCTGCGTAATTTGTAGATGGGCTCGATATGTTTATTGGAAATCCACTAAAGCAACTATACCATGTCGGATTTTGATTAGGGATAGCAGGTGCTATTATAGCAGAATTCGATCCAGTTACTATAAAAGGATCATTAGCAACTAATGCGCCGCCTTTTATTGCTGCCAGTGCCGCGTTAGTGGTATCTGAACCATCTTTAGTATAAAAAATATTGCCATAAATAAAATTATTTGCAGCAATTAAATTTGACAATGTTGAATAACTATACGGAGTAATCGCAATATACCCTCCGACACTATCAACGCTCGGAAAATACGGGTAAAAATCAATTAACGATACAGAAAAAGATTTTATATATTTGTCTGATCCTGGGTCATAATTATATTGCAGATTAAAATTATTAAATAATTGAGAAATGTCAGTTTTTTCAAAAGATTCTATTGAATCTCTAATAACAATATTCTCATCATGTATGTATTTTGGTGTTCCTAAATTGTCAAAGCTATTTATAGATCTAAGCCCGCGTTTGCCTGTCCGAGTTCCAAACATTGCGACAAATGAATGTGAGCATAATTCATTGAGATAATCAATACTGTTTTTTTTATCTGTGAGAGTTCTTGAAACTTTCCATGCAATACGAGATGATGCCAAATCTCCATAATCAATAAGATTTTTCGGTATCTTGTCATAATCTTCTAATATGTGAATAAACGCATGGTATACGTCATCGGTTGAATGATTCGCGCTTGTTGCTAATGGGCCAGTTTTTTCACCGGAAATCCGAGCGTATATATCTCCGGTGATAGTCTCAATTGAACTTTCACCAACTAAACAAACTTCATTTAAAACTAATGTAATTGTGCTGGCTGGAGATCCGCTTATTACAAATTGTATTGCAATGTTTATTCTGTGTGCTTGCTTTATAGAAAAAGCGCTTTTATCAATTGCAAATACGGCCTTAAATATTTTTCCTGTTGATAATACAGCACCTTTTTCAAGCAATGTGATTTCGTTTCCAGCGTAATTTTTTATTACTTCATTCGGAGTGAAATTATAATGTCCATTGCTTGTCGGTTGATTATATGCAAATATATCCCCATCAATTAAACCATTATTTCCAGTCAATAAAATATTCCCATTAAGATCGAGAACAACCCAATTTGTATGACCGAATTTAATTGTTTGACCATTAATCAATCCAGATAGTGTCATATCTGCACAAATATAAACTTTGTCTGGAATTGTTATGTTTTGATCTAATATAAATTTAAAGGAAAATGCCCCAACATTATCAACATTTAACACTTTGTTAATTGCAGGATAAAATGAATATCCTGTTGATCTATCCTTATCAGCAATATTCACAATATCATTACCAGATATCGTTCCTATATCAATAATATTTCTCGCAAATTGCACTTCATACAATTTTAAATTTAAAGCGCTGTATGCAATTACTTTCCCGTCCGATGTTGATGTATTTGATTTTAAATACAGCTCTGTTCCATTAGATGTAATCACCACATTGTTAGTAAATTGATATGCATTTAATGTTTTATCAAATGTCCATACTAAAGGAACTTTATTATTATCGCAGACAATATTAATTACGTTATAATTTGACAAAACTGTTTTTATTTCATAATCAGCAATATAAAACCATACTGTATTAACAGTAGATACAACTGCCGATCCTGAATTATGCACTCCATAAACGGATGAGCCTGAAAACGCTGGAAACTCTGTAACACTATCCGACAATAAAGACGACAACAACTGTATTGCAGTAATATAGCCACCCATAGGGGGTGTTGCCGGAGCAGAAGAAGAGTTTGCGTATATTTTGTATATATAATCAGTGCTTGCGGTATGATTAGAATCTCCACCAGATACTATGCCGACATATTTTCCAGACAATTCATTAGTGTTAAAATAAGTTGTCGTATTAAGCAATATTTCCCATGATCCATATCTAAAATCATTAAGTATATATTCAGTGGCAGCGGCATATTTAAAAGAGTAATAATCTGAATCAATTAAAATTTTATTTAAAATTAATAACGACTGCTGATCTGAAGATACTTTCAAGACTTTTGTATATGGGACATTGCCAAAAATAACAGGAATAGGCGTTGATTCGCCTTTGTCATCAATTGTTGAAACTGGAGGTATTGATTTATGTATTAATTTCGAATCATCTGATACATTAAACTCATAATCAGTCTCATTGTAAGGGTTATTTGTTATCCGACCTCTTGCACATTGATAAAATACATCATCAATAATAACCGAATAAATGACCCTGCGACCAGTAAAATTTATATTGTTTGTTTTGCAAAAATTCCAAAATAAATTATCATTTCTTATTTTGAAAGAAAACGACAAAACTGTAGAATATTGTCCGCACGTTACAATATCAATTTCCCTCGAAGGATTTCCGGTTATTCCGTCCTTCTGTATCATTCCTTCTTTGTAAATTTTCGTATTGTATGTTCCGCTTATATCTACTCCATCAATAGATATTTCATCATCAGAATACATAGGGGTTGCTGTTGCCCCGTCATATTGCGGGCGATCTGTAACAAATCGAAACACGCCGGAATATAGCCCTACAGAGGCGTCGGAAGTAGCTGTCCATTCGTCGGTTGAGGTTGAATATATTTCTATTGCATAGTGAATTATTGACATTTAAACAACCTCTGCAAGCGTGATTTTTGCTTTCCATCTCGGAACACCATTTACAATAGAAATCATCCCCATATCTTCAAATTCTGTTATCTTTACATAAGTACTATTTGAACGTCTCCCGAACGGATGAGACACTCCGATTATTGTAGGCATTGCAATATTTGCATTTCTCTGCGTTGCTACATACCGGCGCAATTGTATCATTTCCTCGTTTGTAAAACTATACACACCAGAAAACAAACCGGAATCGGTTGCGCGATCTTGGTACGAATATGTCCGGTTATAAGTATCAAATTTATTAATAGTTCTATCGCTATCAGCATCATATCCAATATCAAGATAACGTAAAGAAGGAAGAGACCCGGCCCCTCCGACAAAGCTGGGAGACATGCAGCTAAATCGAAAAGTTTGTTCGAATCCCTTCCAAGATTTTTGTCCACGACGATCCATAAAAATAGTTGCTTTTATGGGAACAGAGTAATCTATATCCGCACCGAAAATGTGTTCTTCTGAATTAAATTCAGACAAAAGAAGCTCATTGATCTTACTTACTCGGCAAGCTTCTATGTAATCAATGAAATCATTTATAGTTGACTCGTCTTTGTATATTCTTAAATCGCAATCATACGTATCGGAAATTGACCCGCGATCTGTTGCTGTCCACGAATCATTTGCAAGCTGAAACCATGTAAGCGAAAGCTTTGTATCTGGCACAAAATCAGGTTTTATCTTTATTCTGAACGTGTGCAATGTTACGTGTGTTGGATCATATCCAATTAACATTTTAATGCCTCACGACAAGGCCGGGAGCCGTTACATTGCCGTTCACCTGTGCTGCTTTCAAGGCATTGATAAGCGCCTTTTGCGTAACTTTTCCAATAGACGCAACCGTCCCGCTGTCCGCGTTGCCTTGTATTACTATTTGCGGCATATGGATTGTTGTGTTTTGACTATTATTTGTACTTGTATTTCCTGCACCAATCATAGATGCAAGCGCAGGATTAGGACGTGCTGGATTGTAAACTATTTCACCCGGCATAAGTGTTGCGGGAATTGAATCTACTCCCGGAATTCCACCACGCGCAATACCACCATATGCAAATTGAGTTGATTCTATCTTTGCTATTTGTGCAACTCCTACGGCTCCAGCGAGAACAGTTTCTACTACTGCCAATGCAACACCAACAGGGCCTTCAATTTGACTGGTTGTTCCCGACCAAATTGACATAATAGTTTTTGCAGTATCAATTATAACTTCGCCTTCTGCAATTCTTTTCTTTACTTGTGCATTTGCCTTTGTTGCGTCTGCAATAAGAGAAAGAGAGTGCATAATACCTGATGCGTGATCCATTGCCATTTGTATTTTAAAATCGCGCTCTCTTTTTGCAAGTTCTATACGTTCATCAGATTGCACCTTTTCAAGCTCGGTAGTGTCTTTTCCTGTATCTTTAGCAAGGTCTAATTCTTCTTTTTGCTTTTCCTTCAATACCGTCATTTCCGCTTTATTAGTTTTTTTTATAAACTTCTCGTGCGCTTTGGCGAGTATTTCAATTCCTTTTTCTTTGTCTTTATTTAGCTTGTCAAGAAACTTTTTATTATCAGAAGCGCCCTTTTCGATTTCTTTCCATTTTTTTGTTTCGCTACTAATCTCTTCTTTTTCAGATGATTGTCTTTTCTCAATTCTTTCGTTTCTTGCTTTTTCTTCATCTTTTTTCAAAAAACCATGGATATACTTTTGTTGCTCTTCGTATCTTGACATAGATTCTTTAAATGCTTTTTCATTACTATCAGCCTCTTTTTTTGCATTTTTTTCTAACTCTTCTTTTTTCCTTTTCGATTCTGATTTTTGTTGTTCCATTATATTGTCAAGTGCAGATTTCTGTCTATTTTCGAAGTTCTTTTTATCAAAATCAGCCACTATCTTTTCATAACTAGTGCGCATCTCAGGAGTAGGCGCAAAAATACCGGTAACTTTTAATTGACCTTTAGCTATCTTATATGTATCTTCAGGAGTTTCCATTGTCCCAAATTTTCCAACAGCTTCCCAAGCCTCCTTTACAGAAAATCCTATTTTGTCCCACATTGAAGAATATTTGAAAAGCTCTTCCGCCTGTCCACCAAAACGCTTTGTCATTCCATCTATTGCAGAATCTATTTTTTCGACACTCCCGGCGGTTCCAACAAGCTCAATTCCAAACCTTCCGAGTTCTCCAGTATCTTTAGAAATAGATTTACCAACCATATCCGCAGCACTTGCCAAATCAATTCCTTTTGCTTTTGATAAATCAAGTATTGCAGGCATTAGTCTTTTTACTTGATCTTCTTCTTTTATATAATTACCTAAACGCAATTGAGCGGTAACAATCTCGCCTTTACCAATAAGATTATTTTTGCTCATTGATTCTGATTGCTCATTTAACGCATCAGAATAAAACCCCAATGTTTGCGTAAGCTGTATCTGTGCGCTCTGCAATTCCTTTGCATCTTTATACCCCTGCTTAAACCCTTCTGTCAATTTCATTGCTAAATCAACAGCAACGAAACCTGTGGCTAAATTTTTAATCGTTGATGTAAATTGCCCTGATATGTGATCACCTAATTTATCTATTTCAGTACGTAAGCCACTTGTACTTTGGGTAGTTGCTGTTGTACTATTTTTCATTCTATTATGAGCAGCTGCAACCCTGTCAGCTTCGGTTTCAGTGGCTTTAATTGTCTCTCTTATTTGTGCTAATCTTGCTTCTTTTGCTTCATTCGCAAGTTGGGTTTGATCGGCATATGTTTTTCTCCATATGCCAACAATGTTACCCCCACTTGTAGCAGTAGCACTCTCAATTCCCTTCATGGAATCAACTACGTGCTTTTCTTCGGCCTTCATTTGTGCAGAAAGACTTGATTGCAGGGCAATTTTTATATTTACATCACTCATTTACTTAGTCCCTTGCTTCATTTCCGTAAACCTTGCAATCGTTTTTTCTAAGTAAGAAACAGCTTCTAAAAACCTTGAACAATGATTATCGTATTCTCTTGCTCTTGACATTCCAGATTTATACGAATCGTACTCTCCTAAAAAATCAAGTATGCTTTGATTAACAAATCGCAATGGGCAATTAAACCATTCTTCATCTGCGTCAAGCCAATTCGCCGGGACTTGTGTTGGGCTTTCACAGCCTTGATTCTCTTTGATGTAATTGGAAATCTCATTTCCTTTTTCATCCTTTATAGACGCGCTCTTGCAATTCTCACAATTAAAGCCAATAAGCCCAGAGCGCAGCCCGGCGATTACTTTAAAGAAAGCTGTTCAATAGGCGTCAAATTGCTTATTTTTCGTATCTCGTTTGCAATTGACAATTGAATCCATGACGGCAATAGCTCCCACGATTCCTCTGAACAACCGGCTTCGGATGGTTTCGATGTGTAAACAATTTCATTACCATTTCCAATATCGAAAAGATCCCTCCACGACACAACGCAAGCTCGGAAAATCTTTACTGTTTTGTCACCAATATCTTTGTATTCAGAACTGAGCGTATTGCCTTCAGCGTCTTTTTTTGCATTCTGATAAATTGCGGTATACTGCGTTTTTTCTCCACGCGTAAAGCTTCGAATAGAGAACTTTGGCTGAAATTCTACAGGAACAGCAAGTGAGAATGTTTTTTCTCCGGTAAGATTTATACTTCCATCAATAGAAGGGACTTCTTTTTTTACTTTAAACTCTTCAGGTGTGAATTCAATCGAGCAATCGGGGGAAAAAGGCAAATAACCTTGCAATGCCTTTCTTGTCGCTTCGTCTAAAATTCTTTTTTCCATTTTGTCTCCTTTGGAAATGGTTTTATCTATTCACGTTAACCCTATTTTCTTATGATCTTGCACCAATAAGAATCCCATACACACAGCCATCAGGCAACGCAGAAACCATTGCACCTGATCCTGTATTGTTCCTATTACATTTATAAGTACGCGATGTATTTACATACCCTTCTCTCGACGCAATCCCCGGCGACATGAGCTGCGACCGAGCAATAGTAGTTGTTATATGCGGATTTGACAACGCGCTTGCAATTGTTATTATTCCTTCTACTTGCTGTGTCACCACATAGTCAACATCGTCTGCACTTTTTCTTACGTGATACGGATTGATTGTTAATTTAGGATCTCGATCATCTGTTTTATAATAAGCATTCCCGGTCGCTGTTGACTGATCAATAAAAGGTGTTACCACTCCGCCAAAGTCAAGAGAAAACTGGCTTATCTCTACAGTTTTTGTACCGCTTGCAAAAGTACAAGCAGTATCACCCACACTCATGATAAAAGCATCACCCTTTTTAATTGCTGATCCCTTTGCAATTGCAAGTGCGCCATCTTGCGTATCGGTTCCATCGGCCGTATAAAAACGACTTCCGGCCATCAAGCTTTCGGCTGTTGTCAATGCCGCTACAGTAGCGCAGGATACTGGAGATACAACAGCATGGCCATATACCGCCGGAACTGTAACGGTGTTGGATAACAGCACCTCGGGAACATTGGTATCTGGCGAAGTAAGAACTCGAGCATGAGCATATGATATCTCGTATGTTCCAACGTATGCCGCCGAAAGTTTACCTGTGAGCATATACGGATCGCCGACTTTGCTTGCTGATAAAGTAGATCCATTGCCGCCATGCGCTCCACAATAACGATATACTGTATATGTTGGCGCTGCTCCGTTTTCTGGGTTTACAATCCATATTGTTGCCGTTATTTCATTTGCAAATACGGACGGCAAAAACTCAATGCCGGTTGTAGTGTATTTCTTGACAAGATGCCCCATAGCCTTCATAATTTTTGCGTATGTAGGAATTGCAGTTACGCTTCCAGCCCATGAAACTTTTTCTGTAAAAGTAATATCCCCGCTTCTTGCTCCGGCAATAGCAAGGTCACGACCTTCGTCGCCACTTGCAAATCGTGACGATTCATCATCCATATCGATCTTTGGAGCGTCAGTCAATGTTTTGAATCGGCAATTGAAATCCTCGCTTTGAATTGCAACCTCAATTCCGGGTGTCAATATAACCGCATTATTTGCAGTTGTATAGGAATTGAGCAACCCACCAGACCACCCATTTGTTATATACCCCTGAACCGTAATGGTTCCCGATACAGAATATCCTATATGATCGACAATCCGTGTTGACACCAAAGAAATCCCCGTGACCATAACGCGCTCACAATTGGGAGCACCGTTCGCTCCAGCTGCGAAAGAATCATCCATCAATACATATGTGTTCCCTATTACGAATGGCGTTTGAGTCATGTAATAACCCAAAACATGTATCGTATTTGCCCCTGCGAATACATCTTGAGTAAGGTTACATTGTTCAAGCGCAAGTATTCCGTGCTTATAAACCTGACTTAGTGCATTTGTAGACATTTGATTCTCCTTTTATGAGCTTGCATACATTGTTGGCGTTTGCCGATCTTGACTGTAAATGCTTCTCCAATTAGTAATAATATTTCGAGGCGTAAACTGATCTACAGATTTAATATCTCTCTTAAATCCTTTATACAAAAAACTATCACAAGTACCCGACACGCTCGGATTTTTACCGAACAACATTTTTAAATCGTCAATCAGTTTATCTTCAGTATCTTGTATATCAAATAAAGGGTTATCGCTCGATGTTGCCATTTTGCCAGCAACATGTATTTCAAATGTTCCGGCATTCGTATAATCCATAGATCCTAATCCGCTCACATTGTCAAGACATTCCTCATTTACATTATATACTTCCGCTCTCGGAAATGTTCCTATTGCAAATTGTCGATTGTTTACATTTGACCAGTCGAAATTGTATCCTGTGATCTTTGACATGGTTAAAATAAGATTTTTTATCGCGTTTCGTTGCAATGTGATTAAACTTGTACTCATTTCAACCCTGATAATTTTATTGCGTTCTCAATTTTACTTGTAATAATTTCTATTACATGTTTTTTAACTTTTTCAGCGGCAATATATAAAAACTGAAACTTCTCTATTCCGCTTACCACATGTCCTTTACTAATAAAACTATTGCCGCCGGACATCCATGATAAAGCCTTTGCATCTTTTGGCTTTACCATGTGATCTTTCGTGCCTTCGTGCAAATACTTGGAATAAAATGCTGTTGAATTATTAAGACCAACAGTAATGCTTGTATTTGCAGTTTTTGATTCGTCAATCTGAATTGATTGTTCAGCTTTCCCTGAAATATGATTAAAATGACCATTTAATTCAGTTCTTGCTTGATCTATAAGTAATTGGGCTGATTCTTTTAATCCTATTCTCACTTCTTTCTCTATATTATTTAGCAATGTTTCAAAATTATTTATTAGTTTTGACGTGTCGATAGATATAGTGAACATGTAATCACGACCTCAAAATACTGACAGTACCGCCAGCGCGTTGCGATGCTTGTAAACTGAGATTAGTATATAAAAACATTTCTTTGGTGCATTGAACTCTCAATTTTTCACATCGCAATGCATACCAGTCAAGTTTTAATTTAATGGTTTCCTGCAATGTTTGTGCAATATCATTTCTTCCAAAACAATCTTGGAAGCAAACAAAACAGAAATAGCTTTTGCAATATTCCAATATTTTTTTATGAAGCGGTATGCTTATGCTTTGGAGTGGGCAATCCCTCTCTTGAGCAAGAGATAGTAATTCACCATCGACAAGATCAAGCCATGCAGCGAATCTTGTATCACCTGCTGTTATAAAATCAACAGCAATCGAATCAGTAATATCGGACACGTCAAGAAATCTGTATCCGGTACTATTTGTTGTGCTTGTTAATGGTAGAAATCTTGATTGTGTCATAATTATTCTTTGTTAAAATGGGCTTGAAGTTATCTCACCCATAATATTTACTTCGATTTCTTTGCAGCCATTTTGCCAGCTACTTTTTTAACGGCTGTTTTTTTGACAGCCGCTTTTTTCTTGCTTGCCATAATGATAGTCTCCTTTCCCCGTTTATTTTTTATGTGGATCTTTTACGCCGGGAGTTGCCTTATGGCTTTTTCCAGCTTTCGGATGGATAGCAACTTTATTTACAACTGGTTTTTTTCCAGTATTTCCTTTAGTAAACATTTTTATTCCCTTTTTATTTACATAATAAATTATAAATAGCGCGTGAATGACTCCGCGCTAAGTGCTGTTAATTAGTTTCCGATAATCGGCACAACATATTCTCGCTGTGTAACCGCGAATCCATATGCAACCCACAAAAACCAAGACACTTGGAAATTCTGTGCTGCTTCGCCAAACAGATACGTATAGCCGAAATTATCGGTAACAGTATCGAGAATAGTATAAAACGGCGACGGTGCGGGCTGTATAGGTGGACGAATGATTCCGACGGCGGCATGACGTTCAAATACAAAAGATGGAGTATAACCAGTTACACCATTTTGAGTCGTTCCCGATTTGATTGTGATTGCTGCGGTGCTGGAAATCGCTTTTCGCAACCCTGGGTTTCCGATATAAATATTACCGCTTGTCGCAAGAAGCGCAGACTGAGTAACAGATTGAGTATTTGTTCCGGGAGCGATTCCGACAACATAAGAATTAGCAGTATCACCGGCAATAGTAATAATATCTCCGAGCTGTATACCTGTGACGTTAACAGTTCCGCCAGTCACCGCAAGAGTAGTTGCGCCCTTAGCGTGATTGCCGTTGAGTGTATAACCAGTGCCAGCACCAGCCGTATGATCTGCAATATTTGCATCTTCACGAATAGCATTCAGACCAAATTGAGAGCGGATAACACCAGTTCGGCGCTCCTGATCGCTTCCTGCTTCTTGTGCTTTCTGTATAACATTCTGATTGAGCAACTGAGTATATGCGTCAACAGAAGTCACAACCTGAATGTCGGACATTGGAGCACCATTATTGCGAAGGATTCGACGCGCAGAAGTAAGAGCGGTAATATCAGTTGCAAATGGCGTTGATCCGGCTGTACCAACAGAACGCGAACCAGCAATTGACAAGGCATAAGCAGCCGCAGCCGACATTTCGTTACGATGTGCGCGCTGTGCTTGACCAAGCCACTGCTTGAGAATGTCATCTCGACTATCTACAGTATCAAGCATGCGCAAATCTTCACCCGTAAACGTGAGGGACTGTTCTGGAACATTTGTGATTGTAATCTGTGCGTTTACTGGTGTTTGTGCTGCGCCGGTTGGCGGCACGTTCGATGGTGTGGCTTGTGTTGATGCTGTAGGAACAACAACAGGAACCACAACAACCTGACCAAGAGCTGCGCCCTTGTCATCAAAGTTTAGATTCATTCCGTCAAGTGTTCCACACGGTTCCGCAGGTACTTTGATATTGTGCGCTACCTGTGCGCGTTGCAATGCGCCGAGAGTAGTTGCTGAAAAGGCCATGATTCACTCCTTAGTAAATTGATTTATGTTATGTTTTTAAAGTGATACCTTGGCCTTTTGAAGCCTATGAAACCTATAAAGAATCCTGTTGTGGCATTGTAAATTATCCTGCTGTAAGATCGCCACCTTTATTAAAAAAATCCTGTTTCTCTTTATCGGACATTTTATTTAATTCACTTCTTTTAATTGTTAAAGGCTTCTGTTGTGATTGTTCGCTGCTCGAATGACTTCCACCCCCATTGCTTTGAGAGATTTTGATACGATCAGGATTATTTTTTTTGAATGCTGCTATAGCTGTTTCGAAAGGGATATCTCTTCCATCTTCCGTTTGAAACAGCTTGCCATCTTCGATTTTCAGCTTCTTCTTTGCAATAAGCAACTCAATATAATCTTTCCCTCCGATAATATCTGCCGCATGTTGATCAGCTGTTGAGCGTATCGTTGTCTCTGTTTTTTCGGCTGCAAGCTGCATATTTGTAGCCGTTAAATCATCCATTTGTTTCTGCATTTTCGTTAAAGCTTTTGCTGTTGCTTCAGCTTCTGTCTTGCTCTTGCCAGCAGTCTGCTCCCATTGCGATTCGAGATCTTCATTTACATTTAAGCCTTTTGCCTCAAGAAAATCCTTCAGCTGCTTATACCCTTTTTTATGGGTCATAATCTCGTTTGTGGATCGCGTTGTTTCACGTTCAAGCTCTGCAATTCTCGCTTCTGCTGCTGCAATCGATTCGTATGCCATTTTCAATTCTCCTTTGAATCCTGTTGAAAAATCCTATTAAGAAACCTTGCCCCCGCTTATCGCGCCATCTATTTTTTCGACAACTATTTTCGGATCTTCCTGTTGACGTAAAAACTTAAGCATTCCCTCAGATTCTTTCAACGCACCAGCAATCATGTCAACAGATTTCAAAGCCTTTGCAAGTTCTGAATTGTAATAGTCAATTCTACTGTTTAAAATATCTTCCGTTATAATCATAGGTTAAGCAATAGAATTGATTGTGATATATCCGAGCGTCGATCCGGATGTATCTGTTACGAGCAATTTACCAACAATGGTCGGTGTTCCGCCACTCTGTGTACTATATCCAGTGCTTGCACCTATTGCCATGAACGCATCAAATGATCCGGCAAGAGGCGCAGATATATGAAACACTGCTGCTTTACCTGTATGAGTTCCCCCAAGAGTGTTTGAGCCAGTCTTTAT
>Ga0209777_10005329_pt1 | contig 14884 bp, 13 predicted proteins | sample FrelakmetHBP12HB_FD_187147 | JGI IMG/M metagenome (GOLD analysis project Ga0209777, IMG submission 187147) | Freshwater lake sediment microbial communities from the University of Notre Dame, USA, for methane emissions studies -HBP12 HB (SPAdes)... | ecosystem: Environmental > Aquatic >... | reverse complement strand
CGTTTGATATTCTTCTGATCCTTGTTGTCGGGAGAATTGCGTTCAAGGCAGTACCAGGTGAATCTGTCGGGCTGATCATGGAGATGCCGGATTACCATGTCCCCTCCCTGTCTGTCGTCCTGAAGCAGACCTGGACCCGGACAAAATCGCTTATCTGGATCGTCTTCCCGGCGTATATCATCGGGAGTGCATTGATCCAGGCATTCTATGCAGCAGGACTCCTGGACCCGGTGAATGACCTGCTCGCACCAGTGACCGTCTTCTGGCTCGGGCTTCCGGCGGTCATCGGGATTACGCTCATCTTCGGGATAGTGAGGAAAGAACTGACGATTCTCACCCTTGCGGTGATATTCCACACTACGAATTTTGCGACAATCATGTCCCCGGTACAGCTGATCGTCCTTGCACTGGTCTCGATGCTCTACATCCCCTGCATCTCCGTAATACTGGTGCTCGTATCGGAATTCGGCTGGAAGAAAGCACTTGCGATCTCCGCATCCGAGATTATTATGGCGATTGCTATTGGTGGAATTGCATTTCGGGTGCTGAACCTGGTATTGTGATCAAGACCCTGAATTTTTTCGGCCATCGCCGCCTTGTCGGCATACTTCACCGTGCTTGCATCTACTCCCGGACCTGCTTACATTTTCCCGTACCGCCTCTTTTTTACACCTCTGTCGGAAAAAACGAGCCTCACATTCGTGTTCTGGCAGGGTTGCGGGGGTCCGATGGGATAAACTATGAGGCAAAAAACAGCTCGATGTAAGGGGCTTTACCAGCCACCAGGTGAGGTGCAAACCTGCCGTATTTTGGCAAACAGGGCGATAATCTGGCGTATTCTCCACAGGAACCGAAAACGGCGGTTTTACTGGGTTTTTTCTATTTGGGATGAGAATCGAGAAGAAAATCGGAGCCCGGATAGGGCTTATTTTACTCGATCTCAGCATATGTGGTAAGGGGGGGTATCATGCAAACCCTCCTCAAAAGAGTATCCCGATCCACGTTCACCTCCATTAGTCACTCTGTGCATAACACAACAGCGGCAGGATTATATCATCGGACTTTAGAATTTTCGTACCTGTCCATAATCCCGATTCTGCCCGGAGGTGCCGGGCCGGCACGGGTACATACAGGAACACTGCGAGGAAATAATGCAAAAAATTGTTCGAACCACAGCCATTGGGGCGGTCATGCTTATCGTTGTGCTCTCTCTCTTTTCCGGGGCCATTGCAGCAGGGCAGACGCAGGTCTCTATGGGAAATGTCGTGACGCTGTCGGGATATTCGTATACCGGTGACACCGTCTATCTCTTCCTGACCGGCCCAAACCTCCCGCAAAATGGCGTAGCGCTTGATAACATCAACCGCCTCGCGGACCAGGGCGGGGCAACCCGGGTAGATGTAGACGCGGACGGTCATTGGATCTACCCGTGGTACACTGGTTCTGCGGGCGGCAGGCTCGATGCCGGCAGCTATACCGTCTGGGTTGCTGACGGCCCGGCTGACCGCTCCCGCATCTCCACGGTCGATTACAATACCATCTCCGTCAGCCTTTCGGTACCTTCCCTCACCGCAGGGACCAGCGGGGGGTCCGGCCAGACTTCCGGACCGCCACCGGCTGGCTCGATGGACTTCAATGCAATCCCGGACGGGACATCTGTTGTTGTCAACAACGTGTATAAGGGAATGACTCCGCTGACTGTCAGCGGCCTGAACCCCGGTACCTATAATATAACCCTCTCGCATTTTCGATACGCGGCATTGTCAATGCCGGTTACCGTCCAGGCCGGGAGCGTGTCGGAGGTCAACGCGACCCTTGTTGCGCTGACCGGCTCGCTTTTTGTCAACACGACGCCGGCTGGCGCCCAGCTCACGCTCGACGGTTTCACCGCCGGTATTTCTCCGGCAACGCTCCCGGATATTACTCAGGGCAGTCACCTGCTCAACGTGACAAAAGAAGGATTTGTCACCCAGAACATTCCGGTACAGATAACTACTGACCAGGTAACGACCGTAAATGTCGTGCTGCTCTCGTCCGGTGGTATCGGGGCGGCCGGATTCCTTCCTTCAACCGTAGCTGCCGGTATCCTCGTGGCGCTGCTGTTTGCCAGGAAACGTTTACGGAAATAAAAAAATCTGGTCATCGGACCGGAATTTCTAAAACCCGCTATTTCTTCTGGCGTTTAAAACGACAAAAGCGTAAATTTTAAAAAGCCTGGTGCAGGTTTTGATGGTGTTCCTCGTATTCAAACATTAACCATTATCTTTATTCCCTCGACCTTCACTGGGAAGGTCTCCGGATAATGAGTCCTGATGAGGGCTATAATCTCTTTCATATGGCTTGTCATGTTCAGAACAATTTCACACCGCACTTGGTCTGGTGTTCTTTTGGAGGAAGTCCGGAACCTTAATTCATGGAAACATTTTAGTGTATGAAGAAAAATTCAATTTTTGAGATGATGAAAGACCCGGTGAATTTTAATACTGCATTAATCCCTTGCCTCATGACAGAACTCCCCCATCTCATCAACCCCGCTCCCGGCCGTCAGACTGTCTTTTTTTAGACCCTCGTCGGAAAAAAAATAGCCTCATATTGGTGTTCTGGCAGGGTTTTCGGGTGCTCCATGGTATAAACTAAGAGGCAAAAAACAGCTCGATTCAAGGGGCTTTGCCAGCCACCAGGTGAGGTGCAAAACTGCCGTATTTTGACTAACAGGGCTGTAATTGGGCGTATTCTCCACACGAACCGAAATGGAGAATTTTACGGGTTTTTTCCACAGAGCAGGTAGGAATCAATGAGGAATCGGATCCCGTATAGGGCTTATTTTACTCGATCTCAGCATATGTAGTACAACAGGTGGGGGAATCGTCCCCCTTTTTTCTTTCAGTGACTTCTCAAAAAAATATGGTATCCCTCTTGCCCCCAACCGGGCGGGAGAAAGGGGGTACGCCCATGACTCTGGAAGAATTATAGTCGGCCTTAACCCGTCGTAACCCCTATTTTTTTATCGCTTTCCTTACCCTGAAAATAACATCGGCAGTCAGGAAGGGCATATTATGAGCAACTTCTGCATGATCGATAAATTTTTTCAGTATTTCAGTATTCGTGGCTCCTGTCGTTACGAATGGACAGTCTATTCCGAGATCTCTGCAGGTAAATAAGACCATGTTTCAATCCTTTTTTATCTGATTTCCGAGAATTATCGATACTGAATGAAATCTTCCTGTGCACATTTCAGGAACTCCAGGATACGATACCTGGAGATTGAGGTGGATGTTCCAGGAAACCTACATCCCTGTCATTATTGTATATCGCTCAGGGAATTCCTGACGCCTGCCCGCACGGATACTACGCAGGATTGTCCCGGCAGGGGACCGCATGGTGTATACGTCATGGTTCTCACTGTTGCAATTTACTGCTTTATAATTCACTGGATTGTTCAGATTAGGTCATTGAACCTGGTTGATTATTCGTCTAACTTAAAATTTCATTTCAGAAATTGACTAATTTTACCACCGTGACTTCACGAAACCGCCAGAGAGCTTTGAATTAGGTGGCCACTGCACAACCATGCATCGGAATAACAGGAGAAAAAAAGATAAAATCCTCCGGAATTCTGGCGTGGAAAACACATTTACATTTTTATTGGGTTTTTCTCCAGACAAACAACTTCAAAGTGATACCCGGCGACTGGTCTTCCACTTTGAAAAATTAATGCATTCTTTTCACAAAGTCTCCCATTCTTTCTGTTCGTTCAGGAGCACCGAATAACCTACTCTTTTGCGCGCCCTTCAGCAAAAAAACGAACCGGTTCCTTCATTTCTCCCGCATATTGCTCTGGATTTTTTTATGGGATTTTTAATCTTTATTTTTGATTCTGAACGATCGGGAACGATGTTTGCATATTCAGGAGTATTGAGGACTGTTCAGTTTTTATTAAACTTTCCTACTCCTTAACTCTGGCCGGGTCAAGAAAAAAGTATACCGGGATGTCCCGGATTGGGAATGAAATTTTATGGTAAAATTCCTTCATGGTATATCAGGAATAATCCTGCTTGCGCTGGTTTTGACGATACCTATCGCCAGTGCTGCAGATCCAGAAGTAATGCATGCTGACCTTAATGTCTCTAAGGTGGTGAGTTCAGCCGGACCGTACCAGGTCAGTGATGAAGTAATCTGGGCTATTACGCTCCGGAATGAAGGTCCTGCGAATGCCACCAACATTACTCTTAAAGACGACATTTCCCCGCTCCCTGGGTTGGAACACATCACTGCCGTGGCGGGCAGCGGAGAGTACAATACTGCCACGAATGTCTGGAGTATTGGCGAGCTGGAAAATGCCACGTCTGCCACGCTTACCCTGAAAACAAGCTTCAGCACTGCGGGGACCAGGACGAACAGGATCAGAATCACGGGATTGGATGAGACGGATCCGGTAGCGGACAATAATGAGGCAGAAGCAGAAGTGCATATTAACGCATCTGATCCTATCAAAAAAGATGAACCGCTGGCTGCAAAACTTGTTATCAGGCCAACTACCCTGAATCTTAACAACAAAGGGATATTTACCGTATATGTCACCCTGACTGGCACCGGTTTAAAACCCTACGGCCACGAGAGCAAAACGTACGGTATCGATTATGCCAACAGCTCCCTTACCTGCGATGGCGCTGACCTTGTCAGGACAACAGCATCCGACAGGGAGTGCAGGAACCTTATTGCAAAGTTCCACAGGTCCGATCTCGAGAACGTTACCACCGGCGATGGCGTGCAGGTTACCTGTTCGGGAACTCTTGCCGTGAATGATACGACGATCCCGGTTGAGGGTAGTGCAACCATCCGGGTAATCGGCGAAAATACCGGGGGAAATGCCCGGGTGGATAATTTCCTTTTCCGGCTCATGAAATTCCTTGGCCTGGATAAAGATGACGTGCAAATCATCAAAGACGAAGATGGTAATATTACTGTGACGTTATCGCTGAATCCTGACAATTTCAAAAATCACGGCCAGGTAAAAAAGGTGCCTGACTTCAGGTATAATGCAACCTACCCGTTTGCGGGCAACAAAACCTGGGTTTTTAACCAGACCTGGGATAGAAAAGAGAATCGCATAAAAAACAGTGGCGATGATAAACAAATCCAAAAGCAAAATACCGGCTACAAACCTGACATGGGGAATAAAAATTCGTTTAAGCGTGATTATGAGTTCCCGGAGAAGTCAAACGGAAAAAGGAATACGTGATCCCAGGTCACACACCTCTCTTTTTTAATTAAAAAGTTTTTCGCCTGTCATTACCCATCGTATCTATCCGCCAGCCGGATACCCGGAAAAGAGGAGCCGTGCGTATCATTGATTCATCCGGGTGTATCTGCCGGTTCCAGCGGGGAAGTCCCCGACAAGGCAGGATTGCTGATTATTATTCCATCCATGAGGGTCTGATACGCAAGACCGTACTGTTTTTTCACCAGGTATCACCCCTGTTTTATTGTCGGGGTTCCCCGGATACGACTGATCATCCCCGGATTGTTGGTAATCGTTTCAGCCTTTCAGGACCGTCCCCTTTCTTCGCGCGGTCAGGGTAATGCTGATACATACCGGGGACTCCGGGCAGCCGGCAGTTCTCCGGTAAACAATCTCTTAGTATCCTGCTTTATTTTTTATTCTGGACTATCCTGAACAGTTCATGGGAAATTGAGCGGAGACCAGACGTTTTTGTTTTTACCGAACCATAGCCATCCTTATTGTCAGAAAAAAGATACCTGTATCCAACGGCATATGCTGGTAAAAGAGGATGTATGGAAAACAGGCACATCATTTTTGCAGGAATAGGTATTATTGCACTGCTGTGGTGTGCCGGGACAGTCGCTGCACTTGAGGACAATTCAACAGCAGTCCAGGGTACTGACAGTTTTTCAGTCGATATTGCACCCTACAGTGGCACCATCGGTCCTGACAGCCCCCTGTACGGGCTGAAGGTCGCCATGGAAGACCTTGACGAAACCTTCACGTTCAATGATACCCAGCGGTTGGAAAAACAGGTCGACCATGCACAAACCCGGATTTCGGAAGTGCGCAGGGAACTGGAACTCAATAAGACCAGATACGCAGAGCTGGCGCTGGACCAGTACTGGCAGAAACTAAACCTGACAGAAACGTCTTTGACACGATTAAGGTCCAACGCAACCGGACTTTTGCATGCACAGGAAATGATCGCTGCGCACCAGGCAGTTCTCGCCGATCTCCTGCCCCTGTACCCAAACAGTACAGGTCTTGCCTGTGCCTACAACAACAATCTGGTAGTCGAACAGAAGTTTGGGGAGAAAACCCAGATGAGGTTTGACCGGTCCGCGGGAAAGAATAATAAAACGGTTCTCAAAGCAGTGTACCAGCAAATCAGGCGACAAAACCCAGCAGGCAAGGATACCACTGCACCTGTGTGGACCACGGCACAGGCCGGGAATGAGACCCGGGACCGGATAAAAGATACCAAGGATGATACACCGGTTAATGCTACCGGTTACCACCCTGCACCACGGCGGAAATGACGGAACACCCTGAATTATTTTATCACTCTTGAGCCGTCCCCATCGTAGGGAGTCGGAGGGGGTATGCCCCTGCACTCCGGAACAACCGGGTATTTAATCAACCCGGCAAAATAATCCACAGGATGGATTATCTCTACACGCTCCTGAAATTCATCATCGGCGGAAGTGTCATTGTCGGGGTGACCCTGCTTGCCGAACATGCAGATCCCCGGTACGGCGGCATGCTTGCAGCAGCGCCGATCATCACGACCCTCGCGTTCCTCTTCACCTATTCCGAGGCAGGTCGGGAGACGACCCGGCAGCTGGTCATCTCGGCATTCTGGTTTGCAATCCCCACGCTCCTGTTCCTGCTGGCATTCTGGTTCCTGATGGAGCGATTCAGTCTCCTCCTGAGCCTTGGCGGGGCATACGGGATCTGGATCGGGGCGTTACTCTTTATGAACCGGATCGTTACCGGTGGGTGATGTGAGAATACGCAGAACGGATTCTGCTTTTTAGTGCATTTTTGTAATTCATGAGAAGAAGGAGTGAATTCCTGCTATGAATGATCACCTCAGCACCACGGGACAGGAGTTCAGCGGCTGTCGCTTTCCCGATACCCTCCGTAGAGCCAGTGACGAAGATAATTGGGCTTGCCATAGGGGCATATTTCTGGATTGGGAGGAATGAACCTTTCGGATATCGAGGTATTCGGCACATGTCGGTATTCCCTCATATCACATCCTTGCAATAATGTCGAACACCCGCCTTAAAAGCAATGCGAGTATTACTTCAATTATCTTATTCAAAAATCCAAAATCAGCATCATGGAATCATACTGGTGTAAAAGGAAAAATTCGATAACAAACTGGACAATAATAGTGAAGATTTTGATCCGGTTTTGATTCCTTACCTTAAGGCACATTGTGATGCCCCATAGCAGCACTCTTCACTGATGGTTCTATTCTCTATCCAAAAATGTTAGATAAATAATGAACCTAATATCGGTGAATTCTGTTTTGACGCATTGGTAAGTAATTTTATCGGAAAATTAATTGTTTTTATTTTTTTTCAATTCTTCTAATATTTTTGTTTGGTTATACTCAGATTGGGCGAAAGACAAAATCGCTATCCCAATGCCAATATCCAAAGTGCCATAGAAAAAAGAGTTTATTATCATTATTTTTACTCCATACAGAACTAGTAATGTCCCGAATATCGCCTGTATGATCCCTACAACAGAATACCCATGACAATTCATAGACACCAGTATCGTGATGCATTATATTAAAGATGTCTGTCTCAAGCGGAATAGAGATGAGAAAATTTTATCCCAATATCCTTTCTTCTTGCGAGTGTCAATTGGTCTATATTAAGTTTATATGAGCAAATCCTCCTTATCCACGTTTTAATTTGGAATAACGATTATCCAAATTGGAAAAGAGATATAAAATCAAAGCAATTCTTTATAATATCTTAAGAATTCTCTCGCCATCCTGCATTTTCATCGTAATTACGGAATTACCATGACCGGATGTTACGGTCCATGTTCGTCCGGTCAGCCAGGATCATAAACAGAACTTGGAGATGATCGGGTTGTGGTGCCCGGGCTACCGTAGTGGCGGAGGCGAATCTCCATCGCAACATTATTACATTGGGTTAAAGTCCTGATTTTTGAAAAAGTATCCAAAAAAATAGTTATTCTTTCCTTTTTTTATCTCATCCTTGCATAAAAGCAGTACTCATTGCGGTTAGTGCGATGACAAGCCTCATATCCGATCAGCAATGTTTGTCTTGTATGTATCTCTTCGTTCTCCGGCATGGAAAGGCGGGTCAGTCTTCTGATGGACCCGATGATAGTAAACGGGCACTCACGGCTGATGGAAAGGATGAGATGCGAAAAGTCGGGAAGTGGATGCGATCAAGAAAATTCGGGTTCGAGGTTATTGCCACCAGCCCGCTGACCCGTGCGTATGAGACCGCGGAGATTGTTGCCCGCTCGCTTGGCCAGAAAGATCGGCTCGCTGCCTGGGAGGAACTTGCGCCCGGTGGTGATCCGGATACGATCTGCTATCAGGCTGCACAATTCGGTGAGGATGCCGCGGTCCTCCTCACCGGGCACGAACCACAGTTATCGATGCTTATCAGCAGGATCATTGCCGGAAATGATACCGTCTCAATTATCCTCGCAAAAGGCGGGCTGGCAAAAATCAGGAATTATTCATTCGACAAACGGCCGTCCGGTGATCTCCAGTGGCTGCTCACCCCCAAGCAGATGATGGAGATGCAGCAGGGTATGTAGTATCCATGGATAAACGAAACCTTAAACGGTCCCTTGCTCCGCTCGGTGTTGCTTCCGGAATAGCCATACTCCTGCTCATTTCGGTAAAATTGGCAGATTATACCGGTATTCCCCTTCTGGATCAGGCAGTCCCGTTCATTCCTCCTGTTCTTTTCAGATTAACCGGCACCTGCATGATTCTCATCTGGCTACCGGTATTCATAGCCGGGTTTTATTCCCTGGGACCGCGCGGTGCGGTGGGACAGGCAGAAAAACTGCGGACCGGAGGCATCTACCGGTATGTCCGGAATCCCATGTATGCGGGTATCAGCTGCACTATCATCGGTACAGGGCTCCTTTTACTCCTGACCGGTATGGTCATCCTCGGTTGTGCATGGCTGACCCTGTGTTATATCCAGTCCCTTCGCGAAGAAAAAGAACTCACCGGGCGTTTCGGCAGGGAGTATGAAGAATACCGGAAAACAACACCGGGGTTAATACCGGATATTACCCGTATCATGAAGGACTTGGCCGGAAACCGGTGATTCCCGTCGGACAAGTGATGGAGATGCAGCAGGGAATCCCGCACTGTATCCCTCCTGTATATAAAATAATAAAGCCCGCGAGATACTTCTGTATCTCATAATTCAGACAATCTCGTATCCTTTTTTAGTGCTGCCTTCACAGGGTTCCAGTAATAGTCATGCCACCCCAGGCTGATCTCCTCGTACTGGTCAGCGGGAACGCCGGTCTGCACAAAGGAAAGTTTCGTCCCTGAGGATACCGGGGAAAGGGTGATGGTCAGCGTTGAATAATGATCCTCAGGCCAGTCACTTGCCCGCCAGGTCTGGACAATTTTAGCGTCCTGTACCAGCTCCAGGTTCGTGCCGTCTGAATACCCGTCGTTGGTAACAAACGCCCCCCCGACGTCCCTGCTGATCCGTGCAGAGCCTCCGGTAAATAGGGCATGTTTTTTCTCGTCCATCAGCATTTCATACACGTCATGGGCGCTCGCATGAAAGGAGATGGTCTGGCGGATTGTTTTTGTTTTCATACCGTTACCTCATTATCATTTTCCCTGAGAGAAAAAAACCACAGTTATGTGATGTATTCCCGGGAATGAAAAAGAAAAGAAGAGAGGGATTATCTCTTCCACACTTCCTCGGTCATCATGTTCTTCCCGTGGTATACAACCTCAGCTGCAGTAAAGACCAGGACGACGTAGTCGGGATTATCCACTGATTTGAAATACTGTTCAAACATCGGGTTCCAGTATTTTTTCTTGGTAACAAGATCTTCGTGGACTTCGCCCTTTGCTTTCATTTCAACGTAGGGGTCGGAGAACTCCTTGCCCGACCAGGTCGAAATTGCCACATTGGGATTCTTTTTCAGCTGGGCTACTTTTTTTGTACTCTTCATAGTTGCCCCGACAAAGGTCATATCCGGAAAACCATTGAGTACCATAAACCGCACTGCCGGTAGTTTACCGTCAATCGTGGCAATAGCCGCGACGTGAGGGCCTCCCGCCACTTCAAGGATGTTCTCTTTGAGTGCCATGCTTGTTCGTTCTTGCTATGAACAAATAATAGTTACTATAGGGACAAAAAATAAAAAAACAATGAGCAGCAGAACGTTGAGGGGATTATACGGGCATATATGGCACCAGATAGGTAAACGATGTCTGCAATCGTGAATGAACGGTTACCGATTAATTCCGTTACAAATCCAAAAATTAATCCCTGAAAAGGATTCAAGTCCCACTATGAAAATTCCTTTGCTTCTCGTTATATCCCTCATTTTTTTCATTCTGATAACAGGATGTATGAAACAACCTTCTACCACAAGCCATCTTATCCCTGCCGTGACAATAAACCAGCCTGTTGTCCCGGGAGTTCCGACCACTCAACCCATATCAACTCCGAACCCCATGCCAACGCCAACCACGACACCGATAATTACTGGTACACAAAGACTGGTTGCACAATGCGGTAACGATGATGTGAATGAGACCTGTCCGCTGGTAATTGTCAGGTAAACGGCATTACAAAAATTCGGGATTATATGGTCCTGGTTTCTCGCCTGGGTTGTTAATGTATCCTCATCGCTCCCCCAACAGGGTCGGCAGGAGGGGGTATGCCCATGACCCGGAGGTAAGGGGGGTAGGGTGTCCAGAAAGACGTTAACAGGAAATACACCCTGATCTCCCCAATTTGCCCTCCATTTTCCCGTTCCGGAAGGCCTTTTGACACTAAATCGGGAAAAACCAGCACAATTGTCTGAGGAATCCCCCGTTTCTTTGTCCATTTGGCTGTCAGGGGCTGAATTGCACCAGAAAATGACCGCTAATAGCACTTATCCGGTGGCAAATCTCTAATCAGATGGCCTTTGAGTAAGGGGAACGTGGAAAAACCGCTGTTTTGAACATACCAAAAATTCTATCTTGTGTCGGACATGATGCCGGGAATTCATTTTTTTCGTTCTCCTTCGGATTTTTCTTCCCGATGGCAACGGTTTAAAACAGCGAGAAGACGAATAACCCCCTCCAAAATTAAATAAAAACCTTGATATTAAACTCAACCAGAGTAATTCAATCAGGAAGCGGTGACTGATCTGATCTCATCTGCACTTTCCCGTAGTTCATGGCAGAAATGGATCCTGATGCTTGTCCTGTTAGGTGCAGCAGCGTTGTGGATGTCTCCCGTATCAGCTTCTGCTGCCGACGATTGGAAAGATAAAGGAGATTCTTTCCTTGACGCAGGGCACTATAACGAAGCAATTGCAGCATACAACAAAGCTATCGAACTGGACCCGAATTATGTTGCTGCATGGGGCAACAAAGGGGTTGCACTTGGAGATTTAGGTCGATATGACGAGGCGTTTGCAGCATACAACAAATCCATCGAACTAGACCCGAATAATACGAAGGCATGGTTCGCCAAAGGGGTTGCGCTTTACACTTTAGGTCGATATGACGAGGCGCTAGCAGCATACAACAAAGTTATCGGACTCGACCCCAATTTTTCTTCTGCATGGGGCAACAAAGGGGTTGCACTTGGAGATTTAGGTCGATATGACGAGGCGTTTGCAGCATACAACAAATCCATCGAACTCGACCCAAAAAATAGTACTGTAGCATGGAGTGGAAAAGGAAACGCACTTAATAACCTCGGGAAGTATCAGGAATCGTTAGATGCCTGTAATAAAGCGCTGTCAATTGATCCGAATTATACCTATGCATGGAATGGAAAAGGAAACGCACTTAATAACCTCGGGAAGTATCAGGAATCGTTAGATTCCTATAATAAAGCGCTATCAATTGACCCGAATTATACCTATGCATGGGATGGAAAAGGAAACGCACTTAATAACCTCGGGAAGTATCAGGAATCGTTAGATGCCTGTAATAAAGCGCTATCAATTGACCCGAATTATACCAATGCATGGAATGATAAAGGAAACGCACTTGGTAACCTCGGGAAATATCAGGAATCGTTAGTTGCTTATAATAAAGCGCTATCAATTGACCCGAATTTTACCTATGCATGGAATGGAAAAGGAAACGCACTTGATAACCTTGGGAACTATCAGGAATCGTTAGTTGCTTATAATAAAGCGTTGTCAATTGACCCGAATTATACCTATGCATGGAACAATAAAGGAGTCGCACTTGAAAATCTTGGCAGGAATCAGGAAGCACTGGACGCCTATAATAAATCAATATTAATTGACCCGAATTTTACAATTGCACAATCCAACCAAGAAAGATTACGTAATAAAGATGCAAATCTGCTCGTCATTATTGTTCTTGTTGTCCTGCTGGGTGCAGGTGCAATATACGGTCTGTACCGGATAAAGAAAAAACTCGCTAACACTATCTCTTCTCAGGGTCAGATACCCACTTCAACATATGCTCCTCCAGATCCGCATTTTAACAACGCAGCAACATCCATCTCTCCGTCATCAGGAAAAGGTCTTAAGGATCATAATATTTTCATCAGCTATGCAACTGAGGATAAGTCTGTTGCCGATAAAATCTGTACCCTGCTCGAAGGCAATGATCTGCCATGCTGGATCGCTCCCCGCGATATTGCGGCGGGGGAAAAATATGCCTTGGAAATTATCCGTGCAATTGACAAAACGAAAATTTTTGTGGTCGTTTTCTCTCGTTATGCCGATCAATCTGCGCATGTAAGAACAGAGATTGAACGGGCATTTAATCATGAAAAAATTATTATTCTCTTCCGGATTGAGGATATTGAACCTTCAGATGAAATACAATATTTCATCGGAAAACACCAGTGGCTCGATGCATTTTCCGGTTCTCATGAAGACACAATTGATAAGCTTATTTTAAAAGTTAAAAGTTTTACCGGGAAATAAAAAATCAGAAATTTTTTCAAAGGCGTAAATACAACCATCGTTCCCGGTATACTCCGAAAATCTGACCCGTTCCTATCTGGATTTCATGTCCGGATGAATTGGACCGGTAGTGCAAGTGTTTTCCTTTTACCCGGATTATAGTATCAATCTGAAGGTGTTTCCAGATTACCCCATGGCGTTAATCCGCGATCATTTTTTTAATCAGCTCATATCTTTTTCTTCATAGCGGTATATCTCAAATCCAACATTCGCGAGTCTCTGGGGGATTTCACGGACTGCATCCCGGTCTTTTCCCCTCTCTTCCTCAGAAAGGTTGTTCCAGTCAATCAGATCGGGATGGATCTTCTTACTATCATTTCTCGGTGTTCCAAAGGTCCACCCGGCTTCTTTCTTTTCCTTCATCCATCGTTCATGCTCGAGCCGGGAAAGGATCTCGATCTCATCATCCTTGAACTTAAGTAAAGAGATTTCCCCCTGCTTTCCTGGCCACAAACCACAACCAATCGTTTTTAATTTTTCCGGGATATGCCGTGCCTGACCACGGTTTGATTCCCGGATTTCTTCTCCAAGTGCCTCCCAGGATACGTCATTGGGGGATGATTTTCCTATCGTCTTCAATGAAGTCCGATACTGATTATTGTGGTTTTCCCGTGCAATCGTCTCGATTGCATCATTGAATACAACATCCTGAAGTACAAGTCGCATGAACCTGTCGGCATCAACATGAAGTTTCAATTGTTCATTCGAAGGTAGTGCTGATTGTGCAAATCTCCTTTTTGCCGACAACAGGCTCATGTCAATGATTGCCTCCATGGATCGGGCACCATGGCGGTAGGTCGGGACTTTTAAAAATGCCCTTACAACGCAGGGATCGATAGCAGCAACACCCTGTTCATCGATCAGATGCCCCGCATTCCTGGACAACAGGGAGCGCAATAACACTGCCCGTCTGATAATGGCAAACCGATCATTATCATCAGCCCTGTTGCATCCCATAATATCGATATAACCCCGGAGACGACTCATGAAATCTGTTCCTTTGGCAGCGGTAAGCAGACTGGCATGATCTTTTTTTGCTTTTTCATCCCCGGAACCATAACGGAATTCCTCGAAATTATGGCATGTCCCCCCGGCAAAAATAAAAACTGCTTTCCCGATAGGGTGCATAGCCTCAGCATCCCTGAATTCACCATCCTGCATAGGAGCGAGGAAATATTTCAGCCAGCCAAATCGTTGTCCAAGGGTAGCATCAAATTCATCAAAGAAAGCAAGGGGGACTTTCCCTTTGAGTACGACGTCACGGATCTTGTGGAATGCAACCACAAGTTCCCCGGGATCCTTAAATTGTGAAAGGTTGAACTCCATTTTCTCAATTTTTTTCTTTTCTATACTCAGGGCAAGCTGGGTAACCCCGAATGATTTTCCCGATCCGGGGGGTCCGAATACGGCTATTGAGAGAGGGCGCGTCACTTTCGGATTACTGAGAAATTCCTTGAAGAGATTCTTTATGCTCTGGTAACTTTCAATTTCATTCCGATCCACCGTTTTCAACCCTTCAAAACTGCCGACAGGAATAATATCCATCTCCGGGTCTTTTCCGTAAATGACGGTTTTTTGTGCGATTTCTTCGAGTTCAGCCCGGTTCTTTGTCCCTAGTATAGTCCAGCCGGTCTTTCCTTTTTTCAGGTTCCCTGAAGT
>Ga0209777_10005328_pt1 | contig 14886 bp, 8 predicted proteins | sample FrelakmetHBP12HB_FD_187147 | JGI IMG/M metagenome (GOLD analysis project Ga0209777, IMG submission 187147) | Freshwater lake sediment microbial communities from the University of Notre Dame, USA, for methane emissions studies -HBP12 HB (SPAdes)... | ecosystem: Environmental > Aquatic >... | reverse complement strand
TGAAAGTTAAAATAATAAATTATACAGTCATTTTTATAACACCACCTTGAATATCAGAATAGGATGTTCTTTGTTTTCCTAATTTTGGTTGGAATAATAGCCAATTATTATCTGGTTGAAGCCGTTTCCAATATTGGTCTATGCAATATTCTGGACCATTTGGGTTCCCTGCTTTATAACTATCTAATAATTTCTGAGCACCATCTTTAAAATTTTGTAATAAAATCGGTGCGAATGTTTTAGAAACCATATATCCAGATGTTGTCTGTGCTGAAAACACTTTTTTAACAAAATCATAAGATGTTTGTCTTACATCTGATTCATTAGCAGATAACATACATACATCGAAATTCGTGGTTTCAGCATTATTAAATAATTTTCTTATCATATTTTTAATAGTATGGGTGGGTTTTGTAAACTCAAAATCATCTTCAAATACGATACAATTATTTGAACCAGAACTGATAAATAATTCAAGTGTTTTTATATGGCTCATGCTACAACCCAAATCGCCCTGTTTAGGTTTATATACAGCGGGAATACGAATAATTTTATTTGATGGTATTTCCGCTTTTTTCATTTCTTCTAAAAATTCATTGTTTCTATCAATACGTTTATCTAAATTAATATAATAAATGACATCAATATAATCATATTCATTAATTTGACCAGTTTTGGATAGTGCTAGTTTTCCTACATTGTTACCGGTTTGATTATTATTAATTTTATATTGGTTATTAATATTATTTTCAAAACTTTCAATCTTATTATTAATTATTAACATGAAAATTATTACTAATAATAAACCCCCCATAATTACTTTTTTATTAAAGAATTGTTCCGTATATTTAACCATTTATAAGTTATAGAATGCATAGAAAATAAAAAACAATCAATAAAAAATTATATTGGTTATTATTATTATTATTATTATTATTATACAATAATCAATATAATTTTGTTACTTTACTTTATTTACTTATTTTTACACATAAAATATACTTTAACAATACATTGCTAATACGCTTTGGTTTTGGCGTTCTTCATTTTTTATAAATATATCCACTTCTTTTTTTGTTACTGTAAATGGGAAACTTACTTTCATATCAATCTCTTTACCGAATATTTTTGATTCAGGTTTTACTAATCTGAATAAATTGAGTTTTGTATAAATAATTTCTAAACAACGTTTCAAATTTCTAACACCGGCTTCTTCATTTGTAAGCGCGGAATTTGATACTATATATTGAATAGTTTCGTCGGGAATAATAACTTCGGCTTCAGTAAAATTCACTTGTTCGCGAATTTTGGGTAATAAATGTTCACGCGCAATGATAACTTTTTCTTTTGCTTCATAACCTTTTGTTTGAATACGATACATTCTATCTCTTAAAATAGCATTCACTTTGCTTTCATCATTATAACTGAATATAAATAAACATTTACTCAAATCGAAATCTACTTCTGAAAAGTATTTATCATGGAATTGATTATTTTGTGAAGCATCTATCAAATGAGTTAATATACCAATAATTTCTTCACCACGTGGTGTTTCACTTACTTTATCTAATTCATCGAAATAAATGACTGGATTCATACATTTACTATCAATTAATATTTGAACGATTTTTCCCCAAGTGCTCCCCTCATATGTATATGAATGACCTTCTAAGAAACTACTATCACCGGTACCACCAAGCGCAATAAATGCGAATTCTCTACCTAATATTTTACTGATACCTTCTTTTACTAATGTAGTTTTACCAGTACCCATTGGGCCTTTAATAGCAATAGCACTACCCATTGCGGATGGGTTTGACATCCATTGACCAACCATCTGCATAATTTGTAGTTTGGCATCATCAAGACCAAATACGCATTCATCCAATGTTTTTTTCGCATTTTCCATAAAACCATTACATACCTCCAATCCATCAGACATATTTACTGATAGACTTTTATAAAAACCAAATGGGATTTTCATAAACGTATCGACCCAATTTTTGATTTTATAATATTCATTATCACCGGGTTCCATTGTTCGTAATACGTTGAGTTTTTGTAAAGCACATGCTTTAAATTTAGCAGGCATTTTTGAATCCAGAAGAGCAAGTCGATATGGTTTATCAACATTAATACATTTATTAATTTCTTTCAAATCTTTCATAACACGTAATTGTTCTTGATTTGATAATTTTGTTTTGAAATAATCGATTTCATTTGTGCGTTTTTTATCGTCATGAATTAGTTTATGATATGTTTTGGCATTTTTAACACGTGCTTTTTTTACTAATTTTTTAATTGAATCATCACATTCTTTAACCGCATTACGTAGAATTTTACTAGTTGGTTTTTTTTGTAGTTGAGCAGTAAGTGTTTTTTTAGTATCTACTAATTCCAAATATTCATGTTCAACATCTGTAATTTCATGTTCATCTTTGACTGTTTTATTATTTTTATCAGAACGTTCATGAAATTCATTTGTATCTGAACTTGAAAGCGTACTAGTAGTATCTCGGCTAGTTCTTTTATCAGATTTATGTTTTTTATTTTTCGATGATTTTTTACAGGATGGATTATCATTTCCATTTTTTGATTTTTTATCAGGAATAATAACTCGTTGATATGTTTCTTTCATAAACATTTGTTCATCATCACTGTTACAGTCAGCATCATCTTCTTCTTCATTATAATCATCATCCGCTAGTTCATCTTCATCATACCCATCATCTATTGAAAATATAATATTATATTTACCATTTTCATCAACTACTTCATCTTCTTCATCATCGTCATATTCTTCTTCTTCTGATTCTTCCTCTGATTCTTCTCTTTTATTTTTTTTAGATGATTTTGATGATTTTTCTTTTTTATCAGATTTTTCTTTTTTATCAGATTTTTCTTTTTTATCATTCTTCTTTTTGTTCTTTGATGATTTTTTATCATTTTTCATATCATTTTTCAATGTTTTTACCATTGATTTTTCTACTTTTTCTTGCATATATTTAGATGGAAATAATTTAGAAATAAAATTTTGTAGTTCGGCACGATTCATCACTTCACCTTCTTCTTCGTCTTCTTCGGAGTCTTCTTCGGAGTCTTCTTGGGAGTCTTCTTCAGAATCATCAGAATCTTCTTCTTCGGATTCTTCTTCTTCCTCTTCTTCCGAAGATTCTTCAGATTCTTCTACCCTTTTAACATTACGTTTTTTATTATGTTTAGGTTTAGGTGGTTTATATGTAGAATCACTGTCAGATACAGTTTCATAACCAGAATCTTCACCAGATTCATTATCAGAATCATTATTTTTCTTGAGTTTTTTACGTAGGGCTTGTTTTCTATCATCGATTTTCTTAATGGATGGCATGGTTGAAATGAGTTGATAAAGTTTAATAAAATAATTAGATTTTGTGTTATTTATTGATAAATATATGGCAATTATTTTTTTCAATTTTATGAATAAGTAAATATAATCATCATTTTTTATGTAAAAAATAAATAGTAAATTTAAAAAATTGAAAAAACAAATATAAATAATATAGTCATTATAATATAGGTAATATCAAATATGTCGTCACAACGAAGTAATATGAATGAATACAAACCCGCATCCAAAATTATTGGTATACAGTTTAGTATGTTATCACCAGAGGAAATTCGAAAGAATTCGGTTGTCGAAGTGACATCTCGTGATACATATATAAATAATAAACCAGTAGTCGGAGGGTTATTTGACCCTAGGATGGGTGTATTGGAACCGGGTATTATCTGTCCAACTGATGGGTTTACCTATATAGATACACCTGGTTATTTCGGTCATATCGAATTAGCACGCCCAGTATTCTTCATACAACACATTAAGGAAATTATGAAAATTTGTAAATGTGTATGCTTTAAATGTAGCAAATTATTAGTAAATAAAAATCAACATAAACATATTTTAAAAATGACAGCGGAAGATAGATGGCAGTATGTCAATATCGCTTCCGCAAAAGTGAAACGGTGTGGTGAATCCATTGAAGATGGATGTGGTTGTAAACAACCGGACAGTGTGAAATTGGAAGGTATGGCATCGATTTTTGCGGTATGGAAAAAAATGGAAACATCGGATAACAGTGAAGGTGAAAGTATAAATATGCGCCTTACTCCTGAAATTATTTTGAAAATATTCAAACGTATTTCAGATGAAGATATTCATTTTATGGGGTTTAGTCCGACATGGTCTAGACCAGATTGGATGGTTTGTCAAGTGTTACCAGTACCACCACCCGCTGTTCGTCCATCTGTAAAACATGATGCGCAGCAGCGTAGTGAAGATGATTTGACACATATATATAGTAATATTATAAAAACGAATCGTGACTTAAGTGATAAGATTGCGAATAATGCGTCACCAAATGTGATTGAAGGATTGACCACTGTTTTACAATACTTTATTGCGATGATTGTTAATAATAAAGTGAAAGGTGCTGTACCTATGGCACAACGGTCTGGTCGTCCATTACAATGTATTATGGGGCGATTGAATAGTAAAAACGGTCGTATTCGTGGTAATCTAATGGGAAAACGTGTAGATTTTAGTGCTAGGTCGGTCATTACCGGTGACCCGAACTTGTCTATTAGACAGTTGGGTATTCCTATGAAAATAGCGAAAAATCTTACGAAACCAATTACGGTGAATGACCGAAATCGTGAATTCTTATTGAAACTAGTACAGAATGGGCCCGAAGTCTATCCTGGAGCGAAAATATTAGAAAAGCGAAATGGTGAGAACATATCTTTAAGATATGTAGATAAGTCTTCTATAAGACTAGAGAATGGTGATGTTGTTCATAGACATATGATGGATGGTGATGCGGTGCTTTTTAATAGGCAACCATCACTACATCGTATGAGTATGATGGCTCATATCGCAAAAATTATGCGAGTTGGCGACACCTTTCGTATGAACGTTGGTGACACAAAACCATACAATGCTGACGAAATTTTATCCAAACAATCATTGTTAGCAACAGGGAGCGTTAAAAGCGTGTTACTCCCTAGTGAATAAATTAATAAATTACGGAAAAGGTAATAAAGAACAATCTCTTTATATATTAAATGGTAACCGATACAGAACCTTTAGAAAAAACTTGTTCGAGATGTGGTGGAAAAAAAGAATGTGCTAAATTTATTAAAAACCGAAATATATGCAAAGAATGCTGTAATATAAGAAAAAAAGAAAAATATGTTGCAGCATTAGCAGAAAATACGGAAACCAGTCAAACGTGTACTACATGTAACCAAACTAAATTAATCTCTTGTTTTATAACGAACCGACCAACATGCAAAGATTGTAATAATGCCAAACGCAAAATTAAATATCAAACAGATGAAGCCCATCGTTTGAATGTAATTAAGCAAGCATCAGAATTCAAGCATAATAAGGTACTTGAACGTCAACAAATAAAACTAGAAGAAATTGGTGAAGGTAATAAGAAATGTAGTAAATGTTCTACGATTAAATTGGAGTGTAATTTTCGGCATAATCGTCTAAAATGTAAAATTTGTGAAAGAGATGAACCATTGGAAAAACTAAAACGTTCAGTTCGTGGTCGAATATGGAGTGCTTTAAAAAATAAATCTAAGCATACAATCGCATATTTAGGCATGAATTCAACTGAATATTTAGAATGGATTTTAACTTATAACGAAAATTATACAATCGATAATCGTGGAACTGAATGGCATATCGACCATGTTATTCCATTATCACGATTTGACTTAGACGACGAAGACGAACAATTGATTGCGTTTAATTGGCGAAATACAATGCCATTATCGGCAAAAGAAAATTTAGTAAAACATACAAATATAATCCCAGCACAAATCGAACAACATCTAAAATTCTTATTAGAATACCATAAAAAACAAAATACAGAAATGCCCCAAAAATTTATTGATTTATTTGCGAAACACCTTGTTGACGGGAATCCCCTAAAGCAATCACTACCACTCATATCTGGAAACTTATATGAGGAACTCGGTTAATAGCCGAACCCAATGGTAAAAAAGTGATTGATGCGTCGATTAACTTTCAATGTACTAGAATCTCGTAAGGGACTTGGTACATTGAAATTTAAATTTAGACAAAATGGGCAATCCGCAGTGGAGTATCTAAAGTCGTTTGGTAGACCATGATACCCTCTCAGAGACTGCTGAGGTGTTGGTAGACAGTGAAGGATTAGCCATCCCGAGTCTGCTTAAGGTACAGTCCGTCCCCTTTGGAAACTTAGGGGGTGCTGTTATATATACTACGGAAATTATTTTAATATTCATATTTGAAATAATTCCGCAGCATATATGCGGCTACGTTTGATGGTGATGAAATGAATTTACATCTTCCCCAGAATGTACTGGCGGAAACAGAACTACGGCATATTGCGGCGATTCCTTATCAAATGATAAGTCCATCGGCAAATGCCCCAATTATCGGTATTTTCCAAGATTCTTTACTTGGTTCATACCGATTTACACGCCCCAACATTGTGTTTAGCCCACGTGACGCAATGAACTTATTGATGATGTATTCATCAGTTGATGTACAAGCAATTCGTGAAAAAGGAAAGTCTCTCACAAATTTCGATGTATTATCACAAATAATAGCACCAATTACACTAAAATACAAAACCAAATTATATGAAGAAGATGAAGACTATGGCACATCAAATAATGTATTGGAAATTCGTAATGGAAAATATATCAGAGGACAATTGGAAAAAGCAACATTGGCATCAACCACAAAAGGCATTATTCATCGTGTATGTAATGATTATGGTAATATGCAAGCATCACAATTTATCGATGATTTACAAAATATAATCACTGAATATATGAAATCTAGTTCATTTAGTGTTGGTATTAGTGATTTAATAGCAAACAAAAAAACACAAGATAGTATTATTCAAGTAATTGCTTCACAAAAACAAGAAGTTCAGTCACTTATCGAAAAAGTTCATCTCGGCATTTTCGAAAATGAAACTGCTGGTACAAACCTGAACGCATTTGAAAGTAGTGTAAATAATATATTAAATAAAGCAACTGAACAAGCCGGTAAAATTGGTCGTACATCATTAAGTAAAGATAACCGTTTCTTGATGATAGTAAACTCTGGTTCAAAAGGAACACTCATTAATATATCACAAATGATATCATGTTTAGGTCAGCAAAATGTTGATGGAAAACGAATACCATACGGATTCGATAGTCGTACTCTACCCCATTTCAATAAATTCGATGATAGCCCAAATGCTCGTGGATTCATCGAAAATTCGTATATTTCTGGATTAACCGCACCCGAACTCTTCTTCCATGCTATGGGTGGACGTATTGGGCTTATTGATACTGCTGTTAAAACATCCCAGACTGGATATATACAACGAAGATTGATTAAAGGTCTAGAAGACTTGAAAGTTGAGTACGATATGACAGTTCGTAATAATAAAGGTAAAATCGTACAATTCGCTTATGGCGATGATGGGTTTGACTCTACTAGAGTTGAAAATCAAGTCATTCCATTAGTCGGAATGAGTATTGAAGATATATATGTATATTATGATATAGTTGGTATAAATGACCAGCATAATGATTTACTCGATGTGTATAGTAAAGGAACCGTTACCCGTGTGAAAAAACAACGACCCCCTACTAAAGAAAAATGTCAGGCTTATATTGAAAAAATGATTGATGCTAGAAAGAATTTGGTGGAATCCGTGTTTCGTAATAAAAATGAAAATACTGTGAAATTACCAGTTTCGTTTCAAAATATAATTGCGAACATTCAAGGTCAATTAAATTTGAATGCGAATTCTATTGTAGATATTACACCATTAGAAGCATTCGACCTTTTTGAAGAGTATTTCGAAAAATTAAAACGATTACATTATGTTCAACCAAAATCATTATTCGAAGTATTATATTATTTCTATTTAACACCTAAAGATTTATTGATAAATAAACGGTTTCACCGCAAAGCACTTATCATGTTACTAGAAACCGTTGTTTTAAAATATAAACAAGCGATAGTTCATCCGGGTGAAATGGTAGGTGTAGTCGCGGGACAATCAATTGGTGAACCCACTACGCAGCTGACGCTTAATTCAGTAACGTATGAAACTGAAATTTTGGTGAGAAATTCGAATAAAGAAATAAAAAAAGTACAAATTGGTGCGTTTACAGAAGCCGGTATATCCACATCTACCAAAATTGATTTTATGGCAGATAAAGATACAACATATGCCGAATTAGTAGATTACTATGAAGTGCCAAGTGCTACTGAAGATGGTCGTACTGTATGGCGAAGAATTGAAGCAGTAACTCGTCACCCGGTTGTTAATTTAGATGGAACAAATGTAATGTTAAAAGTAACAACTGCTGGTAATCGTGAAGTTATTGCTACCAAAGCAAAGTCATTCTTACAGTTAATTGATGGAAAAATTCAAGGCGTAAATGGTGCTGATTTAAAAGTCGGTGATTATTTACCAGTATCAATGAAAGCATTGGATTTTACTGAACAAGCCCATTTAAATTTACGTGAAATTTTACCAGCAACTGAATATTTATATGGAACTGATTTAGAAAAAGCAAAAAATGTAATGGCAGAGCATCATTGGTGGTTCAAATATTCAAATAAATTATTTACATTACCACATGGACGTAGTGATAGTGTTGTTAGAATTATAAACGTTCAACAATCTAAAATCGCTGTTGGAGATATTACAAATATTATTAAACCAGGTAATGTTTATATGAAACTCACCAATATGTGTGAATATTCTATACCAGAACAAATACCACTCGATTATGAGTTTGGTTATTTAATTGGTGCGTATTGTGCTGAGGGGTGTATGACAAAACATCAAATTTCTATATCAAATAATGACGATGATTATTTAAAACCTATTCAAAAATGGTGTGAACGTTATAATTTAACTACCAAAATATATAAAACCGAAAATAAAAATCAAGAAGGATGGACGAGTCAAGATATTCGCATATATAATACTGTGTTATGTAGAATTTTATCGAATTTATGTGGTAATTTAAGCCATAATAAATTTGTATCTGATAAAATTATGTTTTCAAATCGTGATTGTATTCTTGGATTTATGGATGCGTATATTAGTGGAGATGGGTGTGTAAATCAACATAAAAAACAATCTAATGGTGAAATTCATTCGGATAGAGTAACCGTTTCATCGGTTTCTCACAAAATGTTAACACATGTTCAAATTATGCTTAAAAATTTGGGAATAATATCCAAAATGTATAAACCAAAAAAAGCAGAAACTAATAATCGTGGCTCATTAAATATAAAACAGTCATATGAGTTAAGCATCGCTAATAAACAAGGACAAAAATTGGCATCTATGCTTAATTTATCTATTATAAAAAAACAAACTAAATTGAAAATGTTATTAAACGAATCATTTAAATATGAGTATTGTAAATTAGATTTAACTGTTCCAAATATTATTAATGGGATTCTCGAAATTCAAGACCGAAATGGATTATATCCAGACATTGAATTTGATAGAATTGTTAGCATAGAAGAAGTATCAAATACAACAAATTATGCGTATGATTTAACAGTAGAAGATACGCGAACATTTGACTGCATGAACGGTATATGTATTTTCGACACTTTTCATTTATCCGGAGTGGCTTCCAAGTCAAATGTTACTCGTGGTGTTCCAAGAATAGAAGAAATTCTACGTCTCACAAAAAATCCAAAAAATCCATCACTTACGGTTCATTTAAAACCATTGGATGAAATGGATAAAGAAAAGGCTACGCAATATTCAAATATGTTAGAACATACCAAATTAGTAGATGTAATAAAATCCGTTCAAATATGTTTCGACCCGAATGATAAAGCAACAACCATAATAAGTGATAAATTATTGATGGAGCAGTTTTATGAATTCGAAGAAATGGTAGAAGAATGTCAAGAAACGAATATCGATTTAACAATACAAAAATCCAAATGGATTATACGTTTAGAATTGGATTCCGAATTATTACTTGATAAAAATATAACTATGGATGATATCCATTTCGCAGTCAGTAATAGTCATGGTAATGATATTTCATGTGTATATTCCGATTATAATGCGGATAATTTAGTATTTCGTATTCGTTTAAATAGTAGTATATTTACAAAAGCCAAAAAACAGAAGGGTATCGCAGAAACACTAGACCAATCTGATGAAATATATATGTTGCGTAATTTCCAAGAAGCATTATTGAACAATATTATTTTACGTGGTATACCCGGTATTAGAAACGTAATGCCACGTAAATTACAAAATTATGTAGTCAAGGATGAAGGTAAATATTCCCAAAAAGATATTTGGATATTGGATACCACTGGTTCAAATTTGATGGATGTATTAGCGCTTGATTTTATAGATTCTACCAGAACATATAGTAATGACATAAAAGAAATATTTAATGTTTTGGGAATTGAAGCCGCTAGACAAGTCCTAAGTGCTGAATTAAATGAAGTTATGGAATTTTCGGATGTATATATAAATACACACCATACTAGTTTATTATGTGACCGAATGACATCGACACAAAATATGGTAGCGATATTCAGGTCGGGTATTCTGAATGATGATATTGGCCCAATCGCAAAATCTTCGTTTGAAGTTCATACAGATGTATTATTAAACGCAGCCAGACATTCCGAGTTTGACCAGATGTCTGGTGTATCCGCAAGTGTTATGTTTGGACAAATGGGTAAGATTGGTACTGGTTGTTTCCAGTTAGTTTTGGATATGGAGCAAATGAAAACAATGGAAGATGCTGATGTTGATACCCGTGATAATAATAGTGAGATTGAACGATTGTTTGGTAGTATGGAAGACCGAACCGATACTTGTAGTAAACATAAACTAGAAATTGTAAATACTATAGCAGCAATTAAACATCAGGATATGGGTGGATGTGAAGACGATGGTTATGATGTTGGGTTTTAATTTTATGACAAAAACAAATAATATCAAAAATAATTAATATCAAAAACAAATAATATCAAAAATAATTAATATATTTTTTTATGTTATTGTAGAAAAACTATATCTATCAGTAATATAGATATAGTTGTAAAAAAACATAGAACATGGTATATCCAAAATTCGAATATAATAGTATACAAGAAAGATGTCATTTGGATATTACAAATTTTATAAAAAATCATAATATCGATTCTAATAATTTAGATATTAATGAAAATATTTATATATCACCTTTACTAAACACAATCGGCATAAGTGATTTGAATAAAATACATGAAGCATTTAATATCATAAAAAATAAATTTAATGCAATAACAAATAAAGAAATAAAAACATTCGATTATGTTCATGATATAAAAAAATATGATTTAATTACAAAATATCAAATATGGATTTATCGTACAATAATGTTTTATCAAATGTTAATTATTTCTACTGGAGTTATGTCAAACCAAAAACTATTCGATTTAGTGTATAGTAATAATAAAAGAATATTCAATGAACAAATTATAAATGAATTGCCAAATTATACATTAGGTATTTTTGGTAGTATGAAACCAGAATCTGACATAGATGTTGGTATTCAATATTCAGGTAATAATACGACAATAAATGGTTTATCATATGTAGTATCTATATTTGAAGATTCATTTATTTATTTTTTAGGAATAGAATCGAGTTTAAAAATGGATATTGAACCATACGCAAATATGATAACATTTCCAAACCCAGACAAATCAAATATTGAACAACCCGATGTTTTTTATCTAGATACTTTCGATTTTAATATAAACCATTTTACACAAATGTTACCATATATTGGAGCGAGTATATTACGTAATTATGTAATAGCATTAAGGGATACTGGTAATAACGAACGTGTCGATTCACAAATAAAAGACCTTGATATTACAAAACAAATAATAACACAGTTTCCGACATTTTTTTCATCCATAAATAATAAAGATGTTGAAATCGAAATGAGTAAACCAGAATGGCAATTGGAAGCAAAACGATATGTATCAGATTATATGAGTTCTTCATACAATGATTCTAGGGAAAAATATTATAACTTAGTAAATTCAGCCGAGCAATCTACCAAAACTCTTCGAGATGATGTTGCTCAAATTTCACCAAATGATATTAAAGAATTAAAAGAAATAATAATACCAAAAGACTTCAATGTCGATAATATTTTGAAAATAATGAAAGCTCTAAGTATGGCTGATATATATCGCGCAGAAAGTTATGTTTGCCCACCTACAGTAATGCATGTTGTAAAAGGATTACAAGCCAGCCCAGAATCACAACATAAATATCCCACTACGAATCCCGTGGAATGTATATTTCCTAAAAAAATCGCATCTTGTGGAATTGGTTCATACGGTTATTTAATGAGTATTCTAGAACAAATTGGATATATGATTCGATTTGATATAGTATATTGTAGTAATGATATAGGTTCTCAACCATGTACTGATAAAAAAGAAAAATATATGAAAAGGTATAATAATGCGTTGGAAATGTATAATGAAATAATAGAAATAAATAAAAAGAATACTAGTTCACATATTGGTGGTAAACGTAGTAGCCGAAAACGTAAATCTAATAAAAAAAGGAGAACATTGAAACATAAAAAATCAAAAATCAAAAAAATCAAAAAATAAAAAATCAAAAAAATAAAATAAAATAAAAATAATATATGTATTATCTAATAAATACATATATTACAGAATGAAAATACTAGTTATATTACACGGATTAATTTCGCTGAGTACTTTATTTTTTTCATCTAGTTCTGATTTATTTGATAAATTTGAATCATTACTAAACATAAATCATAAAAGTTATCAAAAAACATTCGATGAAAATCAATCGAATGTTGGTGTATGGTTAAGTGGTGCTGCCTACTGTAATAAAGATAAATATTTATCTATGAAATTGAATGGTCCAGCAGAAGGTTTCATCGTTACCGAAGTATTATATGATAAACGAACTGATTTACAGGGGTTTATTGGTATATTACCGTCAACATCTACAATTTATATAACATTTAGAGGTACATCTTCTATATTAAATTGGTTAGATGATATTGAAGTTAGACAAACAGCTTATATTACATTTCCTGAATGTGGTTGTAAAGTGCACAGTGGATTTTATAAATCAACTTTAAGTTTATCAGATAAGGTTCTCGAATATATTATAAAATTAAAATCCAAATATCCAACGTATCAAATTATTACTACTGGACATTCATTAGCAGCAAGTATATCTCAATTAATTTCGATGGAATTATCAAAACATAATATCGAATCATCCATTTATAATTATGGACAACCAAGAGTAGGTAATCAAAAATATGCCGAATTTGTAAACAAAAAAATAACTAATTATTGGCGGTTTACGCACAATAAAGATATGGTCCCGCATGTACCACCTATGAAAGAAATGGATTATTATCATTCTTGTATAGAAGTGTTTCAAAATGAAAAAAATCAAACACAAATATGTGGGGAATGTGAAGACCCTAGATGTTCAAACCAGTATACCTTATATGAAACAAATACAAAAGACCATTTAGTTTATTTGAATCATGTATTGAGTTGTGAAGATAGTGCTACTATTTACTAATTATTTGATATCTATTTTCTCTCTAAAACAACTTCTTTGAGAACATTTTTTATTATTTTATCATCCTGTTTCTCGATTCCTTCTTTTGATGGGTCTCCTAATGCACTTTTATATATTTTATAATATAGTATTGCTTCTGGTGAATCCATTATGCGACAAGTCGGATTATCGTTTATCCATGTTGGTAACATACCAATGTTCTTCTTTTCTATTTTTCTGAGAACATTCACAAATTTATCTTTATCATCGTTCTCTTTTGCCCATTTATCTTCATCTTTTATATATACAGTTTCACGTTTCATATCAGTGCAATGTATAGGTCGGTCAGTTAATTCCAATCCTTTTAGTGCGTTAATAACAATTCGTGAAATCCCATCAATAAATCCTAATCTCCCAGTTTCTTCCAAATCTTTGACAGTTAGTTTGATAGAATCTATAAATTGACCAATATTCATGGCATTTTTACAATCTTCATTTAAAAAGTTATTAAGATTGAATTGATTATTGGTTTTATTGTTTACGTCACCGTTATAATGATTTGTATTATTATTATTATTATTAACTATTTTAGGTTCTCTAGCGAGTTCCATAATTTGTTTATTTTGATTAATAATCAAATCTTTGAAATCTTTGTTTTGTTGTAATAATTCCATTATTATTGTATTATTTGAATTCTCTATAGTATGAGTTGTTGTTATTACTAATGTATTTTCTAATAATGGTTCTACATTCGAATTTTGAGAACATTTTTTATTATGACCCCATAAACCAACTCTAGATTTATATATTTTATCACATTTATCACATTTATATTGTTTAGTTTCGGCATTTTTTTTGTTAACGGTGGTTAACAAACCAGTCGGGGTTGTTAATAACAAGTGTTTTGCTGTAAATAAATGCGTGGTATAATTACTTTGTCTGCTCGTTACAAAGGAACAACAATCACAATTGTATAATTTCGGCATTTTTATAACTTGTTTTTTGTTAAGTATTTTATATAATGTGTTAACATAAAAAATGCCTAAATCCTTTTTTAAAAATATATATAAAAAAATTATGCACACAAAGAATTTATGAAAAATCCGGTTTTAAAGCATTATGCAGTAAAATCAAAAAACACTAAAAATCCATTTCAAAGAGTTGGAAGCACTTTTTCATTTTGGACATTTATAAATGTCCATTTTCCAAAAACGTC
>Ga0209777_10005327_pt1 | contig 14886 bp, 13 predicted proteins | sample FrelakmetHBP12HB_FD_187147 | JGI IMG/M metagenome (GOLD analysis project Ga0209777, IMG submission 187147) | Freshwater lake sediment microbial communities from the University of Notre Dame, USA, for methane emissions studies -HBP12 HB (SPAdes)... | ecosystem: Environmental > Aquatic >... | reverse complement strand
AATCTCCTCCACAATCGGTTTGATCTTCTTGACATCCCGCTCGTGTTTAGAGCCGAAGATTTTCGTCAATATATTTTCTGACATTTAAAAATGCTCCTTTGAATTGCCCAAATAAATACGAAATTTCCCCCAAAATATCGAAAACGGTTGGATTATGCAAGAGAAAAGAGGAGGTTTTTGGAGTGCAAACCTTCAGGGTTTGCCAGGATGAATTTTTTTATTAACAATTAATTCAAGGTAAAGCTAAAGCTCTGCATTCCAGTTCCCCCCAATAATTTATGCACAAACCTCAAAAAAACTTGACAACTCCATCTCGTTTACGTAATATCGTTTCAGAGTTTAGAAACTCCTAAACTCAACCACTTGAGTTCGGTCGTTATACCTTTTTCAAGGAGGTAGTCAATGAATAACCTGTTCCAAGTTCTAAAGCTTGTACATATCCTGGGGTTTGTGTTTATGTCCACGCCCCTTTTCAATCTGATTCTGGTGAACGAAAGGGCCGCCTTGAAGGCTCCTTCTGCTTATCTTCCTTTAAGGTATATGGAAAATATCATCGCAAGAAATGCTAAAAGATGTTATGTGTTTCAACTAACTGTCCTAATCAGCGGCTTGGGGTTGGTTCTCTATACAGGTCCAGGGTTGAAGTTAATCTTTGCCGAGTGGACAATCGGCTTGAAAATCTTAATCCTTTTCTTGATGGTGGGACTCTTATCTTATGTTCATTTTGGCATTCAGCCTAAGATTGAAAACCTTTTGGCCCCGGTGAATGCTGATTCAGTCCCTGAAGAGATTATCACCAAACTAAAGCCCTTGCAGGGTAGAAGGAAAAAGCTTGCTTCATTTTGTCTTTTTCTGGTTCTTGTGGCGATAATCTTAGGCGTTCAGGTTTACTCCCATTTCTCTCTAAGCATAACTCTAATCCTGATTGCTCTGGCAGCCCTTTTCACCTGGAGGGCTTTTAAATCCCTGATGTCTTTAGGATGGGTATAATATGGAAAAAGAAATCTACGAACTTCATGCCAGCATCTGCCAGACTCTGTCTAACCCGAAACGGCTCGAAATCCTGAATACTCTTCGGGAAAAGGAGATGCCGGTAAAAAAACTTATTGAGGTAACCGGTCTTTCAAAAGCCAACCTCTCCCAGCATTTAGCTCTACTGCGACAGAAAAAAATTGTTCTGGCTCGCAGAGATGGAGTCAATGTCTATTACCGAATTTCCAATCCCAAGGTGCTTAAAGCCTGCGACCTTATGAGAGAGGTTTTATATGAGCAACTTTCTAAAGACGAAAAACTGGTAAAAAAACTGAGAAGTAAAAAATAAGGAAACCCCTATGGAAAAGATAACCATCATCAACGATCCCCCTTATGGGACAGAGAAAGTCTGGAATGCTTTAAGGTGTGCCCAAGCTTTATGTGTGATCCAGACAGAAATAAGGATTTTTTTGTTAGCCGATGCTATCTTCTGCGCTAAAAAAGGTCAGACTACCCCGACAGGCTATTATAACCTGGAGAATATGTTAAAGGAGCTGATCGGGCGTGGGGCAAAGGTCAAAGCCTGTGGCACGTGCATGAAAGCCAGGGGAATGAATACAGAAGAATTGCTGGAAGGGGTAGAATTCGGCAAGATGCTGGATCTGGCTAATTGGACCAAAGAGAGCCAGAAAGTGATTACCTTTTAAGAGTGCTAAAAAACTTTAGCTTGAGAACTCACCCTGAATCCCTCTCTTGGAAAGAGAGGGACTTCGTTCCCTCTTCTCTTTGTAAGTCGAAGATCCCGCCTTTCGACAGGCTCAAGGTGGTGACAGTTCGAATTCTCTCATTGTCCCTGAGCAAGGTCGAAGGGAGCGAAGACGAACCACCAAAGGCGGGGAGAAGGGGCCAGGGGATGAGTTCGACTTCTAAGTCAATGAATCCTTTTTCTTGAGAACTTGCTGGATTTCCCTGATCAGTTTTTCCTGGGTCAGCATGAATCTTCTGGCAATAAGCCGGGCTATGTTCCTCATCAGCACATATCCCAGATGATTATTTGACTCGCACAGTTTCATCAGCTCTTTATGACCCATCTGCAGAAGCTCGGACTCGGTCACCGAAAAAGCAGATAGCGTATACTTGTAAGGCTCAGTCAAAGCTGACCAGCCCAGAGGCTCGCCCCTGCACTTCCTTTCCAGACAGATCTCATGGGAGAGGTTCTGATAAGTCACCTGAAAACGAAGCTCGATCTCTCCTTCTTTCACTATGAATAGGTGTTCTGCTGCATCGCCGATATTAAAAATCCTCTCCCCTTTATTGAATTTAGCCAGATGGGATATGTCTGTAATCTTCTGAAGCTCGTCCTCCCCCAACCCCTCAAAGATCCTGGATTGTTTCAATAACTCATGCATCTATCCTCCTCCTTAGCCCCTCTGAAAGAAAAATATACCTAAAATAAAAACCCTGGTTATGAAAAAGTCAAAGGTTATTTTATACTAAATTAGTTTTGTTTCCCCATCTTTTATTTTAACCGTAGCAGTCCGTATAATTTAGAGCAGAAAAAAACGCCCAACATCTCGCCACAGGCGGATCGGGCGCTACGAAAAACTCCAGGATATCCTGGCGATTAGGCCTTGAGCAGTCCGAAAAAACCGAACAAGCCAAAAAAACCAAAAAAGCCTGTATGTCCTGGAATTAAACCTATAAGCTGGCAGACGTATTGCAACGCCCCTACAAAATCCATGTTTTTCGTGACGAAAGGTTGAAGCCTTGCCCTACAAACCATCACCGTCGGGTCAGTCCCGCCGTTGGCGGGACGACGATCACATAGAGGGCAGAACGATGTTCTGTCCCTACAGAAAAAAATCTCTAAAACTCCACTCGGCCTTCGATTGCATTTGCCAGGGTGGTGGCATCCGTATATTCCAGTTCGCCGCCTGCAGGAATTCCTCTGGCAATGCGGGTGACTTTTATTCCCAGAGGTTTTATCAGCTTGGCAAGATAAATGGCGGTAGCTTCACCTTCAACATTCGGGTTGGTGGCGATTATCACCTCTTTGACACCCTCTTTTAATCTGGTCATCAGCTCCCTGGTTCTCAAATCATCCGGGCCAATGCCGTCCAGAGGTGATAAAACTCCTCCTAACACGTGATACAGTCCTCTGTATTGATTGGTCTTCTCCAGAGCCAGCACATCTTTAGGTTCCTCAACTACACAGATTATGCTTTTATCCCTTTTTGTATCCTTGCAGATGTTACAAGGATCCTCTTCAGTAATATTGAAACAGACTGAGCAGTATTTAACTTTATCCTTGACATCCAGTATTGCTTGGGAAAGCTTTAAAGCTTCATCCCTTCTGAGCTTCAAGATATAGAAAGCCATCCTCTGGGCAGTTTTCCTGCCAATCCCGGGGAGTTTGGAGAATTCTTCCACCAATCTTTCAACTGAATCAGTTAATTTTGCCATAACATTTTGACGCAGACTAAAGTCTGCGGCTACCTTATTCCCTCTTCCTTATAGGGAGAGGGTTGGGGAGAGGGCCAAAAGCAATCTGACCCTCCCTCAAGTCCCTCCCTAAAAGGGAGGGATAGTTATGTGACCCTCCCTTTTTCCCTCCCTATAAGGGAGGGAAATAATACTTAAAAAGGCATCCCTGGAATTTTCATACCGCCAGTTAGTTTTGCCATCTCATCGTTTTGAACCTCGACTGACTTTTCCCGTGCCTGGTTCACCGCGGCTAAGACCAGATCCTCCAGCATCTCCACATCCTCTTTGTTCACCACTTCCGGATCGATCTTTATCTCTAAGATCTCCTGTTTCCCGTTAGCGACTACCTTTACCATCCCTCCACCGCTTGTCCCCTCCACTCTTTTATTCTCCAGCTCCTTCTGGACCTCCTCCATCTTAGCCTGCATCTTTTGAACCTGCTTCATCATATCCCCTAAACCCTTAGGCATTTTCTCCTCCACGATTGCGAGCCGTCTGGACGGCTAAATAGGTTTCTTATCGATTATCTCCCCGCCTAAATTATCTATTATATCTTTAAGCCCTGGAATATCCTGATAATGGAAATCATTCCTGGTAACAGAGTCTTTCTGCTGGGAGTTTGTTTTCTTTTCGTTCAAGAGAAAATTTATCCTGAAATCACTCTGAAATACCTGATTCATTATCTCCCGAATTTCTTTCAGGTTATCTTTTTTTTCTACGTGTTTTCTATGAAACTCGCTTCCATTGGAAAATTCCAGGAGCAGAACCCCGTTGTCTAATGACACTATCTCTGCCTGACTCAAACAGCTCCAGAGGGAGGCTTTCCTTTCTTTTACTTTGTTTAACACCTCAGGCCAGTTGGATTTTAAGGTTTCCAGATTCAAGGAGAGACTGTTTTGATCCGGGGGCTTAAGATTTTCCTCTGGTTCAGAATTTTCCTCTAGCTGCGAATCCTTTATCTGGGAGATTTCTTTTTTCTGGGGAAGTTTATACTCTGTTCCTCCATCTTCTGAACCTGCCTGTCCTAATTTTTCCAGAAGAGTCTCAATGGACACGGACGAATCCATTTTGATCAGCTTTAGTAAAGAGATTTCTAAATGTATTCTCGGCTCAGTAGTCCTCTTCAGGGCATAATTGAGATCGACAATTATTTTTATCATCCTCAGAAGGTCCATTTCCGAAAAACTCTCTGCTTCCTTTTTATATCGCTCGATATAATGTTTTGAAAGGTCAAAAAGCCGCTCTGATTCTCCTCCGACTTTAGCCACCAAAAGGTTTCTCAGATGTTCTAAAAGCCCGGCTACAAACTCCTGCAGATCCACACCTGAGTCGATCAGGCTTTCAAGAAGCTCTAACCCTTTTTTGCTCTCTTTTTCTAAAACGACTTTAGTGAGATCAAAGTAAACCTCCTGCTCGACCAGACCCAGGGTTTGGTCAACTATCTTTTTGGTTATCTTTTTTCCGCCAAATGCGATCATCTGGTCCAGGAGGGAGAGGGAGTCCCTGAGACTACCATCAGCTCTGCGGGCTAAGGTATAGATGGCTTCCTTTTCCATTTCCAGACCTTCCTTTTCGGAGATAGTGGAGATGGTCTCTACTAAGTCGTTAAAGGGGATTCTCTTGAACTCAAAGCGCTGACACCGGGAAAGAATAGTCGGGGGAACGTCCTGAGGAGCAGTGGTAGCGAACACGAACACCACATTTGCCGGCGGCTCCTCGATAGTTTTCAGCAGAGCATCAAAAGCAGAATCAGAGAGCATCTGGACTTCGTCGATTATATAGACTTTGTATTTGCCCCTTACCGGTGCATACTTGACTCCTTCGATTATCAGACCCCTGATATCCTCTACTTTGCTTTTAGAGGCTGCATCCATCTCAAAGACGTCTATGCTCCGTCCCGCATTTATCTCCTGGCACGCAGAACACTGGTTGCACGGTTCTGAGGTCGGACCTTTATCGCAGTTCAAAGCCTTGGCTAGAATCCGGGCAACTGTGGTCTTGCCAGTCCCCCTGGGTCCGGAGAAAAGATAAGCGTGTGCGATCCTTTTTGAGTTTATGGCATTAACTAAGGTAGTGACAACATGCTTCTGATCCACCACCTCCCCAAACCCCATAGGCCTGTACTTTCTCGCCATCACCAGATAGCTCATTTTTTTCTTCTTTCTTCTTTCTTTTTCCTTTTTTTAGTTTCGTCTACCGTCTCACATCTTACGTTTTCATTTTTTTTTACTATGAACCATCTACCAGAATTCTCCTCCGGAGAATTCTTTCCCCGTGCACCCACCTTTGATCTCTCACCCTGAGGAGGTTCGGACGCAGTCAGGCTCCAGCTAGGCTTCCTTACGGCACACTCAAGTATTCACTTACCGCTGCTACCTTCCGGTCCTGACGGGGTTAGGTGAGCCTGGGTTGCGCAAGACCTGACCTTCATCGCCTCTTACCCCTCCCCTTTCTCAGAGGAGAAGACCTCAGGCGGGGATTCGATCCCGGTAAAGCGGGTTCCGGGCTACAGGGCACCGCTAACTCCCCATCTAGCACGGGAAAAGGGTTTATCATCCGCAAAGCGGATGATAAACCCTGGTTATTAGTTATTGGTTCATAGTTCATGGTAAAAACTACTTAATCGAGTTGATAAGAGCATTTTAGCTGGTTCGGGAATTAGATTTCCCGAACCAATTATGAACGGGTGGAGACAAGCTCCACCCCTACGCGAATTAAAACTGATAACTGACCACTCGCCACTGTTTTTTCTGGAGCAGAGCGGATTCGAACCGCCGACCTTCTCGTTGCGAACGAGACGCTCTCCCAGCTGAGCTACTGCCCCAAGTGAAAATCGGTTTATGGTTAATAGTTCATTGTTCATAGTTAATAAAATAAAACAATTAAAGGAAAAACAAATTATCTTACGGGCTCAAATATCACTTAATCCGTGAAAAAAATCAAGAAGATTTTAGTTTATTTTTTGAGAAGAAAATGGCCAGAATAAACAGTAGGGACAGAACATCGTTCTGTCCTCCTGATTTGACCGTCATTGCCAGGAGCTTATTTGACCGAGGAAGCAATCTCCTCAAATTAAATTATAAAAGCTGGGGCAGGGCAAATGCCCTGCCCCAGCCATCTCGACAAACTGTTCTACCTTTGGAACTCACCCTGAATCCCTCTCTTAAAAAGAGAGGGACTAAAAGCCCCTTCTCTTCTTAAGAGAAGGGGCAGGGAATGAGTTCAGCTATAAAACTTATGCGCTATTGTCAGCAGAAAGAACTCTCATCTTACAATTGAGGAACTTTATTATTTTCTGCCTTTTGAAGTTTCTTATAGAGGAACAGTGGATAAATTATGCTGGTGTACAAGATAACCGGAACAAGAATGATAATCAGGGTCCAGAAAAGGTTCACTTTAAGCAGAGAGAGGACGATCACTACTATCCCTGCCAGAACAAAAAGCCAGCCAGAGAGTATATGAGTTTTCTTCCAGACTATCTCCGAGGCTAAAGTCCACGGAGAGCGAATGCCAAAAAAGAAATTTCTGGGAAGTTTGGGAAGATAATTCCCCAGGAATATAAACAGAAGTCCAAAACCAATCCCGTAAGCGCTTCTTTCAAACCTTCCGGCCTTCGCAGAGAAAAGCTCCAGCAGGTAGAAGAACAGGAAAAAAAGCAGGGCAAAATCTCGAAACATCAGGAAGACATTATACTTGTTCTGAATCCTTTTCCAAAAAGGATCGATGAAAGGGATAAAGGTCAAGAGCAAATAAATGAATGCGGCCAATCCGAGATTGAGCCAGACCACGTGCGATTTTGGGGAGTACTTATCAGGCAATCCATTGAGATTAAAATGTGAAGGAATCCTCTCCTGTAAAATCGGGTAAAAGTAAATCGACAGGATCACAAATAGCGCGATGATGACAAAGGGGAAAATCTCTCTTTTAACGTTCCATCTCATAATTCTACCTCCTCTTGATAAATTTAGTCATATATTCTATCGCCATCTGAAAAACACTCATATTTAGGGAATACCTGATGAACTGACCCTCTCTTTCCCCGGTGATCAGATTTGCTCTCTTTAGTATATCCAGGTGATGGGAAAGTGTAGGCTGGCTGACCTCGATTTTCTCCAGTATCTCCGAAGGGGTTTGGTCCTTCTGTTTGAGCAAGTCCAGAATCTCTCTCCGGGTGGGGTCAGAAAAGGCTTTAAACAGTTCACTCAAGTCCTTCATATCATCGCTCTGCAAAATTGATGATTTTATATATCTACATATTTACATATCTCTATATATAAAATAGGCCCTATAGTTTCGATTGTCAAGTGTTTTTTTAAAGAAAATATTATTTCCAATAAAATTGAGCTAGCCTCTGGCTCGTCCGCCCTGCATGCTGTCTACTGTCTACTATTTGCTTTCTCAACCTACGCGGGCAATTCTATCAACTGGTCTTCACACCCGTCGTAGAAATCGTGGCAGGTCAAAAGAAGAATCTGATATTTCTTGGAAAGAGATTTTAAAAGCTTAAGCGCATTTTTCCTTCTATGTTTATCAAAAGTGACAAAAGGGTCATCCATTATCACCACCGGATTTTTATCTTCTGAAATCAAATTCAGAAGAGCTAACCTGCAAGCCAGGTAGATCTGGTCCAAGGTTCCGCGGGAAAGATTCTTTTGCGGATCAACCCAGTTTTTCAGTTTGTCTGAAAAGACCTCAAATCTGAAGCTTTCCTTGTCAAACCTTACCTGGTTATATTTTCCGGCAGTCATCTCCTGTAAGAGCTTGGAGGTTTCCTCCTCCAGAGTACCGACACAGGTATCGATCACCTTTCTCCTTGCCTCTTCCAGAGTCTCCTGAATAATCTCATATATTTCCAGTCCCTTCTGGAGTTCCATCAAGCTCTTATTAGTATAATCTAACCTTTCCTCCAAGCTTGCCTCTAACTCTGTCCCGCATTCAGCCATCTCCAGCTCTTTTTTCAATGCAATGGTTTTTATTTCCAGGTTTTTTCTTTTCTCTTCTATCTCCCTGACTTCATTCTGGAGCTGTATCAGCTCTTCCCTTTTCAGGATAAACGGTTTTAAATCCCTGGTCTTCTCATCCCATAGAGCCAGTTCCTTAGTCACCTCTTTCAGTTCGCTTTCCAGTTCTCTGGCATTCCGTCCTCCCAACCACCCCTCATATCTGGAAAGTTCATTTTTTATCTCCCGCTCTATGTCCCTGCAGTGGTCATAATTCTCTCTCAAGACCTGAGAAGACACCAGATTGTATTTACTCAGTATGTTCTTAGCCGAACTGGTCAGGTCATAAGAATCTTTTTCCAGCTCCTGAAGCCTATTTTTTTTCTGTTCAATCTGCTGGGAGTAAAAATATCTTTCACTTTTCTGAGCGAAAAGCTTGAGTATGGAGAAAAGCAGCAAGATAAAAGTAAAGCCAGCACCCACCCACAAGACTGGCTTCACAAAGTAAGCCAGAAGTCCTAACGTTAGAGTTAGACCCAGGGCAGATAATGCCAAAATCTTGAAGGTCTGGTTATGGGAACAAGCTTCCAGCACAGTTTTAAGCTCCTCTTCTTCCCTTAGCCATTCATTCTTTTTTTCCTCTAAGAAGGCAAGCTTTGCCTCCAAGTCATCTGTTTTTTCTTTATCCTCTTTGCTTACCGCTATATATTTAGAAGCTTCCTCCCTTAATTTTCGTACTGCCCTTTCCGAATTCTGGGTCTGTTTTATGCGGGTGTTTAAGTCGTGAAATCTTTCTTCTAATTCTCCCTGCTTTTCCTCCAATCCCGAGGCCGTTTCAGCTTTTTTCAGCAACTCCTTTTTGACCTCTGAATCTTTGCTTATTTTTTCAAGACCGGAGGAGCTTTCCGTTAGCTCGCTCTGGCTTTCCCTCATCTTCTTGTTCTGATTTTTAACCCTTTCCAGCTCGTAAGTCAGCTCTTCTCTGTCTTTCTCATATTTTTGAATTGTCCCTAAGTTCTTAGTTCCAACTTTCTTAAGCTCCCCGATTTTTTCCTTGAGGTGCTCTATTATTTTAGATGCTTTTACCTTCTCCTCCCCTCCGGTAACCAGACTTTCTAATTTATCCTTTATGGCTTCTACGCTCGAATCCAGGCGGGAGATCTCGTCCTGCTGTACGCAGGCTGTGGCCAAGAAAACTTCCTTGGTGGGTATCCCTGTCCTCTGGTTTATAATCTCCTCAATACTTTTTTTGTCCTCCCAGCTCTCTCCGCTTGGAGTTTTAGAAAGTTTGAGAAAGCCAGAGTCAAAATCCTTTTCCAGCGAATAAGAGTCACCTTCTGCCACGAAATCCAGTTTCATCTCAAAATCTTTCTGGAAACCCCAGGAGGTCTTGTCCTTCAGCTCTTTCTTTGTAGATTTGGGATCATCGTACAGGGCACAGGTCAAAGCCTCGACCAAGGTGGACTTACCAGCCTCGTTGTCCCCCTTGATCAGGTTAATCCCCTTACTTAACCCGAGTTCGAACTTGTCGAATTTACCATATCTTTTTAGATTTAACTTCTCTACTCTCATCTCTTAAATCCCTTCTTTTCCGCTCAAGTAAAGATACCCTAAAACCTTTGCCTGCTGATATTTTCCCCTGCTTTCTTCATTAGCTGAACTTATTTTCTCCTCCATAATCTTCAAGAATTGTCCGGTGACCGTATGCTGAGGCAAATTTTTGCTCGAGATGTCCAAGTTAAGTGGCTGAGGCATCTGTTCCAATTCCAGGTGCAGAAACTGATCTTCTAACACCTCTCTTAATCTGGAGAAATCCTGCTCTTCTGACCCGGATTCGGAGAACCCCATTAATCCCAGGTCTCCCTTGAACCTGACTTTCAGGATATTCTGCTCCCCTTTGTATTTTTCGATCTCCCTTAAAAGCTCGGATGGGTTTTTGAATTTATCTAATTCAAGTTCCATCTCCTGCCACTTTAACTCTCCAGTTCTGATCTTCTCAACCTTGGGTTGACCTTCATTCAACTCGACCAATAATAGATTTCCAGAATCCTTTTCCCCGAACTTAAGCTGTTCCGGAGAGCCGGAATAGTAAGCCAAAGGCTTCTTGCAGACTTCCTGAGTCGAGTGCCAGTGCCCCAGGGCGACATAATCAAACCCGCTTTTCTCCAGTTCATCTATGGTAATAGGAAAATCATCTCCCTGACTTTTTGAAGGTATTTGGAATGAACCATGAACCAGGGCGATATTAAATCTTGAGTTAAATTCTTGTTTCAAAACAGGTAGCGGACTTTCCACACTTCTGTTTGACCGGTTCGGCTTGCCGTATACGGTTACTCCTAAATCCTCAAAAAAAACAAAGGGATTTTCCTCATCCGCCAGAAGATGGAAATTAGGAGGCAAAAGGCTCGGCTCGATATTCCGGTAAATAGAGCTGTTGTCATAGCAGTCATGGGTACCCGGGACCAGGCAGACGTGTATTTTGCCTAATCTGGCAAACTCTCCCAGGATAAATCCCAGGGTAGCTCTGGAGATCTGGTTGGAATTGAAGAGGTCACCTGCTACCAGTAGCAAATCGACATTTTTCTCCAGGGCTAAGTCGATGATTCTCATAAAGGTTTTCTTAAGTTGCGCCCTGACCCGGTCCCCGCTCCTGCCCAAACCGGCGAACTTAGCCCCTAAGTGAATGTCTGCAGTATGTAAGATTTTAACCATTTTCTCTCATAATGAAGGTATGACTTTACTGATAAACTCCACTTAGTCTTATCGGCTGAAAGGGAGAAATTGTTTAAGGTTTTTCTGAAAGTAGGGCGAGGTTTCCCTCTCCTGATAGGTCATAGGTTATAGTTGGTAGGTTGTAGGGACAGGTTCATGTCCCCTGTCATTCCAAAAAATGGCAGGTCCAAGTATAAGCCTATTAATGAAAAAAATGATTATGAGGACCGCTGTAATCGGAACTCACCCTAAGTCCCTCTCTTAAAAAGAGAGGGACTTGTATTCCCCTTCCCTCTGTAAGTCGAAGATCCCTCCAAAGGAGGGGAGAAGGGGTAAGGGGATGAGTTCAAAATCGTCCGTAGGGCGACTACCTTCAAGTGTTTTGTCTTTTTCCTTGATCGCTTGAATCCTCGAATCCTTAGAGATTTATTTTCTTACAAGTTTTGCTACGGCCTCGATATGATAAGTCTGCGGAAACATATCCACCGGCTGAACTTTTTCCAGAATGTAATCTTTTTCAGCCAGAACCTGAAGGTCGCGGGCTAACGTGGTTGGATTGCAGGAGACATATACGATTTTTTTAGGTTTGATTTCAAGCATTGAAGAGATTACCTTCTTATGCATCCCACCTCTGGGCGGGTCAACCACGATAACCTCTGGCGAGTAATTCTCCTTGACTAATGACAACAGCACATCCTTCGCTTCTCCCAGAAGAAACCGGCAGTTCTCTATGGAATTAAGCTCCGCATTTCTAACCGCATTTTCCACTGAACCCTTGACTGATTCTATCCCGGTAACCCGTTTTGCCTTCTGAGCCAGGAAAAAAGAGATAGCACCTGTACCGGAGTATAAATCCAGAACTTCTTCTGAGCCGTCTAATTCCGCATAATCGGTGACTACGTCAAATAGCTTCTCCGCCTGTTTGGTATTGGTCTGAAAAAAAGAGTTGGCCGAGATTTCAAAATGGAACCTGCCTAATTTTTCCTGAATAGTCCCTTTTCCCGTTAAGACTTCTTCTTCCTCTCCAAAAGCGATATCAGCGAATTTGGTATTTATGTTCCGAACCACTGTCTTTACTTGAGGAAAGCTCTTCATAAGTCCAGAGGCAAGTTTTTCAGCTTGCTTGAATTCGCCTGAATATGTTACCAGATTAACCATAATTTCTGATTTATTCATACCTTCCCTGATGGCTAAATACCTCAAAAATCCGGTATGCTCTTTAGGGTCGTAAGGAATAAGCTCCTCTTTTGCACAAAAATCCCTTACCCACCAGATTATCTGGTTTGAAAGTTCGGATTGAAGATAACACTTTTGAAGATTAAATACCCTTCTGAAATCTTCAAAGGGATGTAAACCGAGGATAAGTTTCCCCTCAAGGTCTTTGCCAAAGGAGAACTCCATCTTGTTGCGGTAAAAATAGGTATCGTCAGAACGGATTATCTTTTCAGTCTCCAAATCTGAAAAGCCGCCCAGATGTCTAAGCGATTCCTTTACTGTTTTCTCTTTGTATATAATCTGAGTTTCATAATCCAGATTCTGCCAGGTGCAACCCCCGCACAAACCAAAATGAGAGCAGATTGGTGCAATTCGTTTTTCTGAGTTTTTCAGAATTTCAACTTCTTTCGCTTCAGCAAAGTTCCTTTTTTTCTTTTCGATTTTGACTTTAAGAGTATCTCCGGGAAGACCTCCTCTTACCAGAACTACCAGCCCATCAAATTTGCCCACCCCTTTACCGCCATAGGCTAAATCCGTGACTGAAACTTCAACGATGTCTCCTTTTTTCAGCAGCATGAAAGTGTTATGTCTCTTTCGAAATAGATCAGAATTTGACAACCCAAATTTGGACTACGGATTATTTCTAATTTGCTCTTTCGTTGCTGTCGGGTTAAAAAAAGTTCATAGGGATGGGGCTATTCTGCTCTCATTTCGTCATAACAATAAGGGGCGAGGGAACCTCGCCCCTACAAATTCCGTGCCTCATCCTATTCGCAACAAGTACTCCCTGCAATAAACCTAAAAGAGCGTCCTTTCGTTATCTCTCAACTTGTCTCTGTGTCTTTCAGATAACTCAACAAACCTCCCTTTTCAGTTATCTCCAGTTCCAAGCCGGAAAGAGGATGCCCGGTTATGCTTTTGCCTGTGGGCTGATTTTTCACTTCTCCTGAAAGGATATCTATTTCGAGAATGTCACCGGTCTTAACGCTCGTGGATATGCCGGGACATTCTAAAAGAGGAAATCCTAAATTTATAGCATTCCGGTAAAAAATCCGGGCAAAGGAATCTGCGACTACACAACTAACCCCGTTTTCTTTCAGGCAGACAACCGCATGCTCCCTGGACGAGCCGGTGCCGAAGTTCTTGCCGGCAACGATTATGTCTCCGGGCTTCACCTCCCGGCTGAATTTCTCAAAACCCGGCACAAACTCCATCGCATGCTTTTTCATCTCTTTGGGTTCAGTCAGAGGAAGATACTGCCCGTGATAGATCTGGTCTGTGTCGATGTCATCTCCAGCCACCCAGGCTTTGCCTTTGAATTTAGTCATCATCTTTCTTCTCCCTTTTTCCTGACTCTCTGGATTTGCATTCCTGCTCGCAGGTTTTACATTCGCCTTCGCAGGGCTCGATATGAATTGAGATCTCGGATGAACCCAACCTTTCTTTGATATCGTTTTCCAGATGGTCGCAGAGTTTATGAGCGTCTTCGATCTTTATGTCCCCCGGCACGACCAGATGAAGGCTGATCAGTCTGGAGCCCTTGATTCTCCTGAGAGTCAAATCATGAAATTCCACGAAGTCGGCGAAGTGCTGATTCAGTATCTCATACACAATCTTTTTTTCCTCTTCTCCATCCCTCAACAGATCAGCCTTATCCTCCAGGAATCCTGCTCCCTCTTCCGGTTCTGTGTGGACCACCACGTCGGAATTCGGCAGCAGCTCGGAGATTTTATCCTCTATCAGGGTGGTAACCTTATGAGCTTTTTCTAAAGAGCTGTCTTTTTCCAGCATCACGTTCATATCCAGAAAATAGTGGCTTCCAGCTCTTCTGAGCCGCAGTCTGGACACTGTACTGACCTGGGGAATGGTTTGCACCATTTCCTTGATCTTCTGGTCCAGCCCTTCTGGCGCTCGATCAATAAGAGCATCTACCGTTCTCTTGCCCAATTTCCAGGAAGCATGCAGGACTACAACTGCTACTCCTAGGGCAGCCAGGGGATCGGCGACCGGCAGCCCGATCCTGACGAAGATAAGCCCCAGAATCACCACCAGCGAGCTGAAGATATCGCTTTGAAAATGCAGGGCATCTGCCTCCAGAGCCTGGCTCTGGTGCTTTTTTGCCATTTTAGCGAGGGCTCTGGACCTGGAAAAATCGATTGCGATCGCGATCACAAGAACCACAAAGCTCACGGGGATGACTTTGACCTCAACTGGCCTGAAAAAAAGCCGCTTGATACTTTCGATGATTATCCAGACGCAGGTTATGAGAAGTAAAATCGCCTCCAGCAGGGCTGAGAGATTTTCAAATTTACCATGGCCATAATGATGTTCGGCATCCGCGGGCTTGTCAGACCGTTTTACCGTAAAATAAGTCATTGCAGCAGCAACCAAGTCCAAGCCGGAATGAGCCGCCTCAGAGATTATCCCCAGACTGTGAGTTATAATACCCACCGCCAGTTTAGTCCCAGTCAGAAAAATAGCGGCTAAAAGGGAGTTGAAAGCAACGCTTACTTTTTCGTGATGTCCTTTTTTCTCGATTTCGTTCAAATTTTTCTCTTTTTCC
>Ga0209777_10005326_pt1 | contig 14889 bp, 22 predicted proteins | sample FrelakmetHBP12HB_FD_187147 | JGI IMG/M metagenome (GOLD analysis project Ga0209777, IMG submission 187147) | Freshwater lake sediment microbial communities from the University of Notre Dame, USA, for methane emissions studies -HBP12 HB (SPAdes)... | ecosystem: Environmental > Aquatic >... | reverse complement strand
GTTGGCCAAATACAAAATGGCTCTGGCTGCGCCATTGCCATGGCCTACCACGGCCACGGCCTTGTTCCTGAAGAGCGCACCATCGCAGTGCACGCAATAGGATACGCCGCGCGTAGTCATCTCCTTCTCACCCGGCACGCCTATCTGGCGGTGGCTAGCGCCCGTGGCCAGTATGACGGCTTTTGCTTCGTACTGCCAGTTCTCGGTCTTCAAACGGAAGAAGTCACCCAGGTTCACGATCTTTTCCACCTGACCCGTCTGGTTCTCCGCGCCGAACTTCTGGGCTTGAGCCAGCATCTTCTCCGAGAGCTCTATGCCCTGAATGCCCTCAGGAAAGCCGGGATAATTCTCATAGAGGCCCCCCATGGATGCCTGAGAGCCATAGATGTTGCCCAAAACCAGCGTCTTCTTTCCGCCTCTCGCACAGTACATGGCGGCGGTCAGCCCTGCCGGACCTGCTCCTACTATGACGACATCATGCAAGCGAATTCACCATAAAGAGACTCTTCTTCCAGGTAGATAAAGGGTATGCAGTCCGGAGAACAAAATAGGGCTATTTGCCCGCAATGTTTTTAGACTAGAAGGTTCTTGGAGGGGGTGCAACGTGTCACATCGCATTGCGTCGATAGTGTAGCGGTTATCACTAGGCGTTGCCAACGCCTAAACTCGGGTTCGAATCCCGATCGACGCATATAATTACTAAGTAACCCAATGGATATAACAATAGATTAAAACGTAACTGTCATTCAGTTCTCACCAAACAGAATGACTCAAAGGGAGGCCAGGGCCTCACAAGGGTTCTGGCTTTTCTTTATGAGTTCTTCGCGGATTATTCTTTTTGCTCCCTCTTCAAAGAGGTGAGACACATTCCTATATGCTCCAGATTCGACAATTTCTTTTGCCGCCTGATATGTCTTTTCATCGACACTTAAAGCGAATTTCTTTACAGGCATAGTGCCCTATTTGGTCGTTCTTGTTTATATATTTTCCTACCAAGTATAACCAAACAATACTCTTAAATACCAGTATTACCAAGTTATACCTTGGTGAGAACTGAATGTTGAATAAAGTAATAATCGCCTCCCCGGTCACTCAAGGCCGGGAAGCCGTAAAGCAGTTGATTGCATATCATAACCACGGCCAGGAGCCTGCCGAGATGCCCGATTTCTATCGGCTCACGGGTGAGATGGTGTTGGTCCTCAATAACAAGAAGGACGCTTACTATATCACCACGCCCAAGGGCTGCAGTTGCCCGGCGTCTGCCTATCACCCTGGCCAGCTCTGCAAGCACGCTCGGAAATACTTCCCTCAGTCGAAGATGGAAGTAGCCACAGAGGAGCCCACAGAAGGCCCGCACAGGCTTGCCCGGGTGCCAGAAGATAGCATTCGGCCCACATGCAAGTGGCCGGGTGGCCTGAATGGCCCTGTAGATGAGTGCCGGGGGGTGGCATAGATGGCCGCCCAAATCCTTGATAAGATTGATTGTGAGATGGTTGCCAGCCTCCATGATCGCCTGACAAAGATGGACCAGGCCATAGAGCTTATGCAGGGCCTTCGCAAGGAGACGGCAGAACTCTTTGCCGAACTCTTTCCGGAGGCGGTATAAATGCCGGGCTGCAAGTATTGGAAAGACCAGGCAGACGGATTTCATGGAAACTGCCATCATCCAGAGGCCCGCCAGGGTGAGCCGTGCATCCTGAATACCGAGGATACATGCCTAATCCGAGAAGAGTATCCCACATGTTCCGAGTGTGGCCGAAGGGTGGACATCTCCAGCGCAGCGGAAAAGGTGGACTGCCATATCTGCGAATTATGCGCCGCTTCTGTGACTGTGACACCCGGTGCCGGCATAGTGCCTAGGCGCGGCGAAGAGCTGGAGGCCGTCCACACGTGCGCCGTGTGTGGTGCTACCATGTCCTCAGAGGAATATGAGGCTAAGGGCCGCATAATCTGCGGTGCAGACTCGGAGGCGGTATAAATGGCTGGTTCTGATCCGTTGGGAGATCTCATCAAGAAGATGGAAGAGATCCAGCCTCTCGCGTCCGCTGTGGCCTCTCTGAAGGCTTCCACAGTAGAAAAGGAGACCGAAGCCCTAACATCGATCCTGGAGAAGATTAAGCCGCTCCTTGCGGTGGCTGCTCACCAGATCAAGAACAATTACTACACAAGCGGCCAGCAATTCAGCAAAGAGCATGTAGAATATCATGCTCAGAAAGGGCTGCTCCTCATCGATCAATTTGATCAGGAATGCACCGACAGGGACACACGCGGCGATTATCTTGGCTGGCAGCTTATCCTTTTCAAAGATGGTCACTTCGGCACGCAGGAGAGGGCCGGAGACTGGAGCCGGTGGCAGGGTGAATCTTCAGGCTGGCATATAACGGAAGAGAAAGACCTCACCATCTCGGACGCCGTGCGCCGCTTCGGGCTCAAGAACATCCTGGATGGTATCGCCTCGGAGCTGTCGGAGGCTTCGGATAAGCTGAAGGGCCGCAAGAAGTCCTATGAGGAGAGGCTTGCCACAATTGCCAGGATCAAAGAGGTGATGGGATGAGCCTCATCAAGCAGATTGTGGACTTCTCCAGAGAATTGGAACGCGGAACGGCTATCATTGACGTTTTCATGATGGTTGATGATCCGCAAAAGTATGTCGAATCCCTCCAATCCCTGGCGAAAGACGGCGCCGTTATTCTCTCTGCAGACGGTGACACCACCAGAGCAAGGTACAAGGGAGTCACACAAGATAAGCTCCTCAGCTTGATTGATGAGGGCTGGAGCTTCACCGGTCATGAGAATGAGGCCGGCGCTCTCCAATGCCAGGATCAGACCGATAAGGGTCTTTGCGGTGAGTGCATCGAGCCGTGTGATATCCGAGACGGGAAGGGGGCCGGGCCATGCACTCAATAGGCCACAAGAAGGCCCACCGTGCGGCTCACCAACGGTGCCAGATTGAGAGACATTGGAGACAGGCCGTTATCCTGTCCAATCTTTTTTAGGGAGGCTCGAGACAATGCAAGAGCCGTCTAGCTTAGCGGATGCTATTCTTGAAATTCCTGCCTCGGAGCTGCAGCACTTCTTTGATGATCTCATTTTGACCTTCAATTCCTTGAACGATCTCATCAAAGACAATGGGATCCTCCGAGGGAGAGAGCTGGCAGAGCTCAACACCAGGGCTAACCAGGCAGTGAAAGCGGCCAGATCGCCTATGGAGAAGTTGCTTATCCTCAATGCCTACATCCGGCAGCAAATAGGGCATGTAGGCCGCACCATGAAGGCCAGGCCACCCACAACTCCCACAGATCAGGGAGTAATCAGGCAGGCTATCACGAAGATCCAGCTGCGGGCCGTTGCCATTGTAGAGCACGTTAGGACCATCGCAGAAGGAAAGAAAGAGGTTGCATTTAACTCAGCACAAACCAGGGACTTTTTGGCAGGAAGGGAAGGCAAACCACCATCGAGAAGGGACACGATAAGAGCACTTAGAAGAGCAGAGAAGCTTTGCCCGGCGCTGCTTTGTGGCCACACGCCCGGAGACGGTCGCCAGACCATGAGACTTACGGCCAAAGCAGATGATTTGAAAGATTCTGAAATAGTGAAAGAGGATAGAAATAGCATCCAAAGGCAACGATCCAGGATGGAAGAGCTAAGGATAATCTTCTTCAAGGAAGGGGTGAGACGTGCTTAGTTTTGTGGCAGCAATGCCCTAAGTTGTACACTAAAAATATTTAAATGGATTGAATGTATTAACTGTTTTACTATTATTAGTTTTGACTGTATCGCCTGTTCGGTTCGTGTTCTATTATAATAGCACTTGAATATTATTTCGTTGGCTGGATAGATATACCTTCCGGACTGTTGCCACATGAGACGGATTAAGAGTCCTGGTCTCTTCTCTTCTCCAGCTCCATCAAGTACCCATCAAGTAATTGGTAGTACCACATCTATACCTGCCATGCCGGATTATGTGGTACTACTCTTTGGACATACCCCTCTTGCAAGGCATGTTCCCGGACAAGTAGGATTGCAACTTTCATCCTTGAATTTGAAAATTTCCCGAAAGACACTTAACTATGAACGTCATTATATATCCTTAGAGCGGCAGAGGAAAGTTGTGTCTTCATACCACCAATCACATCCCCTGCCCCTCTCTCAAAAATTATTTTATGATATTTGTATAAATAAAATATCAAACAATTGAATATATCGAGTTGCCAACAGAAACGATTTAGTTCTATTACATCTTTCAAAATCGCGTCATAGAATAATTTCCAGGGCATCCGCCTTCATCTTCCTGGCCTTCTGCAGAGCGGCTTCGGCATCCATCTTCTTGCAGCTTCCAAGATGCACGTTTCGCACCTTATCCCCTTCCCTCCATGAGGCCATCCAATAGCGATAAGTCTTTTTGCCCTTGGTCTTCTCCATTATCCAGGGGTGCAAATCTTCCATTCTTCGGCGATTATCTGTTGTCTTGTGGTCCCATCGCTTACTTCCACAGTTGGGACAATAATGAGCCTGCAATAATTGGGTAATGAAATGGCACCCGCAAATATCACAATCACCTCCATCGAGCTCACAGCTTTCTCCCTCCATGCTCTCTATATCGTCTTTGAGCGTCTTGTTTTTAGGCATGGTAAGTAGTTCTATGACATATTACTTAAGTTTTGTCATAGAACATTTGCAACCCATGTTCGCCAGGAGATCCCCATGGATCGCTAGGGGTCCGGGTCCATCCTTCCGGCCTGATGGGATCGCCTGCCAGGTAGCAACATATCTACCAAAAGAAAGCGTTTATCGATTCTAGGGCATTTTAAACGCTTCGTAGATAAAAATAATGCTTATAAAAATGGAATGGAGAGGACAACAGCAACACGCCCACAACACGGTCTCGGTTTTCATTCTCTTTCGCCTCTTAAGGCACGACTTTTGAATCACAACCCAAAACGCATAAATAGGCTAATTAGTACTATCACCATGGATTACCGCCCTGCTAACATTGAAACGCATTTTAAAAAAATAGATAACAAGACACTTGAGATATCAGACATTCCGCTAGAACTTCAGGGATCCATACTGACCATGGATTTCGATAATTTTGATACATATAAAGGGCCATTTGTAGTCAAATGTTTCCTGGCTTCAGAATTTCTTATATATTTTAATGATACTGGGCACCATGTTAACCCGTGGGATGGTTTTTCCCATTTGCTTTTCCATGAGCAAAGTGATCCTGGCCTCAATGACATTTCATTTGTTTATCGGTATCCAGACAACAATGCAGAAGAACATCGTGCTACAATAAAGTTGCAAAGCACTGAAGGTTTGCTTCGGTGCATTACCATGACCGTACCTGAAGAGAATATCGACGCCGCTCTAGACATAGCTCATAAGACATTCATTGGCATTCTTGATGCGATCTGCCTTCGAAAACGAATACCGATTCAAATACAGCGATTCGAAGTCTTAACCGATACTGGAGGAGCGTTGCGATCTATTACGATGCTACCCTATTCAGCCGTTGATATCACCAGTGATGATATAATCGCTATCAATAATGTTCCACAGGTTTTGCAGCCATGTTTAACGCTCTACAGAGAAGCGATTAACTCATGCAATCCATACCACAGATTATTATGTCTTTATAGAATAAGCGAACGTTTAAAAGAAATACAAACAAAAAACATGAAGAAATTGAAGAAGGATGCGAGCTTCAAAAGGTCTTCTATTGAAATACCGGATAACGAGATTACTAATACATTCTTCAAAAAATATATTGGAAAAAGCCTAAATAATTTTTTAGACAAAAGCGTAAGGATGGAATATAGGAATAATACCGCACATTTTAGCATAGGAAAAGGCAGCTTTGATGCACATGGAAACATGAAATTGCCTCCTGCGGATAATATGATTAACAGTTCCATTGCAGCAACGAATGCGGTTCTTATAGATGCCATCAACGTGGCCATCAAAGAAGAAATTAACATAATGCAAAAATATAATCTGGCATGACCGGGATCAGAGTAAATCCGACCAGAGGCACTTGTCGGGGCTCATCCCTGGCATGGCCCGACGTCTGCATGAGGGCCGCCTTGATAGGATCGGGCTGCTCATCCGGTGTCTTTATATGCCCCGCTCCTACGTCCGGACGAGGAGCGGAAGGCGTCTCTGCCTATCCCTTCTTCTCTGCATTCTCAAAATAGGCCACAGTATCCAGGTTGAATGTTTTACCACAACTTGGGCATGTCTTACGTGTTTTCAATAATCCCGTCGTATCTGGATTACTCTTTTTATCTTCCATCTCTGACCCACAGCTAGGACACTTCATAACATCACGTCTTTCAAAAGGTCGACCACATATTAAAAATAGGCGATGGAGACCCCCGGCCTCAGCACCCTACCTTCCGTCTGTTTCATCTCTACCATGTCCAGATCCTTGCATCAAAGTGGCTTTGTTGTCATCTGGCGCATCTTCGGGCCGGTCCTTTGCTTTCTTTCGCCTCATTTCTTTATGATCTCCATGCGCCGCTTTGCAGATCTAGTGCTTCTCACCTGTCAAAACCCATCCCTCCGGTGGTATAGGTAGCTCAAATACCGGCACCTGCAACGCTATCAGCCGGTTCCTGTATAGCTGCATGACACCGCGGAGCACATCGCCCCGGGCCTCTTGGGGGCGAAGTGTGGCTTGCTCGGCTTCCTGTTCTGCCTGATTGAGAAACATGCTCCTGGCGCGTTGGTTTTTGCGGTCGATCTCAGCATACTCTTCCAGGATGTCAGCCAAGCAGCGACCGTCAGCCTTGATCATCTCTGCGCTGGCGGCTTCAATTTCCGCTATAGTCGCCTCCTTTTCGTTGATCTCTTTCCACAAATTTGTAAGCTTCTCGCTGTCTATCACTACCAGCTTGCCCGCCAGCGTCACGCCCGCACACTCTCGCGTCGCATGATAGAGTGCATTTCGCTCTTTTCGCAGATCTTCCCACTTCCTAGCGATAAGGATCGTCGGGTCTCTTTGCCCACTGTAGCCTGCATTCGCGTTCATTTTTTCGGTTAACCATTCTTCGACAGATATATTTTCCATATTTTTTCACCTGATTCCATTAAAATATTCATTCAGCTTCGATGATGAGAACGATGGACCAGTGCTAAACAGGTCATCAATGCCGGAGTTAAGTCCGGCCGGTTGCTCGATTGGCGGTTGCCATTGGGAAGGCTCTTGTGGCGTGTCCTGCTCTGCGAACCAGGAAGCCAGGGCCACGCTTAAAACAAGGTCGTCGTGGTCCTGCTCTCTCCATGCAGAATAAGAATCATGAGCCGTTATGGGATCGATCTTTACTTTGAAATTCAGCATTTCAGATGATAGCACCGGCCCCAAAGATAGCTTACTGGAGATCTTCAGCCGGCCGGACTGCAAGAGCACCTGAAGTACTCCCACGAGGTCACGCTTTGGGACTCTCCAGCTATCGCCTTCATTCGTGGCCTTGTCGCCGCCGTGGATCATCACGCCAACAGGATTTAGTCCTGCCTGGTCGAAGAGATCGACCACTGGCGCTCCTACGCCCGTTTGATCGACCACAAGAGCCGTGTTGCCTGCCAGGGCTGGAGATCGGAGCATCTCGGATACTTTACTTACAATCGCAGGATAAGCCAAGCCTCGGACGCGCTCTAGGTGTCGAACGTGATAGCTGTTCTCTTTCCCCTCACCTTCCGGCGGCAACTTCTCCAGGATGGATAAGGCCGTGTAATCGTTGGCCTGTCCAAGATCGAGACCTACAAAGAATTTTGTCATTACTCAAACTCCAAACAGCGGTTCAACTTCATCACTAACCGCCGATGTGACTTGATCATAAGTGAAAACGTTATCAATAGACTCGGAAAACTCGCACATGTATTCTGCCTGAAAGATCGCGTTCGGCATACTTCGCCGCTCCTCTTCCAAGAACTCTTTCGATATGCGCGGGCAATCCGTGGCTTTGATACTATGCTTCTGCCAGCCTTCGCCCTCGGAGAACTCATCAAAGAACCATCCCCGCTTACCGAAGGGAGTCGAAAGGGCCAACAACCGGCCCCTGGAGACCGCCAGCATGGGCTTTACGGCGTAGTATGTGGCCTCGGGTACTCTCGCGGCCTCATCCACTAACAGCAATTCGACGCTTGAATAGCCTCTTATGGTGCCTTCGCTCCCTGGTAATGAGACCACACGCGAGTTGTTATCGAGCTTCAAGGAAAGCCGGGTATCCTCATTTCTCGCGGGCATATCTGGAAGAAGGTCTAGGTAATCCAGGAATTTTCTAAATAACTCGCTCGATTGTCTCAGTGATGGGCTCAGCATCAGTACCAACGCTCCCGGCTGGAATATCGCCGTATGCAATGCTGCGATGCTGCTCACGCTCGATTTGCCGGACTGCCTGGAGCAGCACAGAAGCACTTTCTTTGCGGTGCTGTCCAATACTTCGGCTTGCCAGGGATCCGCCTCGAATTCTAGACATTCAGAAGCCCACAAAGAAGGCTTTAATGCGTATGAAAGATCTCTATTCAATCGCACGAAAAACCGCCTCCCTCGCGTCCTGGTAGGGCTCTAGCGCCTTCATAATCGAGGTTCGCAGTTGAAGCCATTCCGGGCTCTGGTAGATGTTCACCTGTTGCAGATTCACGTTAACGCTCTGCTCTTGGATTAGTCCGCTGACTTTGGCATAGAGATCTATGCACTTCAGAGCCCGGTCCACTGCCTTTAATGCAAGCTCAATATCACCCTCAGCCGCTGCCAATACGCGCATTTCTCTTACAAAATCGGCCTCTTCATTCAACTTTATGAGAAGAGAGTCAGCACTAACGATCTCTTTAATATCATTCGATTTTGATAATAACTCTGGTATATGGCTTTCTTTGTGTCTGGCTATCGCATCCTTAGATAGATTGAACTGTCGCGCTATGTCGCGGTATGAACCGCTACAGAGGAGCAGCTTATTGATTTCTTCAATATCCTTATGGTTGCAGACGGTGCACGTTCTTGTCATGGCTTGTTAGCTCTCCTCGCTGGCTGGCTTGTCGTATTCTGTGCGGTCATAACCTCTTTTGCTGGCTGTTCGCCGCTTCGGTATGCGGGTTGTAGTGTTGTTTTTGCATAGCTTCCAGCTTCTGCAAATTCGATTCTTAGATTTTCCTTTGTTCATGGCTTCTCTCTCCTCCGATTATGGCCGCAATAGCGAGTGATATCCTCCGGGCGGAGTCTCTTCAATTCCTGCCAATCATCAACAAGTCGCTGCGAAAATCCGCGGCTACTGCTATCATTCTCTACCTGATCCAAAATAGTCACCTCAAATCAATTTTGCTTTAGTTGATCGTCTATTTCTTGAATCTCATTAGCGGCTCTGCATATCGTCTCTAATAACGATATCCGCCGCTCTGCTAGGGTTTGCTGATCTTGGTTCATCTAAAATACAACCTAAAATCTATAACGATTTATCACGAAATCGTGATTCGGACCATTATGACCATAAAGACCATAATTTCTTCTCCCTTACCATTTTAGAAATTTGTTTTTTCTAAGTTGTAATGGAGTGAAAATTACGGTCCTAATGGTCATAATGGTCTTTTTACAATTTTGAAAAATCCTCTACCTTCTTGGTTAACTTAATGCCGTCGAAGCCCCACGGCTTATACTCATAAGTTATATGTCCGTATGCATCTCTTTCAATAGTTAGGGTTTTCCTGCAATATTCAACAGGATACTTTGATTGATTTCTCATTGCATTAAGGAATTCGCGGCTTCCCATCTTCTTCTTATGGTTTCGCCTCATCCAAGCATTATAAACGGCATGGAGAGCCTTAACCGATTCAAAACTATCAAAATCCTCTTTGCAACATTCTTCCAGAAATAGAGTTACCGGCTCAGATCTCTCGATATACCTCTTTGCCATCTCCTCAGAATTTGAGGTATAGGTGAATCCCTTCTCACTAACTCTCCTAGCGCCTTCCAGCATCCAAATGAAAATGCCGTCCTTCTCGGCTAGCAATTCCGCTGATAACCTCGGGTTCGGGGTCGCTACCATGTCCCTAAGAAAGTCAATCAAAAGCCATCTGCGCATATAGCCAGTGGACTTGTCTTTTGTAGGCGGTAACTGGTTGGCCAAAAATATCAGCTTCGACCTGTTCCAGTAATTGAAAGGATCTTTGCCTTTCAATTCCGCTCTGATTCTGTCATCCCCGGTAAGGGCTTTGAATATCCCTGTATTCGACAAAGCCATGTCGGGAATATCACCGGAAATGTTCGCCAGCTTTCCGTAAAGATCCGCCGTCGCAAACCGATTATCTACTAAGGTCTGCAAGCTTGCTGCGGATACGTTCGCGGTATTCAATATCTCCGCCAACACCTTGAGGAATACGGATTTGCCTTGACCTCCTCCACCCAACAACATGATAGCTTTTTGGAATGGGTAGCCCGGGAGGAGCGGATAGCCCGCCGTCTCTTGCAATAAGGTAAGATCTGACTTGCATTCTCCTATGAACTTCAGCCATGCCGGGCACTGAGCATCTTTGTCATAGGCCACATTAAGTTTGATGCGCGTGACTATTTCCGGTGAGCATCCCACTATCTCTAATGTCGCGGTGTTGATTATGCCGTTATCAAGTGCAAGCCACTCATCCCCAAAATCATATAGTGAGTGTCGTTTTATGTAATCCAGCACGTTTTTTATGAAGGAATTAGTATTCATTCCTCTAAATTTCTCGTCAATGATCCCTGCTATGAAATCATCAGCTTCAACATAAACGCCGTTCTCGTAGTAGTATAGAATGCGTGTGAGCTTGTCGGTCTTGATGTGGAACTCTCTTACCCACCCATCCGCCATATCCTGAGCAATGGCAAAAGGTGAACGGGCTGCCGCTTTCAGTTGCTTGTAAGTTATGCCGACGCTCTCAGCCGTTTCCTTGAGCTTTCCAAGTTCCCCGCTCGCTTTCAGCTTACTTATCTCAGCCTGGACTTCGGTTAGTTCCAAGGCCTCTTTACCCTGCTCAGTTAAGATTTTGCGGACGGTATCGAGCCTGCCAGTTGCCAGACCTACATGGGCTTTGAGATCAGCCCATTTTTTATTCTTGCATCTCTTGTGCTGGCATTTGAAGAAATAGCCGCCGTTCTCGCCTACGCGGCCAACTACAGCGCCTTTGTCAGTGCTCATGCAAAATGGGCATTCCTTCAAGAGGTATATCGGCCCTGGCTTCTTGATGATATATCCAAGGTCGTTGGCGATCTTCTCAGCTAGATCCGCGCCGTCTTTCTGGCGCGGTTCGGGAACGGATTCGACTTTCAGCCCCGAAACAAACTCATAGCTTACTGGTATGAGGTGTTCCGGACAATGCAGATAGACGCATGGCCTCCTTATATCACCTTTGCAATTTGTTGAGCCTGGTGCACGCATAAGCCGCGCCGGGTTGCTCACCGCTGTATCTACTTCGACCAGATCCGTTTCAAAAAGGGTTTGTATGCCTTCTGTAGCGGCCTTGATCGCAGGGGCTTGAATGCCTGACTCGACCGGGATATAGATATGGGCACCATTGCCAGAATCTACCATGATGTAATTCTCATCACCTAATTCAATTCCGGTTATGATGTTCCTTGCAAGTGATAGAGCTGCTTCATGTTCTTCATCGCTTGCACATACACCGCGTGGCCTCTTGACGATTTTACCATCAGCCAATTTCTGCCTAGGGTCGAGATCCAAGAGAAGATATTGATAGCCTAGAACGTCGTCGTCCGTGGTTCGCTCGTTGGCTCGGACCATCTTGTTGTGGCCTCGTTGGGTCAGACTCGGGTTTAGCTTTTGAGGGGTTAGATAAATGTCCTTGGTGGGGTGGTCTGCGATGTACTGATCAGCCTCATACACATCGGTGTAGTAACCCACGTACTCAGGTTTTTTGAACTGGTTGAAGATGCAAAGCTCAAAGACTCCAGAGCCTACAATGGGCATAACTGATGTTGCCATCAGGCCCGTCCCCATTGCCTTGAGCTGACTGATTTTGGCTTCTTCCTAGTTGCTGCCTGGCAATCTCCTGTCTCTTGAATCGCTCCATCCTGGCCTACCTTATGGGGCTTCAACCCATGTTCGCATCCGTTGGACCGCCAGGTGAGCCATGATAGCCTCTTGGCATCATCACGCGGAACATGCTCCCGTCGACGTTCCGGTTCCGCTCCCCCGATTCTTGGATCGTAGGGGATGACAGTAACCTTATCAGTGTCAGGCATGGCCTTGGACCTCGCGCACATGATATCTGTTATCCAGCCGGAGTATCGCACACTCCTTGCCCACAAGAGCCGCCAGCTCATCGCGAAGTTCACATGGAAAAGAGCAACATCCCCATGCCCAAACCCCTATGCACTTGCCTTCCGTTTCAAAGACTCGGATCAGTTCACCACGGGATTCTTCCAGCTCCGCAAGGCGGCGCGGGGCAGGCTCCGAAAGTAATTTATGCTCCGCACACGAATAGAATACCATTGTAAACCTCCCATTCGTCGTGTGTGGTTGACAATTTGCCCGCTCTGAGGCTGCTGGTCACAGCCTCGGTGCATACGGTTTTCATGCTCCTCCCTGAATTGGTGAGATTTCCAGAGAGCCATCTTCACGCAGAGAAATATTCAATCGGTCGCCTTTTTCGATCCCCTGCGCCCTCGCCCACGCTATGGGCAGGCTAACGAAGGCACAGCCATTGATTGATTGTATCCGGCGTGTATATTGGAGCCTCATACGACATTAAAATGGGGATGTATTAAATATATAGTTTCTTATAATAATTGTCTTTTCCAAAAGAATAGACAACAAATTAGCCGTAAGCTTCTTTAAAGAGAACTTTAAAACATAGTTATAGAATGTCCAGGGTCAAATATCTTCAATTCAACGATGAGCAACTGAGGATACTTTTGTGTATTGCAGACAATGAACCCATTTCGCAAGACGCTCTAAATGAGCTGATGCAGGCAGCACCGCCTGGTTGGGAGCCTTCGGACTATGAGCTTCTTAGCCAAACTGCCATAACGAAGTTAACCGGCATTGAAAAAGGCAATCTATCCCGTAACATCGCTGAGTTAATCGCGCGTGGTATCCTCAAGCGGCAAGGTTCTAGAAAATCGAGATGCGCGGGTAGGCCTGCGAAATATTTAATTCTCGTATCGCCTTATACAATTCTTGACCTTTGCGATGAGCTGGAATATCGAATGAGCGGATACGAGCGAGAAAGAGGAGATCTCCAGGATTTCATCGATAAACAAACACGCGATTGGCTAAGGAGCGATGATCAATGGGATGTGGCTGACGGTTTCACTATGACCGGAATTGAAGAAAATCGAGAAGCCAAAACAAAACTCCAAAAGCTCTATCGCTTTGCGGCATCAAATTCTTTGAGAGAAGTATCCTATCCAATGGTTCAATACTGGCTATGGAGACTGAGACAAAAAGTGGAAAAAGTGCCCAAACAGGAGATTCGTTGTCATGGACAAATGAATGTCACACAATACGATTGAACCATTTGCATTTGAATAATGTCACATGTTCCTCATTTCACTGCTTTAGTTCTATTACATTTTTATCGATCTTGGCAAGAATGTAATAGAACCGATTGAGCGAAAAAAAGTAGAGACTTACTACCACACCCTTAGCTTCGCCAGTAGCCGCCTAGCAGCTTGTTCTTGCCTTCTGCAGCATAAGATCGTGGAGACGTTCATAGTAGCTCTTGATTGGTTCACCTATGGCTTCGAAATCGCACCAATATTTAATGCTTTAATAGCAACGTGTCCCAATATTACTCGCTGATATGGTTCCGCGTCTATCTGCTCCATCGCTTCAAACTGCATTACCTGATTCAAGAACCAGGTTAGTAGATTCTTCAAGCCATCTTCTTGATCAATAAGGTAATCTTTCAGGAGATCGTTAGATATCATGGTCCTGTTTCCTCCAGTTTGCTAAGACAGGTAGGATACAGGGCCTTCCTTATTGATATCAATTTACAGAAAATTCGTTTCGCAGCCGGCTAGACTTTCAAATAATTCATCAATCTCCGTATTGTTAATAATTATTGAATTGAAACTAAACTCAGTTAAACCATTTTTGAAATTCAACACTGCTCTACATTTGCCTTCCGTTCTATACAAGAATGGCGGATGACGTGATGGAGATTCTCCCCTATGCATATGGTAATCTCCCTGCATTATGGCGAGCACTGAAAACAAATCCCTGCGATCCTGTTCACCTAAATTACGAAGATATTGTTTCCAATGATCTTCATTAGCCATTATTTGCGAATGGTTATTAAGATCCTTGTTGCTGATAGCGGTTAGGTTGAAGCATATTCTAGTAGTGCCATCGTTGAAATTTAGTTCTATTGTGCATCTGCCTTCATTTCTTCTAAGAAAATATGTACGGGATGACCCTCTGTATGCTTGGAAATCTTCCTTTATCTTAGCAAGTGCACGGAATAAACTATTGCAATCCTCATCTCTTAAATCCTTGATATAATGGTTCCATCTATCTCTGTCTGCCATATGCAGTCATTGCTTCTTTGTCTTATAGCTTTAATCTCTAAGGTGACAGAAGACCGAATGGTCTTGGATATGTTGGGGGTTCGCGGCATAGAATGTCCATCCGATCTGGAAATATTAAGAGAAGCACTGCAAACGGATGAAGGCAAGGCCTTAATGGAGAAGTTCAAATCGATGCTTGAGCCGCCACCCAAATAGCCCCCTCTCGCCCTCTTTTACAACCAGCTGCCGCTTGAGGGGCTTAACCGGTCGCCAGGAGTCTCAACCGTCTTGGTCTGCTTGACCAAAGGCTCCCGCATCACAGAGAGGTCCTCCGGCCTCGCCCTGCCCTTCAACCTCTCGACCTCTCGCCTGCAGATACACCCAGAACC
>Ga0209777_10005323_pt1 | contig 14895 bp, 6 predicted proteins | sample FrelakmetHBP12HB_FD_187147 | JGI IMG/M metagenome (GOLD analysis project Ga0209777, IMG submission 187147) | Freshwater lake sediment microbial communities from the University of Notre Dame, USA, for methane emissions studies -HBP12 HB (SPAdes)... | ecosystem: Environmental > Aquatic >... | reverse complement strand
CATGGCCGAGAAGACAAAGGACACCCAGATGAAGGCCTGGGCCCTGTTCAAGCTCGGCGAGACCTATGCTCACACGAACAATTTCCAAAAAGCTGAGGACCTGTGCGGGAAGGCCCTGATGAGCTTAGCGCGCTCCGACGACAAGATCGGGCTCGCTTATGTATATGCGGCCTACGGCATCGTCTTCAAGCTCAAGGGGGACTTCGGCAAGGCCTTCGTTCAGTTCCAGCAGGCCCTCAACACCGCGGAGGACATCTCGATGCCGGTCGTGGCCGCCAATATCAATCTAGAGATAGGATTGATGTACAAAGATAAAGGAGACACAGATACGGCCCGGCGGTTCTTTGAAAAGACCAAGAAGATCGCCGACAAGGTCGAGGCCACGGCAGTTTCCGAACAGGCCCAGCGTTTGATCGACGGGCTCGAAAGGTATGGCGCCACCGGCGGCGAGGTCGAGCGGTTCATTGACAAGAACATGAAGGCGATGATGAAGCGGACGCAGCATCGGGAAGAGCCGAAGAACGGGAAGAAATAGACAGTAGGAATTATCGTCAAGGTTCTCCTATAGTTTCCAAACCAATCGGTCTATTCGAAGGAAGGATATCGCCACCAAATTTTATTCCTAATTCACGATGTATCATCCCCGTAAGGGATACTTTTTTCCACCAATCCTTGCACATGACCAATCTATGTCAAATCTTCCCCCAAACCGTTCCTAATGTTGAAATAACCAGATTATCCAATTCAGCAATGATATGAGTAATATAAAAGTGATCGCAAAGGAAAAAAATCAGAATAATTTCTTTGAAGGAACCGCAGGAAGCAGGTTGGATCATCATGGCAAATCATCAATATCAAAAAGGGAATGTGAACATGGGCAAGAAAAATCACAAGGACCTTAGCTCTGAACCATCCTTGCCAACCAAATCCTTACCGGACAACGAGGATATAAATCATTCCGACGGCGAGAGAAATTTCGAGCACATGTTCCAAAATGCCCAGGTCCCGCTCTTTCGTTCAAAGATAGACGGCTCGGAAATCCTTGCTGCTAACAACAAATTCGCTGAGCTCATCGAATGCACTATTGCTGAGTTACTCAATAAACCTGCACAGGATATATGGGCGGACTCTGAGAAATGGTATGAGATGATCGATAAAATCAAAAAAGAAGGTGCAGTGACCGACCTCGAGACCAGAATAATTACCCAAACGGGAAAGATGAAAACTTGCCTTTTTTCGATCAAGAGATTTCCGGAACTCGGATTTATGGAAGGGTCGGTTACTGATATCTCTGACCGGAAGAGGATGGTTGAAGCCTTGGCCCTGAGCGAGAAGAAGTTCCACGACCTCTTCCAAAATGCGCCGGTCCCGATGTTTGGTATAACGATCGACGGTTCTTCGGTCCTCGCAACAAACGACAAACTTGCTGAGCTTTTAGAATGCACGGTTGAGGAGATCTTGAAGAACCCTTCTGTAATTAAATGGGTGAACCCGAAAAAACGAATTGAGATGCTCAATATCCTCAAGGAAAAAGGAATAGTGTCTAACATTGAGATCCAGATCATTACGACGACTGGAAAGATACGAACCTGTTTGTTATCGTGCAAGATGCATAAGGCGGCAGGTTACCTAGAAGAATCTTACATAGATATCACGGAATGGAAGGAGATGAAGGTTGCCCTGGCCAAGAGCGAGAAGAAATATGACGATGTGATGATAACGAGCGGCAATAACACGAAGGCGGCTCTGGCCCTTAGTGATGATAACGCGGAGGCGGCCCTCGCCCTTAGTGATGATAACGCGAAGGTGGCCCTCGCCCTTAGTGATGATAACGCAAAGGCGGCCCTGGTCAAGAGCGAGAAGAAATATGACGATGGAATGATAACGAGCGGCAATAATACGAAGGTGGCCCTCGCCCTTAGTGATGATAACGCGAAGGCGGCCCTCGCCCTTAGTGATGATAACGCGAAGGCGGCCTTGGTCAAGAGCGAGAAGAAATATGACGATGGGATGATAACGAACAGGAATAATGCAAAGGTGGCCCTTGCCAAGAGCGAGAAGAAATATGACGATGGGATGATAACGAACAGGAATAACACAAAGGCTGCCCTTGCCCTTAGTGTTGATAACACGAAGGTGGCCCTCGCCCTTAGTGATGATAACGCGAAGGCGGCCCTCGCCCTTAGTGATGATAACGCAAAGGCGGCCTTGGTCAAGAGCGAGAAGAAATATGACGATGGAATGATAACGAGCGGCAATAACACGAAGGTGGCCCTTGCCCTTAGTGATGATAACGCGAAGGCGGCCCTTGCCCTTAGCGATTTGAGATACAATGAACTTATTGAAAAAACCCATGCTGGTTTGGTCTGCACCGGACCGGACGGGACGTTGGTGGCAGTAAATCCTTTTGCAGCTCGGGTCCTCGGCTATAACAGTCCACAGGAATTGCTCGGAAAACAATCGAGCGTCCTATTTGCCCAGCCAGTGGACGGTGCCAGCATTAACGAGTTGGTAAGTGGAAAAGATGGTGCTGGCGTAGCGGAAATAACCTTGAAACGGAAGGATGGGACCCTTCTATTTTCACTTACATCGATAACTGTTCGGAAGGATGGGAACGGAAAAATAATCGGTTTCGATGGCCTGTTCCATGATATAACAGAAACGAAAAAGACGCTGGAAGAATTAAAACAGGCCACGATCGACCTTAGCCGGTCTAATAAAGACCTTGAACAGTTCGCCTATGTTGCATCCCATGACCTGCAAGAACCTTTGAGGATGGTAGCGAGCTATGTCCAGCTGCTCGAGAAGCGTTACAAGGGCAAGCTGGATAAAAATGCTGATGAGTTCATCGCTTTTGCGGTCGAAGGCGCGACGAGGATGCAGAGGCTCATCAACGACCTCTTGACATATTCGAGGATACGCACAAGGGGTAAACCGTTACAATATGTTGATATCAATGACGTGATGAAACAGGTGATGTTCACCCTTGAACTCACACTAAAAGAGACTGGGGCCAAGATCCTTTGGGAAGATCTTCCGACAATAACAGCGGATGAGACCCAGATGGTCCAGCTGTTCCAGAACCTTATTGGGAATGGCATTAAGTTCCATGGGTCGGAACCCACCCAGATCAAGATATCCACAGTTAAATCAGAAAAGGAATGGCTCTTCAATGTGAAGGACAACGGGATCGGGATCGATATGCAATATAAGGACCGCATCTTCGTAGTCTTTCAGAGGCTGCATGGTCGAGAAGAATATCCCGGAACTGGGATAGGGCTTGCGATCTGCAAGAGCATCGTCGAAAGACATGGTGGCAGGATATGGATGAAGTCCGTGCTTGGCAAAGGCACGACGTTCAGTTTCACGATACCTATAAAGGAACCAAAGGCCGCAGAGGACTTGACCTATGAGTTGATGTGATATGGAAATAAAACCTATCGAAATACTACTGGTGGAAGATAACCCCGGCGATGTTCGCCTCATGATGGAGGCCCTCACCTTCGGGAAGGTGTTCAACAAGATTTCCGTCGTCGGCAATGGTAAGGATGCCATGGATTTCTTGCGCAGAAAAGGCAAGTATGCAAATGCGGTCAGGCCTGATATCATGTTGCTGGACCTGAACCTGCCTAATATGGATGGACGCGAGGTCCTTCAGGAGGTGAAGTCGGAACGTAAACTGAAAAATATTCCGATCATTGTGCTCACGACTTCCCAGGAAAAGCAAGACATCGCAACGTCCTATGAAAAGCAGGCTAATTGCTATATCACGAAACCCGTGGACTTCGAGGAATTCGTCCGGGTAGTAAAATCCTTGGATAATTTTTGGTTCAGTATTGTTAAGTTGCCCCCTAGAGGTGATGTGAAATGGAATTAAAACCGATCGAAATATTACTAGTGGAAGATAATCCCGGAGATGTGCGCCTCACGATGGAGGCACTTGCCGACGGAAAGATATTCAACAAGATTTTCGCCGTGGGCAATGGTCAGGAGGCCATGGACTTCTTGCACAAGAAGGGCAAGTATGCGGATGCTGTCAGGCCCGATATCATGTTGCTGGACCTGAACTTGCCTAAAAAGGATGGGCGCGAGGTCCTTCAGGAGGTTAAATCGGACAGCAAACTGAAAAATATTCCGATCATTGTGCTCACGACATCCCAGGCAGAGCAAGACATTGCGATAGCCTATGAACGGCATGCCAATTGCTTTGTAACCAAACCAGTGGACTTCGAGCAATTCATCACGGTGGTCCGATCTTTGGAGAATTTCTGGTTCAGTATCGTGAAGCTGCCACCTAGGGGAGAAAAATAGAGAGGGGATTGATATGGATAAAGAAAAGATACATATCCTCCTTGTGGAGGATAATGAAGGCGACGCGAGGCTGGTAAAAGAGAACCTCCAAGATATGTCGATGGTCAATTACGTAGTGGACCATGTGACAAATTTCAAGAATGCGATAGAGCGCTTAGGGGCCCACGAATACGCGCTCATCCTTTTGGACCTCGGACTCCCGGATAGCGCCGGGTTCCAGACCTTCAATAACGTCCAACTGGTCGCAGGGGACGTCCCGATCATCATCTTCACCGGCCTGGGAGATGAGGAATTGTCAATTAAAGCCGTCAAAGCAGGGGCTCAAGACTATTTAGTGAAGGGCCATGCTGACAGTTACATACTCTCCAAGGCTATTCGTTATGCCATTGAAAGGAAGAACACAGAAAAAAAGATCATACGGCTGACAAAGTTACTGAAGGCCGTGAGGAACGTGAACCGGCTAGTAAACGACGAAAAGGACCGGGACAAATTATTGCATGGGATTTGCAACCAATTATCCGCGACCCATGATTATGAGAATGTCTGGATCCTGTTGACGAATTCTAAGGGAAGGGCAATATCCTACATCCGGGCTTACGAACCCACCTTGTCCCCTGATGCAAAAAGATTGGCCTTGAATAAAGGAGAAGGGTTTCCATGCATCATGACCCCGTTGCCAGAAGGAGAGATAACAGTCCTTGGACCAGGGAACCCGACCTGCGAGAAATGTTCTATGAAGGCCTATGAAATGGGTTGCAATGTCATGCTGGGCCAGTTGAGAATTGGGGAAAGGAACTACGGAGCACTCGCCGTTTTGATTTCGATGCGTCACGAGATAGGGGAAGAGGAGCGAACCCTGTTCAGGGAGGTTTGTGTAGAAGCTTCACATGCGCTCTATGTCATGGATATTGAGAATGAGAGAAAACGGACATACGAGGAACTTGAAGCCTCAGAGGAGAAGTTCAAGATGATATTCAACAATGCCAGTGATGCGATGTTCATCCTTGATCTCAAAGGACGTTTCCTCGAGGTCAATAAAGTCGCCTGGGATAGGCTCGAATACACACACGAGGAACTTCTGAACATGAGCCCAGAGGATATTTCCAGGGGCTATGAAATGCAACGAGTTCTGAAACAAATAACTAATGTCAATGAAGATAAAGGGATTGTTTTCGAGTCTTCGCATATAACAAGGACGGGAAAAATCCTTCCAGTAGAGGTGGCCACGCGCCGTATACTATACGACGGAATGCCCGCAGGATTGTGCACGGTAAGGGATCTGACCGAAAGGATCCGCATTACAAAAATACAAAATGAAAGGTCTCGGAGCGTGATTGGCAGTTTCCTGGCCAGTTCCATTCCTGTGTTCGTAAATACTATCCCGGCCAAAGCGTATAATCAAATGCTCACAAGCTTCGCGGACCAGTTCGAAAAGAACATGATGCCGAACTTCAAGGAGTCCGTCATAGAATCTGTCTTGAGTGATGAATCGGACGAAGTTAGAGGATCGGTAATTCTCGATGAATATACGAAATGGATCTCAGACTTGTTCGCGAACTTTGGTATAAGTGTGAACGCAAAATTCGTAAATGAACACCAAACCATCGAGTTCGGTTCCTGCCCCTGGCAGACTGAGGCCCTTGGAAACCCGATATATTGTTCATTGTGCCGGACCATGGTCACAAGAAGCTTCGCCTGGACGGGGTTGTATGGGAATGTCCTTCAAAGTAGAAGTGTTGCGGATGGCGCGAACCACTGTCTGTTCAATATCAATATCCAGAAAGAAAAAGATATTAAGGAATTGGAAATCGAAAAAAGTTCTGTTCTAACATGATCCGTGATCGCCATCGAATTCTTTTTTTCTCATTAGATTTCAGATGTATCTTTGACCGTGATATTAGTAATTATTGAACTTGACCAATCTATGTCAAATCTTCCCCCAAACCATTCCTAATGTTGAAATAACCTGATTATCCGATTTGTGAATGATAAGGGTAAGTTGGAATTGATGTAAAAATTAAAGAGAGTGATAAAAATGAAATCAGTAACTACATTTGGAGTTCGATGTGCAGCGATATTCGTGGTCATGACATTAGTAATGACCGTGGTATCCATGATTGTGATAGTACCGACAGTTAAAGCAGCAGGACAAGGTCCGGCAGCGGTGGATCTTGGAACAGCCGGCGATTTCGTGATCCTAGCAAAAACAGGGATCTCGACCACTGGAACTACTTTGATTACGGGAAATATTGGAGTTAGTCCAATTGACCAGACCGGTCTGACTGGATATTCTGAGACGATGGATAGCACTAATACCTATTCAACCTCGGCTTACGTGGTCGGTAAATTATATGCAGCAGACTATACTGCTCCAACTCCAACGAAGATGACCACTGCAATAAGCGACATGGAGACCGCGTACACTGACGCGGCAGGACGGACCTTACCAGATGCTACTGAACTGGGCGCTGGAGATATAAGTGCCAAAACGATCACGCCCGGCCTCTATAAATGGGGGACGGACCTTAACATAGACAATAGGGGTGTCACCCTTTCGGGCATCGCAACTGGTGTTTGGATCTTCCAGATATCGGGCGACCTCATTGTAGCAGACACTGCAATCGTAACCCTAAGCGGTGGAGCATCGGCCTCGAATGTCTTCTGGCAGGTCGGAGGTGGCACTGGCGTGACCCTCGGAACGACCTCGGCGTTTAAAGGAATCATATTGGCACAAAAAGCTATTGTGATGAACACCGGAGCTACGCTAATCGGCAGGGCGTTAGCACAATCCGCGGTAACTATGGATGCCAATACAGTCACAGCACCATCTGCATCGGTCACGCCGACCGGTCCGACGCTGACCATCTCGAAGTTGATCGACAACACCTCGGTCTCAACATCGAAACTGACAATCTCTGGCACAGCCTCCGGTATTAATGCGATAACCAAGGTCGAGGTTCGTGTGAATGGCGGCACCTGGCAAACGGCCAAGGGGACGACCGCATGGACTTACAATGCCACATTGAAAAGCGGGAAGAACACTATTGATGTCAGGGCGACCGATTCGACGGGCAAAGTCACGGAGAAGACCAGGACGATCCAAAACACAAACGGATCCTCTAAAGGATTCATCCCAGGCTTCGGAACAATCCTTGTCGTGACCGCGACCATCTTCGCCGTCCTTATTGTGGCCAATAAGCGCAGAAATTAGAGCCGAAGAGCCATGTAAAATTGGGGGGGTTTTAACCCCCCTTTTTTTTTCTATTATCCAACATTCTATAATTGAACTGTACATCGACTTCGATGTTATCCGTATCCAGTTCAGAGGATGTGACTCACCTACATCTTTTCCTGGTCCTTTACAAACTGTGGCATATTGCTTTTTATCACCTAGTTATTGTCCAAATTATTTGTGACCTTATAACCCGTTAAATCAATCCGAAAAAAAACACCGCGGTAATTCTATCAATTATTAGAGCGGTCATTTCGTCGTCATATAATATATATTTTTACCAATCGTTGAACAACCCACGACCAATCTATGTCAAATCTTCCCCTAAACCATTCCCAATATTGAAATAACAACATCCGCCAAGGGTGCAATGATAGGAGGAAGCAGGAAAAATTACGATAAAAAAATATTAACGAGGGATAAAATATGAAAACGGCAGCGAATTTTGGAATAAGATGTGCAGCGATAATCATAGTTATGGCCATGGTCATATCTATTTTACCGTTGAATTCGATAACTTCGACAGTCACAGCAGATGTGCCAAAAGGTCCAGCTGCGGTGGATCTTGGAACCGCAGGTAATTTCGTGGTCCTTGCAAAAACAGGGATCTCGACCACGGGAACAACTAAGATCACTGGAAATATAGGAATTAGTCCAGCTGACCATACATACCTCACTGGATTTTCGGAGACGATGGATGTCACGAATACCTTTTCAACCTCAGACTACGTGGTTGGAAAGCTATACGCAGCTGACTATACGGATCCAACTCCAGCGAAGATGACCACTGCAATAAGCGACATGGAGACCGCGTACACTGATGCGGCCGGACGGAAAATACCAGATGCTACAGAGCTAGGCGCCGGAGATATCAGTGCGATGACGCTCGCTCCCGGGCTCTATAAATGGGGTACGGACCTCAATATAGACCTAAGAGGTGTCACCCTTGCGGGTGGCGCAAATGATGTTTGGATCTTCCAGATCGCGGGTGACTTCATTGTGGCCGACACGGCTATTGTAACTCTAAGCGGCGGTGCACAGGCCTCGAACATTTTCTGGCAGGTCGGTGGCGTCACTGGAGCGACACTCGGAACGACTTCCGTCGTTAATGGGAACATATTATCAGCAAAAGCTATTATTATGACAACTGGAGCTACTCTGAACGGCAGGGCGCTGGCACAGTCAGCGGTCACAATCGATGCCAATCCGGTTACAGTACCCTCTGGGCTGTCCTCGAACGTCGACCCCATCAGCCCTTACTGGCAGAACACCAGCCCGCTGAACATTACTGCATCCGCCTCCACGAACAGCAACAGTGTCAAGTTGTATTACAGGTACTCTGTCGACAATCTGACCTGGGGCACATGGAACTGGTTCGGCAACGCCACGGCAGCCCCGTGGAACTGGAGCTTCGGCTTCCCCAACGGGACCGGGCATTACCAGTTCTACTCTCAGGCGTTCGTGAACGCGACCGTCTTCGAGACGGCGCCAGGATTGTTCGACCAGATCTGCGGATACGATAACATCAAACCATCCAGCAGCGTGAATGCGATGGCTCCGTTCTGGAATAACCTCAGCCCATTGACGCTCACGGCAACGGCCAGTGACGCGACAAGCGGTGTTAAGAACATTTCATTATACTACAGGTACGCAGCGGATAACGTTACTTGGGGTGCATGGACCCTATTCAGCAACGTCACGGCAGCCCCATGGAGCTGGATCTTCAACTTCCCCAACGGGACCGGAAACTACCAGGTCTATACCAGGGCGCATGACAACGCGACCAACTTCGAAGCCGCCCCGGCAACAGCCGACCTGCGATATGGATACGACTTAATCGCCCCGACGAGCAGCGCGAATGCAATAGCATTGTACTGGAAGAACGCCAGCCCGAAGATAGTCACGGCAACGGCCACCGACGCCAACAGTGGCGTCAAGGACGTTACTTTGTACTACAAATATTCGGCGGATAACGCTACTTGGGGCGCATGGACCTCGTTCGGTGTTGACAACGCGGCACCCTGGAGCTGGAGCTTCACCTTCCTGAGCGGGAACGGCTATTATCAGTTCTATACTATAGCTTCCGACAACGCGACCAACTTCGAGACCGCGCCAGGAGTGGCCGACCGGATCGCGGGATACGACACGACCGCGCCAACCAGCAGCGTGTCTACGATTGTCACCTACTGGAAGACAGCTTCTCCGCTGGTCGTTACGGCGACCTCGGCAGATGCTTTGAGCGGTGTGAAGAACGTCACACTATACTACAAGTATTCAGCGGATAACGCTACTTGGGGCGCATGGACCTCGTTCGGTGTTGACAACGCGGCACCCTGGAGCTGGAGCTTCACCTTCACGAACGGGAGCGGATATTACCAGTTCTGCAGCAGGGCGAATGACTATGCGACCAATTTCGAGGCATCGCCAGTTGTAGCCGACCAGATTGCGGGATACGATATAACCGCCCCAACCAGCAACGTAAATGCGATTGCCACATACTGGAAGACCATAAGCCCACTGACCGTCACGGCAACAGCAACCGACTCCTTAAGCGGAATCAATGATGTTACCTTGTACTACAGGTATTCGCCTGATAACACCACTTGGGGAGCTTGGACATCGGTTGGTTCAGACCTCGCGGCTCCTTGGAGCTGGAACTTCCCCTTCACGACTGGGAACGGATACTACGAGTTCTACAGCAGGGCACATGACAAGATGACCAACTTCGAGGCCGCGCCAGGGCTGGCCGACCAGATCGTTGGATTCGACAATACCGCACCGACCAGCAACGCGAACGCCATTACTTCCTTCTGGAAGAACACAAGCCCAATAACGGTGACAGCAACTTCCGTCGATGTCACGAGCGGTGTCAAGAGCATTGCTTTTTACTACAGGTATTCGGTTGATAATACTACTTGGAATATGTGGACTTTGTTTGGTACGGATCTCACGGCTCCGTGGAGCATAAGTTTCACGGCCCCGAACGGAAATGGTTACTACCAGGTCTATACAATAGCGACCGATATGGCCGGGAACTTTGAGGCCGCGCCAGCCGTGGCCGATCAGGCCTTCGGATACGACGTAGCCGCGCCGACGAGCAACGTGAATGCGATTACATACTACTGGAAGAACACGAGCCCAATGACCGTCACGGCATCTGCCGCCGACACCCCAAGCGGGGTCAAGAGCGTTGCTTTGTTCTATAGGTATTCGACCGATAACACCACTTGGACTGCTTGGACATCGTTTGGTGTTGAACCCGCAGCGTCTATGAGCTGGGGATTCACCTTCATGAACGGGAACGGATACTATCAGTTCTATACACTCGCGACCGATACCGCGGGCAACATCGAGGCTGCACCGGCAGTGGCCGACCGCATCTGCGGATATGATCTGATCTCCCCGACAAGCAGCGTTGATGTGATCGCTCCGTATTGGAAGAATATAAACCCAATGACGGTCACCGCAACTGCCGCCAACTCGATAAGTGGCGTTAGGGATGTCACTTTGTACTTCAGGTATTCGGCTGATAACACAACCTGGGGTGCATGGAGATCCTTTGGCGCAGACAACGCAGTCCCCTGGAGCTGGAGCTTCACCGCCCCCAACGGGAACGGATACTACCAGTTCTATACTATTGGTAGTGACCGGGCGGGCAACATCGAGGTTGCTCCATCTATAGCGGATGTCAAGTACGCCTACGACAACGAAAAGCCGGTCATCGGCGCTGACACCACACCGATTACCGCCACGACGGGCAGGACGCTGACGTTCAACATCGCCATCACCGACAATTTCGGTGTGACCGCGGCAAAGGTTGTGTACCGCCTCGGCTCAGGCGCATGGGTGAACCAGACCTTGACAAAGAGCGGGACCTACCAATATGCCCTCGCGATCTCGCCAATATCCACGCAATCCGTGCAATACTATGTCTTTGCCGCGGACAGTGCTGGGAACTGGCGGATATCGCAGACCAAGACCGTCATCGTGCACCAGGCAACACTTCCGACCTTGACGATCGTTGGCCCGACCAATGGCCTGCTCACGAAGGATACAAGAATGACCGTCTATGGCACGGCCGGCGCCACCATGGCGACCATTGCGAAGATCGAGTGGGCACTCAACAATGCCACATGGACCCCATGCACGGGCACCACTGCCTGGAGCTGCGATGTTCCGCTTGCGGCAGGCTCCAACAAGGTGACCGTCAGGGCCACGGACAGCTCAGGAAACAAGGCCTTCAAAGATGTAATGCTGAACTTGGACCAGACCATGCCGACGCTGACCATAACGAATCTCGTCGATAAATCCACGGTCAAGAAGACGAGTCTGCCTATGTCCGGCACGGCCTTCGACGCCAACGGGATAGTCAAGGTCGAGGTACAAGTGAACGGAGGCATCTGGAATACAGCAACGGGAACGACCGCATGGACCTACCCAGCAACCTTGAAGAGCGGGACGAACACCATTAATGTCAAGGCGACGGATACGGCGGGCAATACCGCGACACAGACCAGGACGATCCAGAGCAAGAAACCGTCCTCCACTTTCGTGTGGCCCCCGTACACAATAGCAGTTGTGCTGATAATCGCGGCTGCTGCAGTGGGAGTCTACCTGCTACTGAGAAAACCCTCGACCCCGTCGGGAAAGACCGCCTCGAACAAGAAGACCGACGCGCAGGCCAAGGGCGCAAAGAAGGGGAAGGAAAAGGCCCCTGAGTCCTAGACCTAAGGGAACAGAGCTCGGAAAGCCTTGGTGTATCGCCTAGAGGAGCACAAATATTGAAACAGGTGCGATCCTGGGCGGTACATCATTTTTTTTATTAGATCTAGGGATTATTCTTTTTTTCTGACATCGATAATGGGCAAGGCTAGATTTCGCCCAGATCCCAAAGATGTCTATCCATCGATGGAGGATACCGTTCAAGACAATTATTGCCTAGGACCAATCTGTGCTAAATCTTCCCCTAAATCGTGAATAATGTTGAAATAACGGTATTATCCGATTTGTCAATCTTAGGGCATAGAATAGAACTGACGATAAAAGTATCCTCGAGGGATAAAACATGAAGACAATGACGACACTTGGAGTGAGATGCGCCGCGATATTCGTAGTTATGGCGATGATCATAACTATAGTACCTACGAATGCGATAATACAGACAGCTTCAGCTTCCGGAGCGAATGGTCCGGCACCGGTGGATTTAGGAACCGCCGGCGATTTCGTGATCCTGGCAAAATCCGGGATCTCGACTACGGGAACCACTAAAATCGTTGGAGATGTCGGGATTAGTCCAGCGGACCATACTTACCTGACTGGATTTTCAGAGACGAAGGATAGCTCGAATCAATTTTCAACATCGTCTTATGTAACAGGAAAGCTCTATGCATCCGACTATACGGATCCAACTCCGGCAAAAATGACAACCGCAATAAGCGACATGGGAACCGCCTACACCAACGCGTCTGGACGATCGATCCCGGATCATACTGAACTGGGCTCCGGAGATATTAGTGGAATGACGCTCGATCCCGGTCTCTATAAATGGGGTACGGATGTCAATATTAAAAGTAACGGTGTAACTCTTTCGGGCAGCGCAAATGGTGTTTGGATCTTCCAGATATCAGGCGACCTTATAGTGGCCAACACGGCCATGGTAAACCTAACCGGCGGTGCACGGGCCGCGAACATATTCTGGCAGGTCGGCGGCGGCGCTGGAGCGACCCTTGGAACAACGTCTGTTGTCAATGGGAATATCTTGGCAGCAAAAGCCATTGTAATAAAGAATGGAGCAAAGCTCAACGGCAGAGCTCTAGCACAGTCAGCGGTCACCTTGGACGCCAATAATGTTACAGTACCATCAGATCTGCCGATCTCGAGCGTTGACCCTATCATCCCCTACTGGCACAACACCAGCCCTCTGACCATAAACGCGACCGCCAGCGCGAGCAGCAATTACGTCAAGCTGTACTACAGGTATGCTGCCGATAACGCAACTTGGGGCGCATGGACCATGTTCGGCAACGACTCGGCCGCCCCATGGAGCTGGAGCTTCAACTTCCCAGGCGGAAACGGACATTTCCAATTCTACTCGAGGGCCTTTGTGAACACGACCAACAACGAATCCGCGCCAACGATCTACGACCAGTTCTGCGGATACGACACCGTCTTACCATCCAGTAGCGTGAATGCGATCGCGTCATACTGGAGGAACAGCAGCCCACTGACGCTCACGGCAACGGCGACCGATGCTACAAGCGGTATCAATAATGTTACATTGTACTATAGGTTCGCGGCAGATAACTCTACTTGGGGCTCATGGAACGTTTTCGGCATCAAGACGGCAGCTCCGTGGAGCTGGAGCTTCAACTTCCCCAACGGGACCGGGCACTACCAGGTATACACCAGGGCCTATGACAACGCGACCAACCATGAGGCGGCCCCTGGAACTGCCGACCAGTTCTTCGGATACGACACCACCGCACCAACCAGCAGCGTGAATGCGATGGCCCCCTACTGGAAGAACACCAGCCCGCAGACGGTCACGGCGACCGCGGCTGATGCTTTGAGCGGTGTTAAGAACGTCACACTTTATTATAGGTACTCTGCAGCTAACGCAAGTTGGGGTTCTTGGACCTCGTTTGGTGTTGACTCCGCGGCTCCTTGGAGCTGGAGCTTCACCTTCCCGAGCGGGGCCGGATACTACCAGTTCTACAGCAGGGCCCATGACAACGCGACGAACTTCCAGGCCGCACCAGGATCGGCCGACCGGATCTGCGGATACGATATAACTCCGCCGACCAGCAGCGTGAATGCGATCGCACCATACTGGAAGATCGCCTCGCCCTTGGTCATTACGGCGACCGCGGCTGATGCTATGAGCGGTGTTAAGAACGTCACGCTCTATTACAGATATTCGGTCGATAACACTACTTGGGGCGCATGGAGCGCGTTTGGTTTCAACCTCACAGGTCCTTTAAGCTGGAGCTTTACCTTCACGAACGGGTCCGGATACTATCAATTCTACAGCAGGGCCCATGACAACGCCACCAATTTAGAGACCGCGCCTGCAGTGGCCGACCAGATCTGCGGATATGATAACGTCAAGCCAACGAGCAGCGTGAACGCGATGGCTCCATACTGGAAGAACAGCAGCCCGCGGACAATCACGGCAACCGCCGCTGATGCCCTAACCGGGGTCAAGAATGTTACATTATATTACAGGTTTGCGGAAGATAACGCCACCTGGGGCTCATGGAACGTGTTCGGCATCAAGACGGCAGCCCCGTGGAGCTGGAGCTTCACCTTCCCCAACGGGACCGGATACTACGAGTTCTACAGCAGGGCACATG
>Ga0209777_10005322_pt1 | contig 14897 bp, 17 predicted proteins | sample FrelakmetHBP12HB_FD_187147 | JGI IMG/M metagenome (GOLD analysis project Ga0209777, IMG submission 187147) | Freshwater lake sediment microbial communities from the University of Notre Dame, USA, for methane emissions studies -HBP12 HB (SPAdes)... | ecosystem: Environmental > Aquatic >... | reverse complement strand
CCGGGCTGCCGGGTGTGCCCGGGGCACGGAAATGGAAGTAGAATGGCAAGTCGTTGTAGGTGTACAGACCGGTGGCAACGACGATGTTCAGGTCCGTCTGGCGCGCGAGGCGCTGGATGCGTGGGATATACCGGCCGCCACCGATCACCGTCACATCGACGATGGTCTGCACGCCCCGGCCTTTCAGCTCGTTGAGCTTGTTGATGGCGTCAGCGACGCGCTCCTCTTCGTTCCACTTCTCCGGGTAGTTCTGCTGGATCTCGGTGTTGAACACGAAAATGTGCTCGTGCATGAGCGTGACGCCGAGCTGCGAGCTGTCCACCGGACCTCGAACCGTTTGTACTTGCATCGGCTCCTCCTTCGTTGCCTAAGTAGTCATTCTGCACGGGAAATACTCTAGCGCCAGTGCCATCTTACCAAATTATGGTTAGGACAAGGCGGCGTGCAGCGCGCTCGATCACTACACCTTGATCCTCATTCCTTCGACAAGCTCAGGACGCAGCCTGGAGGGAGAGAAAGAAAATGCGACGGCCTCCTCCAGGAAAAAGGCTGATGCTCACCCTGCCATCGTAAGGCCGCCGTAAGCATCATCCGCTCCCTGGACGCGCTCGCTACGGCGGGCCCCAAAGAGCAACTCGGCTTTGACGACCGACGACAGCCGCATCGCCGATGGTTCGTGCTCTGCCAACCGCTCGATGAGCGAAGGCGAAGTATTGTTGAGGATACGGATACAGGCGTTGGCGTCGAGCAGGTACACCTACAGTTCGTCCCGTGCTTCCAGCTCACCCTGTGGGGGGCGCTCCAGGGGTGTGCCCTTCCATCCCCCGACCACTTCTTCGAAGAACCGCGGCGGCCAGCCGGCCGCGACATCCCGGCGCACGATCTCCTCCACGTACCGCGGGACTGTTATCCCAAGCTTCTCAGCCCGCTCGCGCAGTTTACTCGCCACCTCGTCGGGGATCTCCAACTCAACATGCGTCATCTTGCTGGGAAGAATACCCCATCAGAGCGGGAGTCGCTAGCGCTACCCACACGATGTCCTTGGCCGGGAAGAGGCCGCACAGCGCCCGCCGATAGCCGCCGGCATGCCCCGCCCCAACCATCAGCCTTACGCCGCATGCCAGCAGCCGGCTTTGCAGCGAGGTCGCGCGCTCACGCCAACAGCGACCTGCAAGCGAGCCGTAGCGGTCCCTTACAACCTAAAAGCAGCTCCTTCCCGTGTCGCAAGTTGTGGCAATTGGCGACGGCCCCGGGCTGCCACCCCCGGTCACCCTTGGGCGCACAGTGCTTTTGCTGTATGAACCGCTAGAAGTTCGGCGGCCACAGCATGATTGAGAGTCGACCGAGTCGAACAGCAGAGCGCGTCGCGATACGACGCGCTGCCCATCAGCTGCTGGACAATCCCCGCGTTCACGATGATCCGCTCGCACTCGCGATCTTGGGACACGCACAGGCTGCCGCGATGCGCGCGGAGCCGCGGCGCTTCGAGGATGGCTCGTCGCTGCGCGCATTTCTGGCGGTCCGGAGTCGGGTGGCGGAGGACGCACTCGCGCAGGCCGTTGCCGCTGGGGTCCGACAGTACGTGGTGTTGGGAGCCGGCCTTGATACTTTCGCGTATCGGAATCCGTACCCAGCCCTGCGCGTGCTTGAGGTAGATCATCCCGCGACACAGGCCTAGAAGCGCCAACGCCTTGCGGATGCACACATCGCCGTTCCAGAGGCAGTGACGTTTGTGGCGATCGACTTTGCGGCCGAGGCTCTGCCAACGCCACTGCGCATGGCTGGACTGCGCAGCCAGGAGCCGAGCTTCTTCTCGTGGCTCGGGGTGACGCCATACCTGGAGCCCACTAACGTGCTTGCAACGCTGGCGGCTATCGCGCCTTTAGCCGCGAACGGCGGAGGCGTGGTCTTCGACTTCAACATGCCACCGACGTCGTTGGCGCCGCTCCAGCGGGCTGCGTTCGAGACACTGGCCGCGCGGGTTGCCGCCGCTGGCGAATCCTTTCGCGGCTTCTTTGAACCGCGGGCCTTGGTTGCGGCGATGCGCGCCATGGGTTTCCGTGAAGTCCGCGACATGGCGCCGGATGAACTGAACGCGACCTTCCTTTCCAGCCGGGTGGACGGGCTACGGGTTGGAGGCGTCGGCCACATCTTGACAGCGGTCGGGTGAGGAGGTCGCGATTTCTAAGAAGCCTGCGCCAACGCCCGATCCCTGCGCCGACGCACCCTTCGGGCGACAGGTTGAGGGAGAAAGCAAAATAGTTACACGGTCCCCTGCGACAGGCTCAGGACGGGCTTGTTCCCCTTGCCCGCGGTCGCGGGATCACCGCTGAGAGCGGGCGGCAATCCAGAGCCCCGCCCGCACGGACCCGTCCTGCTTGACCAACCATCAACGAAGGCGCTACTCGTTAGGGCTGATGAAGATCACCACCATCCGAACGATCATTCCAGATGATCACCGGCTGCTTCTGGACGTTCCTGAAGACGTTCCAGCTGGCCCGGCCGAGGTTGTGGTTCGACCCATTCAGGCCGCTGCATCCCTTGCCGAGTTGGAGCTGTCAGCTGATCAGCAGTCCCATTTGCTGCGTGAGTGGGCGGCACACGGACCCCAGGGCCCCTTGGACGCTGACGAAGCATGGCCCGACGAGAGCTGTCATCTGGGACTTGGCGGTCACCCGTCCAAGTTCTGATCTGCGGTACCCGGACGGCACTCAGCGTTCGATACGCAGCCCCCACGCCCGTCATGCCCGCAATCTTCCAGCGGGCATCCAGGAGGGGTGGCGGGTGGATTCCCGCCTAAAGAGACACTGTCGATTTTCTTGAGCGGGCGCCCTTCGAGACGCCGCCAGAAAAAGGCGGCTCCTCAGGGCGAATGGAAGACCTTTCTTTGGATTCAACAACAACACCGCTCGGGCTGAGGAGGCCCCGTCTTTCCAGGGGCCGTCTCGAAGCCCGCCCGCCGAGTTTATCGACACTCCCAAAGACTGCGGGAATGACAGAAGGCGCACCGCTGTGCTTGGCTTCCGTGGCGTGCGGCAGTAAACTAGCGTTTATGAGCACGCGTGACGTTCACAGCCGGTGCGGGCCGGCCGTGCTGTTCGCTGCCACAATCACGTTCGCGCTGACGACATTGGGAGGGATGGCAATGGCATTGACAGTGTCCAGTCCGGCTTTCAAGCAAGGAGCCGAGATCCCGAAGCAGTATACCTGCGAGGGGCAGGATGTATCACCGGCCCTCAGCTGGAGCGGTGCGCCGGCGAACACGAAAAGCTTCGCGCTGATTGCCGACGACCCTGACGCGCCCGTGGGCACCTGGGTGCACTGGGTGGTGTACGACCTTGCGGGGGACAGCACCGGCTTGCCACAGGGCGTGCCGGCCAGCGACACGCTCGCCGGTGGCGGCAAGCAGGGTACCAACGATTTCCGCAAGACCGGCTACGGCGGACCGTGTCCGCCGCCGGGCAAGCCGCATCGCTACTTCTTCAAGCTCTACGCCCTCGACGCACCGACAAATCTGAAACCCCGTGCCGCCAAGGTAGAAGTGCTGCGCGCCATTGAAGGCCACGTGCTAACGCAAGCCGAGCTAATGGGGACGTACAAGCGCTGAAAGATCGTGATCCGTGCTCGTGAATCGTGCTCATGGCACGGGGCGCGCGCGATCTTTGTAAAGAGCTGACGCAAACGTCGATCCGTTCAGTCCCGAGCATGGGATGACACAGTCGGAACCAGGGACGATCGTCGTCGGCCTCGTACAGATGGCTTGTGCTTCCGATCCGGCCGCCAATCTGCGCACGGCCCTCGCCCGCATAGCCGAGGCGGCCCAACAAGGCGCCGAGATCGTGTGCCTGCAGGAGCTGTTTGGCTCACAATACTTTTGCCAAAAAGAAGACCCTGCGGTGTTCGATTTGGCCGAGCCCATCCCGGGACCCAGCACTGACGCCCTCGGCCGTGCGGCGGCCGAGCACGGTGTGGCCGTGATCGGCTCCATTTTCGAGCGCCGCGCTCCGGGCCTATACCACAACACCGCCGTCATCATCGATGCGGACGGTTCGCTGCGTGGGCGTTACCGCAAGATGCACATCCCCGACGACCCGCTCTACTACGAGAAGTACTACTTCTCCCCCGGTGATCTCGGCTTCGAGAGCTTCGCCGTTCGGGGGACACAGGTCGGCGTGCTGGTGTGCTGGGACCAGTGGTTCCCCGAGGCCGCACGCCTCACCAGCCTCAAGGGGGCCCAGATTCTCTTCTATCCGACCGCGATCGGCTGGCACACGGCGGAGAAGGCGGAGTTCGGTGCGGCACAGCAGGAGGCTTGGGAGCTCATCCAGCGTAGCCATGCGCTTGCTAACGGTGTGTTTGTTGCAGCCACCAACAGGGTTGGGCATGAAGGCCGCCTGCAATTCTGGGGCGCGTCGTTCGTCGCCGACCCGTTTGGCCGCATCCTCGCCCGCGCCGGCAACGATGGTGAGGAGCTCGTCATCGCGCGCTGCGATCTTCATCTCGTCGAGCAGACGCGCCGCCACTGGCCCTTCCTGCGCGACCGCCGCGTCGACGCCTACGCCGGCTTGCTGCAGCGCTTTGCGGACACCGAGCGCTAGGCTGGCAGCGATGGCTGCGCAAGACAGCGTTCCCAGTGCGCTCGGTTTCCGCATGCCGGCGGAGTGGGAACCGCACGCCGCCACCTGGTTGGCATGGCCGCACAAGGAAGACTCCTGGCCGGGCAATTTCGCTCCGATTCCAGCGGTGTGGGTGGAGATCGTGCGCGCGCTCGCGCCCTACGAAGCGGTCAACATCCTGGTCAACGACTCCGCTATGGCCGCGTACGTACGCGCGGGACTGCATGCGAGAGAGGTGTTTGATGAAAACATATCCGTGTATGAGATTCCCACCGACGATGCGTGGATCCGCGACTATGGGCCCATCTTCATTACGCGCCGGGCCGAGGCTGCGGCGTTGAAGTGGCGTTACAACGCCTGGGGCGGCAAGTACCCGCCATGGGACCTTGACGACGCAGCCGCCGAGAAGATTTGCGCCTCACTGAATGTGCCGGTCTTTCGCCCCGGCATCGTCCTCGAAGGCGGGTCTATCGAGGTGAACGGCCACGGCACCTTGCTGACGACCGAAGCCTGCCTGCTGAACCCCAACCGCAACCCACACCTCCGCCGCGAAGAGATCGAGCGCTGTCTCCGCAATTATCTCGGCGTGCGCCACATTCTCTGGCTCGGCCAGGGGATCGCCGGCGACGACACGGACGGCCACATCGACGACCTCGCGCGCTTCGTTGATCCGACAACAGTGGTAACGGTCATCGAGAACAACCCGCATGATGAGAACTTCGAGGCGCTGCAGGCGAACCATGAGCGCCTGCTCGGCATGACCGATCAGGACGGCCGGCCCTTGCGGCTGATCACGCTACCGATGCCGCGAGCGATCTTCTACAGAGACCAGCGGCTGCCCGCGAGCTATGCCAACTTCTACGTCGCCAACGACGTCGTCCTCGTTCCCACCTTCAGGGACCCCAACGATGTCGTCGCGCTGCAAACGCTGCAGGGCCTGTTCCCGCAGCGCCGGGTCGTTGGCATCCAGGCCAGCGAAATGGTTTGGGGTCTCGGCACCGTCCACTGCGTTACGCAGCAGCAACCGCTCCCCTGATTGGTGGCAGCTGCGGCATACCCGAACCAACGGTAACCGCTCCCATTGACCTCGGTGCCCTTCGGATGCTCGGCGCGTGGCACCTTGTGGCGTAGAGACGCCCCGAACGCAATAGACAACTTCGAGTTCGAGGTCAGTCTGCCCAATCGCCGACGGCGCCGAGGGCAGCGGGGATGGCGGAAGGTATGACAGATATGGTATTCTATATCTGTCATGAGTCCTGGTTCCCGGGCGCGCGCCGACCAGGCCGCCCAGCGCATCAACGCGGCGGCCGGGCTGCTGGCACGGGGCATCGAGGTGCCTGCGGCCGCGCGCCAGCTGGCGCGACGGCACCGGCTGTCCGAGCGCCAAGCGCGGCGCTACCTGGAGCGGGCGCGCGCCGACGGCCCCGTAGAGGTGCCGCGCGCAAAGGTGGCCTTCACGGTGAAGCTGGCCGCCGACGTGGTCGGCCGCGTGCGCACCCAGGCCCGGCGCAGCGGCCGCACGGTCAGCGCCCTGGTGACCCAAGCGATCGTCGAGTACCTGGACCGGCTGCATGGTGGGGCGCCGTAGGCGGATCGCTCTGGAGTACGTCTTTGATCGGCTGGGCGCGGCCGAACTCGCCCAGGCCTACCGGATTCTCGTTCCCGAGCGGGAGCGGGTGAGGAGGAGCGGGCATGATGAAGGCGGCGATCTACGCGCGGGTGTCGTCCGCACGGCAGAAGGAGGAGCAGACCATCGCCAGCCAGACCGCGGCCCTGCGCGAGTACGCCACGGCCGCCGGGCTTGAGGTCCCGGCCGAGTGGGTGTTCGAGGACGAGGGGTTTTCGGGGGCGACGCTGGTGCGCCCGGCGCTGGAACGGCTGCGGGACCTGGTGGCGGAAATCGAGATTCACGTGGTTCTGTGCTATGCGCCGGATCGGCTGGCGCGCCGCTATGCCTACCAGGTGTTGCTCATCGAGGAACTTGCCCGTTGCGGGACCGAGGTGCGCTTCCTCCAGGGCCGTAAGGCCGAGACGCCCGAGGACGAGTTGCTGGTCCAGTTCCAGGGCATGATCGCCGAGTACGAGCGGGCGCTGATTGCGGAGCGGTCGCGCCGCGGCAGGTTGCATCGGGCTCGGGGCGGTGCGGTGGCCGTGCTGTCGGGGGCCCCCTACGGCTACCGCTACGTGCGCAAGAGCGCGGCCGGCGACGCCCGCTACGAGATCGTCGAGCCGCAGGCGGCCATGGTCCGCGAGCTGTTTCGCCGCTACATCGAGGAGTACGCCTCGATTGGGGCGTTACGGCGCTGGGCCAGCAACCAAGGAGTGCCAACCGCGACGGGCAAGACCGTGTGGGAGCGCTCGGTGATCTGGGGCATCTTGCGCAATCCGGCTTATTGTGGCCAGGCGGCCTTCGGCAAAACGCAACGCTGCGCGCAGCCTGGCGCGCAGCGCCCGCGCATCACCCGGGTGCTGCGGCTGCAGGGGCGGCGCGTGCCGCGGCGCCCGGGGCGTCACGCGCGTCCACCGGAGTGCTGGATCGAGATCCCCGTGCCCGCCATTGTCTCGGCCCAGACCTTCGCGCTGGCGGCCCGGCGCCTGCAGGAGAACAAGCACTTTGCGCCGCGGCACACCAAGCAGCCGTCGCTGTTGCAAGGGCTCGTCGTCTGTCAGAGCTGCAGCTACAGCTCCTGTCGCACCTCGACGCGGACCACGCGGCGCAAGCTCTACTACTACCGGTGCCTAGGCTCGCGGGGGTACCGGTTCGCGCACGGGCGCATCTGTCCGAATCCGCCCGTGCGCCAGGACTATCTGGACGCGGTGGTGTGGCAGCACGTGATGGGGCTGCTGGCCGATCCGGCGCTGATCCGCAGCGAGCTGGACCGCCGGCTGCGGGACCTCACCACGACGAGTCCCGTGGTCGTCGAGCGCACGCGGCTGGAAGCCGAGCTGCGCCGAGTGCGGACCGCGATGGACCGCCTCCTGGACGCCTACCAGAACGAACTGCTCTCCCTCGATGAGCTGCGCTGCCGGATGCCGGATCTCCGCCGCCGGGAGTCACTGACTCGCCGCGACCTCGACGCGCTCACGGATCGCACGCTGGATCGGGAGAAGTATCTCAAACTGGCGGAAACCCTTGAAAGCTTCCTGACCCGGCTGCACGATGCCGCAGAGCACACCACGCTGGAGGAACGCCAGCGGATCGTGCGTCTCTTGGTCAGGGAAGTGCTGGTCGGCCCCGAGCAGATCGTGATTCGCCATTCCATTCCCGTCCCGGGCAGAGACCTCACGCCAGGTTATCGTTTGCGTTCGGGGCGTCGATTGGCCCCCCGGGGGGCAATGGGAAAGCTTCCGCAAAATCCCTCGAAATCCTGAAAAACGCGACGGCGTAGATCGAGGGCGCCCGGCTCCCCGAGGGTTTCAGCTTAGAATTATTCGGGGTGGGAGGGCTGATCGCCGATGACACCGCCCGTTGACTCAGACGCGAAGATGAGAGACAAGCAGTGCGGCGACAATGGGCGCGTGATGATGGGCGTGAGGAGTGTGGGTCGGCGGCCGTGCGCACCCGCTAAGCCAGCGCGAGTGCAGCCACTGGCATCACATTGGATCAGGCAACACATTCATCACGGAGGCGTCCTAGATATGTATCCCGGGTGGCCAACGCCATCGACGATCATTTCAGATGGTGCGTGTGGTGTAGGCGGATTTCCCGGCGATCCGCGAACTCCAGAGACACTCGCTGAGTGGTACGATGGACGCGATACATATCCAGGCGGCGCGGTGTTGACCTATAACGACGCTGCCGACATTGCTGACGCGACGCTACGCCGCATCGCGGAGCTGGAGAAATGAGCGTCTATGTCGACAATGCCACGTGGCCCTGGCGCGGAAAGCTGTGGGCGCATCTCTTTGCCGATAGCGTTGAGGAGTTACATAACTTTGCAGCTCGCCTCGGGCTCAAGCGCGCTTGGTTCCAGAATCACCAGAAGCTCCCGCACTACGACGTGACGCAGCAGAAACGCGAAAGAGCCATAGCGCTCGGTGCGCAGCCGGTCGGCCGGCGCGAATTGGCCAGACACTTGAAGCGCATCGCGGAGCTGGAGCGGACGGGATGAACTGCGCTGATGCAATCGGACTATATCGGCTCTGCGCCTACATCGTAGGTCTCCTAGCTGAAAGACGCGCCGCATTGCAGGCGTTGCGGAAACTGCTCGTGGAGCCGGAGGGGAAGTAGCCCGCCATGTCCCCTGTTGTACCATCCACTTGCCCCGAGGCTGCGCAAAGAGCGCAGCGGACGGCATACCACTACGTCCACGCTGCGGTCGCTGTCCTAGTTTCCCGCCCCGAGTGTCCTTCGGACAGCACCGATCTCGGAGCGTTTGCGCACTGAGTACTAGCGCCTTCGCGAGATGCTCACGCAGAGGCTGCGGGGCTGGCGCGGCGCCGGCGACGCCAGGAAGTAGAACGCCGGCTACTGTCACTGCTGATTACATCAATGCAACGGCAGGGCGATCAGGCTGTCCGGGTTCAACACCTCCTGCAGCTCGATGACGTTGCCGTCCGGATCCCGACCGTAGGTCGTGCGCACTTCCGACCCCAGTTCCTGGGGCGGGCAATGGAAGCGCACGCCGGCCGCCCGCAGCCGCTGGTACTCGGCATCGAGGTCGGTCACGTCGAGGCAGATGTGAGTAATACCATGGTTGCACACCGGCCGATCCGGGTCACCCGGCCGTGGCGCCGGCGAGGCGTACTCGAACAGTTCGATGACGGCGTTGCCGGTGTGGAGCATCACGCAGCGGGCCGAGGACTGCTGCAAGCCGGTGATGCGGTCGAGCACCTCGGTGCCGGTGCCCCAGCTGTAATCTAACAACACCCTGAAGCCGAGCAGGTCGCGATAGAAGACGAGCTGGCGGTCCATATTCCCCGTCGATATCGCGGTGTGATGAATTCCCCGAATCATTGGATTCTCCTTGCGTCCCGAATTCTTTGAATCGTGAACCATACCTCGTTCTCGGGTGCAACCGGGAGCTGTTCTGGAGCCCTGAAAGTGCGAAAAGTCGCGAGCAGCGCTTCACGGACATGCTTTTCGAAGCGCACGGCCCAGCCGAGGGCTTCGACGGAAGGCCTATTGCAAACGTGGGCCCGCAGATTGTGCACGACGTTGCCGCTAGCCAATGACCAGGATGCCCTCGTGCGAGCTCCGCGATATCCCAGGTGCGTCGGTGTTCCTGCGCGGGATCGCAAATAAGTAGGGCTTGACGTCCGTACGAAAATATCGTACATGTGTACGGCATGGCGCGCGAAGCTCCAACTGCCATCCTCGAAGCGACCCTGCGGGTGATCGCCAAGAGCGGCGTCGATGCGGTCCGCTACCGCGATGTCGCCCACGAGGCGGGCGTCCCGCTCGGCACGGTGTCGTACCACTTCTCCGCGCGCGCGGGCCTGATCCGCGCCGCGTTCAAGTTCTTCCTTGAGCAGAACACTGCCACGCTGCTCGCGCTGCGCGCGCGCTTGCCTGCCGAGGGGTTCGACGAGGTCGCGGAGTTCCTCACCGAGGTCGTGCGCGCCGACTTCGCCGACCGGCGCCGCCGCTACCTCGCCGAGTATGAACTGGTCGTCTACGCCGCGCGCGACCCTGCGATCGCCGAGGCGCTCGCCGCTTGGAACTGGGCGAGGCTTGCCGAGTTCGCCCCCGTACTTGAGCGGCTCGGCGTGCCGCGCCCGAACGCGGCGGCGCGGACGCTGGTCGACATCGTCCGCGGCTTCGAGTTGTACAACCTCGGGAGTAAGCAGCCCGATCTCGACGATCTCCGCAGGCGTCTGCGCGACGTCTTGCGCACCCTTGCACCTTCCAAGAAGAAAGGAACGACCGATGCCCCACGTCAAAAAGCTCGATGACTGCCTCACCGCCCACGACGGCCTGCTGCACGTCGAAGGGATCGCCGCCACCACGCTGGTCGAGCGGTTCGGCTCGCCGCTGTTCGTCGTCTCCGAGGAGTTCCCCCTCAGTTCTGCTTGACTGGCAGCGGGGTTAGGTGACGCCTGGGACGCCACAGGCGACGAACGCTGCTCGCGTCTGAGCTCGAAAGGAGAAAAAACCATGGGTGAAACACACATGTCCGATCGCAAACGCCAAGCGCTCGACTTCTGCCGGCGCTACTGGATGCCGGGTCGGGTCGAAGCCTTCCAGCAGTGGGGCATCTCACTCGTCATCGGCCGCCGTGAGGGCTACCGGATGTGGGACATCGACGGCCACGAGCTGATCGACGTGCACATCAATGGCGGCACCTTCAACCTCGGCCACCGCCATCCAGAGCTCGTGCGCACGCTGGTGGAGGCGACGGCGGAACTCGACATCGGTAACCACCATTTTCCCAGCGCAGCCCGAGGCGAGCTGGCGGAGAAGCTGGCACGGCTCACTCCTGGTGACTTGCGCTACTCGGTGTTCGGGGCCACCGGCAGCGAGGCGATTGATGTCGCCATCCGCACCGCACGCAAGGCAACCGGCCGGCGCAAGATACTGACGATAGACATGGGCTACCACGGCCGCGTCGGCCTGTCCGGGCAGGCCGGCAACGACGAGACGGCGAAGTATTTCCTGAGCGACGCGCCCCAGGAGTTCATCAAGGTGCCGTTCGGTGATCTGGCCGCGGCGGAGGCGGCGCTCGCCGGCGGCGACCTCGCCGCGACCCTCATCGAGACGTTGCCCGCGACCTACGGCTTCCCCGTCCCACCTCCTGGGTACCTGCCAGGTGTGAAGACGGCGTGCGAGCGGCACGGCGCGCTGTATATCGCAGACGAGGTGCAGACCGGCCTCGGGCGCACGGGAAACATGTGGGGTGTGGAAACGTTCGGCGTGATCCCGGACATCCTGGTCACCGCAAAGGGGCTCGGGGGCGGTCTCTATCCCATCAGCGCCGCTGTGCTCTCCGAGCGCGTCGCCGGGTGGTTGTTCGAGAACGCTTGGGGACACTCATCGACGAGTGGCGGTGCCGAGATCGGCTGCCGCGTGGCGTCAAAGGTCCTCGACCTGTGCAGCGCGCCGGAGACTCTGGAGAATGTGCGCCGCATGTCGGACCACCTGTATGCCGGACTGACGGCGATCCAGCGGCGCAACCTGTACCTCGTCGAGATCCGCCGCGCCGGCCTGGTCATGGGACTCAAAGTCGACCATCCCCAGGGCGCGTTGCACCTGAGCAAGGCGCTCTACGACCGGGGCGTGTGGGCGATGTTGGCCGGCTACGACATGTCGGTGTTGCAGTTCAAGCCGGGGCTGCTTGTGGATGCCGCCTTGTGCGATGAGTTGCTGGACAAACTCGAGGCTGCGCTCGGTGCCGCCAAGGATGCGTAAGGATACTTGCCACCGACGTGTGTGGTGAGACGGCATCTGTTCACGTCTCTCACTCGACGGGTCTTTGAGATGTGACCCTATGGACCTTTTCGATTTGCCGACCGAATGCCAGATTGAGCTGGCGCGTAAGGTTGCCGCCGAAGCACTACGCCGTTACGATTTTCCGCCGACGTCGGAGCTTCGGCTGCTCAAGTCTGGGGAGAACGTGGTGTTTGAGGCCGTCCATGCCGAGAGCGGCGAGCACGGCGCGTTACGGGTGCACCGCAAGGGCTATCAGACCGAAGGCTCCATCATCTCCGAGTTTCAATGGATGAAGGCGCTCAGTGATTTCGGCGTCAAGACGCCTAGTGTGATTCCGTCGCGGGACGGTGCGCTCGTGGTCACGGTTGCAATAGAGGACCTCCCGGAGGCGCTCCTCTGCGACATGTTGGAGTGGATCTCCGGGGCGCCGCTGCCGGAGGACGATCTGCCCGCCTGTTTCCGCATGCTCGGCGAGCTGAACGCCAAGTGTCACGCGCAGGTCCGCCAGTGGGCGCTGCCACCGGGCTTCGAGCGCCAGGCATGGGACGAAGCCGCGTTGCTAGATGGCAAGCATCCGCTCATCGCCCCCGCTTGGGAACACTGGGCCTTGAGCACGAAGCAACGTGCGCTCGTGCTCGACTGCCGCGAGGCGCTGCGCGAGCGACTGCGGCAATGGGGCAAGGGGCCGGACCGTTACGGCCTGATTCACTCCGACTTGACGCCCGTAAACCTGATCGTCGGCGAAAACGGTGTCCGTCTCATCGACTTCGACGACTGCGGATTCGGCTGGTTCTTATATGATCCGGCGTCACTGTTCCTGTACTACCACGGGCAGGACTTCTACCCCGATCTCCTCGACGCGTGGGCGGCAGGCTACCGCAGCGTGCGCCCGCTCTCCGACGAAGAACTCAAGGAGATGCGGACGTTCCTAATGTTACGCTGCTTCTACGGGCTGGGCTGGTTGCAAACCCACCCCAATTCGGAGGCGGTGCAGATCTATACCGAGCCGCTCATCTTCTTGACCGACGTGCTGGGTGAGGCGTTCCTCAACGGCTGAACACGGGTGATGGGATGGACTTTCACCCCGGCCCGCCGCGACTCACCGCCTACAAAGACGCGGGGACTGGCCACGTGGCAATGAAAGGAATTTGCAAGAAAGTATGGCAGTGAAGATCGACAAGATCTCATTCATCGGGAGCCGCCTTCAATGGAACCGGAATTCATGCGGCTAGTGGCCCCAAACGAGGTCGAAAATGGAAAACAGAAAAGTGATTATTGTTGGAGCCGGTATCGGCGGGCTCTCGGCGGGCTACTGGCTTTCTCAGCGGGGCTACGATGTCGAGATTCTCGAGGGGGCCGACCGGGCGAGCGGACGTATGGCTGTCTTGGAGCGCAAGGGAGATCGGGTAGACGTCGGCGCTCAGTTTTACCACTCAGACTTTCGCAACATCCTCCCGATGATAGACGCCATGGGGCTGAGCGGAGCCAAAAGGATTATCGCGGGAAATATTCACTATCGGCTTCAGGACGGGTCGTCCTTCGTCTACGACCACCGAGTCCCATATATGAAATTGCTTGGACTGCGCGGGAATCTGAAGCTCTACTGGTTCATGCTCAAATATGTGTTCTTCGGGCATCAGTTTCCCATGTATGGCGTCGCTAAAGATATCCCCGAATATGACGACACGGAAGTGCTGGAGTTGTTTAAGTCGCCCGCGGATAAGCCGCTTAGGGATTACCTGGTGACCACGATGAGCATGGGCGAAAATATGGGGCTGCCCGAGTGGATGAACCTCTACGAGTTCATCCACATGTTTCGCATGACCACGTTCAGCAAGTTCTTCGGACTGACGCGCGGCGTTGCGTCGCTGACCGAGGAACTGGCCAAACGATTACCCATACAGTACGAGGCTCGCGTGCGGCAGATTGTGGTGGAGCATGGGCGCGTCGTCGGCGTCGAAATGGAGAATGATGGCGTAGTCAAAAAGGCGGGACACGTGGTGGTCGCGGTCACGCCGCCATCGGCGGCACGGCTTATGCCGGAGGGTTTTGAAGAACAGCGTGAATTCTTTGATTCGGTCATTCACTCGCCCTTCCCCATGCCCGTCTTTTTCCTTGACCGGCCTTTGCGCAAAGACATCTGGTGCTATTTCAATGATCCGGCTCAGAGAAGGACTTTCATGTTTGCAGTGGATGAGCATGCAAAGATTCCTGAAATGTGTCCCAGCGGAAAGGCTGTGTTGACTGGGTGGTCGGGTCATCCGATGACGCGGGACCTCATCGACCGACCGGATGACGAGATCGTCGAGAAGGCAAAGGAAGACATCGAGCTGATGATTCCAGGGTTTTCCAATTGGATTGAAGATGTCACGGTCTTTCGACATCCGTATGGGACAGCGCGGTTTCCCGTCGGTTCGTACCGTCAAATGCTGGACTTCCTCAAACGAGCTAAGCAGTTGAAAGGCGTTTCCTTTGTGAGCGACGTGTTCGGCGGCAGCTGCATGGAAGGCGCCATGGTAAGCGCCGCTGCTGCCGTCAGGCGAGTCTGCCAATGGGGAGGTACAGCGTCATGAAGCAAATTGTTTCCATCGTAAAGTACAAAGACGGTCGGCTCTGTTGCTCGGGCAATCAAATTGCGCAATGGCTTCAAGGCTCTCAATTGAGCCCACGGAGGGCGCTACGGGGTCACCCAGGGGGTGGAGCATGGTAGCAGACGAGCCCCCCACCGTTGTTGTCACCGGCGCCTCCACCGGAATCGGTGCCGCCTGCGCCAGGTACCTTGATGAGAAGGGTTTTCGTGTGTTCGCAACCGTCCGCAAACAGTCGGACGCGGACAGGATCGCAGCGCTTGGCAGGCCCCGCCTCACACCGCTCTTCCTCGAGGTGACCGATGAACTTGGCACGACTACCAG
>Ga0209777_10005321_pt1 | contig 14897 bp, 12 predicted proteins | sample FrelakmetHBP12HB_FD_187147 | JGI IMG/M metagenome (GOLD analysis project Ga0209777, IMG submission 187147) | Freshwater lake sediment microbial communities from the University of Notre Dame, USA, for methane emissions studies -HBP12 HB (SPAdes)... | ecosystem: Environmental > Aquatic >... | reverse complement strand
CGTCACCACCACGATGACCGACGATCCCGCCTTCTGCCGCATCCTCGGCCTGCCGGCTGCGGAGTACGCTCTCAACGGCTGCGCCATCGGCGTGCCGGCGCAGATCCCCGAGGCGCGCTCCCTGCCCGACGTCGCCAGCGCCACCACCTGGCTGGACTGAGCTCGCGAGAATGGCGTGCGAGTTGGTTTCGAGGGTCCCCGCCGTTGCCCGGCAGGCATAATGCGGTCATGCGCACCGACCGGTCACTCTGGACCCGCCTCGGCGTGGTGGCGATCTACGCGGCGGCCATGGCCGCCGTCGAATCGACCGTCGTCTACTACCTGCGCAAGCTGTTCGCGCTGCAGTACGGCGCGGGCTTCACCGCTGGCCGCTTCAGCTTTCCATCGGCCTACCTGAGGCATGAGCAGGTCCGCGAGCTCGCCACGATCGTGATGCTCCTCGCGGTCGCCTACTTGGCAGGCCGCGGCTGGCGGCAGAAGCTGGCCTACTTCCTGTTCGCGTTCGGCGTGTGGGACATCGGCTACTACGTCGGCCTCAAGATCATGCTCGACTGGCCGGCGTCGCTCACCACGCGCGATCTGCTGTTCCTCACGCCGCATCAGTTGTGGGCGCCTGTCTGGCAGCCGATCCTCGCCTCGTGTGCGTTCATCACTGGGGCGCTGCTGCTCCTGGCAAGGGCGCCGCGGCGATGACCGTCGATCGAGTCGAGCTCCTCGGATCCAGGGGTTCGACCGCGTTCGGGACGCGTTACCGGACTCTGCGGCGGGGGAATACGAAGGCGGTATCCGTCCAGTGCGCTGGGCCGCAAACGACCGCGGCACGTTTCTAAGGAGACCCATGGAAAGACGCAGGTTGGGCAGTCAGGGGCTCGAGGTCTCGGCCGAAGGGCTGGGCTGCATGGGCATGTCGGAGTTCTACGGGCCGACTGACGAGGCCGAGGCGATCGCCACCATCCACCGCGCCCTCGACCTCGGCGTCGACTTCCTGGACACCGCCGACATGTATGGGCCGTTCACCAACGAACGGCTCGTGGGCCGGGCGCTCGCGGGATGCCGCGACGAGGTCGTGCTGGCCACCAAGTTCGGCAATGAGCGCCGCGACGATGGCAGCTGGGTCGGCATCAACGGGCGGCCTGACTACGTGCGGTCGGCCTGCGAGGCGTCGCTCGAGCGGCTCGGGGTCGACCACATCGACCTCTACTACCAGCACCGCGTCGACAAGACCGTGCCGATCGAGGAGACCGTCGGTGCCATGGCGACGCTCGTCGGCGAGGGCAAGGTACGCTACCTCGGCCTCTCCGAGGCGTCGCCGGCGACCATCAGACGAGCGCACGCCGTACACCCGATCACGGCCCTGCAGACCGAGTATTCGCTCTGGTCGCGCGATCCCGAACAGGCGGTCCTGCCGGCGGTGCGCGAGCTCGGCATCGGCTTTGTGGCCTACAGCCCGCTGGGGCGCGGCTTTCTTGCCGGCCGGTTCCGCGGCCCCGACGACCTGCGCGACGAGGGCGACTTCCGTCACCGCCACCCACGGTTTCGGGACGACAACCTCACGCGCAACCTGGAGCTGCTGGGGCGCCTCGAGGAGATCGCCCGCGACAAGAGCGTGACGCCGGCGCAGCTCGCGCTCGCCTGGGTGCTGCACCGCGGCGCCGACGTGGTGCCGATCCCCGGCACCAAGAAGCGCCGCTACCTGGAAGAGAACGTTGCTGCCGCGGCGACCGAGCTGAGCGACGCGGAGCTCGCGCGGCTCGACCACGCTCTGCCGCCCGGCGCTACCGCCGGCGAGCGCTACGCCGACATGAAGACGATCGACGCCTGACGGTGGCCAGGGGCCCGGCTGCGGCTGCCGTTCAGGTCACCGGGATCAGCGCGCCGGCAGGCCGGCGAAGAAGGTGAGCAGGCGCGCCCAGGCATCGCGGGCCGCGTCGACCGTGTACGAAGGCCGCGTGTCGTTGAAGAACGCGTGCGGCGCTTCGGGGTAGACGTGCGGCTCGTAGTCCTTACCGGCGACCTTCATCTTCTCGGCGAAGGCCGGCACGGCCTCGGTGATGCGCGGGTCGGCGCCTCCGTAGAAGCCGATCACCGGGCAGGCGATCTGCGACAGCATGTCGTCGGGGGCAGGCTCGCCGTAGAAGACCGCCGCGCCGGCCAGGGTCGGTTCGGCGCCGGCGAGCCGGGCGGAAAGGGCGCCGCCCATGCACCAACCCACCGTGGCCACTCGCCCATTGCAGGCCGGGTCGTCGCGGAGCGCCGCGAACGCGTCGCGCAGCAAAGCGACGAGCGCGTCGCGGTCCCGTGGCGCGAACAGGGCGCCAAGTGACTCGGCGACGGTGGTGCGCTCACCGGCCGGCAGGCCGGCGAGCGCCTCCTGCCGGGCCGCTTCGTCCCACCACGTGCCGACCGGCAGTGAGTTCAGAAACGCCTTGGCGGCCGCCACGCGCGGCGGCTGAAGCGCCGCCGGGCGGCCGCCGAGCGAGTACAGGTCGGGCGCCAGCGCGACGTAGCCTGCCGTAGCGATACGCCCGGTGAGGTCCTGGATGTGCTCGTCGACTCCCCAGATCTCCTGAATGATCAGGACTCCAGGCAGCCGCTCGGCGGTCGCGGCGGGCCGAGCCCGAAACGCCGCGCACGTCTGGCGGTCGCTTGCGAAGTCGCGCCAGCCGGTGTCGAGTCGCATGAGGGCCTCCCTTCTTCCGTTTGTCCATCGACGGCGGATACGACCCGCCGTCGGGCTGTCGCTCGCCTAGGTGTCGAAGCCGAGCTTGAACTTCTCGAGTGTGCGCAGCCAGAGGTCTGACTCGCCGCCGTTGTCTTGCGCGCGCTGCATGGAGCGCCGCGTCATCCAGACGGCGCCGCTGCGCAGCGGCTCCGGCGGCCAGGGCAGCGGCTTGCTGCCGACGATCGGCAGCGCGGTGCGCTCGGTGTGCTCGCCGGCCAGTAAGTCAAGACAGACGTTGGCGCCGAAGCGCACCGCGGCGACGCCCTGGCCGGTGAAGCCGAGCGCGTAGGCGACACGTCCGCCCAGGGCGGTGCCGAAGAAAGGACTGAGGCGCGAGCAGACATCGATCACCCCGCCCCAGCCGTGCGTGAAACGCAGGCCCTGGAGCTGCGGGAACGTCGTGAAGAAGTGTCGCGAGAGCAGCTCGAACGTCTTCTGGCGCCGGTCCCACTCGGGCCGGATGCCGTTGCGCCAGTGGTAGATGCCGTCCCAGCCGCCCCAGAGGATGCGCTGGTCCTCGCTGATGCGGAAGTAGTGGAAGAAGAGGCCGGCGTCGCCGAAGCCTTGGCGGTTCTTCCAGCCGACAGCGGCGAGCTGGTCGCTGTTGAGCGGCTCGGTCATCAGTGCGTAGTCGTAGACCGGCATGGTGTAGGGCCGCAGACGTTTGAGGAGGGCGGGGAAGGCGTTGGACGCCAGCATCGCCTGGCGGGCGCGCACCTCGCCGGCCGCCGTGTCCAGCACGACGCCGTCGCCGGCGCGACGCAGCGCCGTCGCCGGCGTCCCTTCGAAGATGCGCACGCCCATCTGACGGCAGACGCGCGCCAGGCCCCACGCCAGGCGCGCCGGATCGATCATGGCGCCGTCGCGGTCCCAAAGGCCGGCGAGGAACAACGGCGAGTCGAGCTCGGCGCGCACGGCGTCGCGGTCCAGGTACGTACAGTCGCCGCCGGCCCGCGCGGCCAGCTCCTCCCCTTCTCGCAGTTCTTCGATCTGCCAGGGCTCCGTAGCCACGTTGACTTCGCCGCAGCTCTGCCAGTCGCACTCGATGCCGTGACGCTCCACGTCTGCCTTCATCTCGGCGAGGTTCTTGATTCCTGCCTGCGTCAGGCGCTCGAGGTCCTTGGGCCAACGTGCGAGAGCGTTGCTCAGGCGGTGCGTGAGCATCGCAATGCAGAAGCCGCCGTTGCGGCCCGACGCCTGCCAGCCGACACGGCCGGCCTCGACGACGACGACCTCGAGCGCGGGGTCGCGCTCCTTGGCGAGCAGCGCCGTCCACAGGCCGGTGTAGCCGCCGCCGACGACCGCCAGGTCGCAAGAGACGGAGCCGGTCAGCGGCGGCTCAGCTGCCGGGGCCAGCGGCGAGTCAAGCCAGAACGGCGTGGGCGAGAGGTCTTCCAGAGCGCGTCGCGGCCACGCAGGGTCGACTTGGTTGGGTCTCTCGGGGGTCGTTGATGCGTTGGTGTCCATGGAGTCTCCGGTGCAGGGGGAAGGGGTCGGGTCGAGCCGCGGGTCTAGGGGACGCGTGCGTGCTGGACGACCGTGGCCGTATAGGCGCCCGAAAGGCCGTGCCAGCGGCGACGGCGACAAGCGAGTGTAGAGGGGTGACCCATGGTCCTATGAGGATACGGAGCCGCGCGGCGGCGGTCAAACTGCTGCAACTCTGGGCGCCGGTCGGCGAGTCTACTGAGACTTAGACTTCGCGGCGTGCTTGCTCTCGTACATGAATGCATCTGCCTGCTCGAGCAGGGCATCCAACGACACCCTGTGCGGGGGCTTGGAGTGGGCGCAGCCGATGGTCAGCGAGACGGGGAACCGCAGACCCGAGTCGGCCGTTCGGCGGTGGAGCTTCCCATCGAGCCGCCGCGACACGGTGTTCAGTTCGCGCTCATCCGCTTCTGCCAGCACCACGAACTCGTCGCCGCCGATGCGGGCCACGATGTCGCTCTCGCGAAACGTCTCCTCCAGCGCCTGGGCGCAGGTGATGATGGCGATGTCGCCGGCGCTGTGACCGAAGGCATCGTTGACGGACTTCAACTGGTCGACGTCGGCATACACGATGGCCAGGGTCGAGTCGGACCGGCGGCTGTCCTTGAGCCGTTGCTCGGCCAGCAGCGCGAAACCGCGGCGGTTGTAGAGCCCCGTCATGTCGTCCCGCAGTGACATCGCGCGCAGCTCGTCCTCGAGGGCACGGTTCTGGGTGACGTCAGACGCGGTGACGATGATGTGGCTCAGCGCTCCGGTGGCATCGCGCAGCGGCGCCAGCGAGCCGTGGATGAGCAGCCGCTCTCCCGTGCTCGTCGCCCAATGACTTTCGAACGGGCAGGCGCCGCCGCCCTGGCCGAGGCGCCGCAGGTCTTCGCGCAGCCCCTCGGCGACATCGCGGATCGGCAGGGCGGAGATGAACATGCGGCCGTGCAGATCGTCATTCAAGTAGCCCAGCGCGAGTTCTACGGCGCGATTGATCTGCAGGATACGGCCGGCGCTGTCGAGCACGAGGATGAACGTGTCGGCTGCCTCCAGCACGGCGGCGAAGAAGTCGCGCTCCGTCTCGAGCGCCTTCTCGGTACGCTCGTGCTTGCGCAGGCTATCTTCGAGGCGCGACTTCTCGCGCTTCAGACGATCAGTGCCCTCGCGCTTCTCTGTGCCGGCCATCGTCGCGTACATCCCCCGCGGAAGCCGCTCACTGCCCCGGTGCGGCCTTAAAGCCCCGCGACCGTACAAGAAAAGTATGGCACCCGAGCCGCATACGTCAAGGTGGTGTGCGAAGGAGCTTGCTCCTGCTACCGGCAAACACCGGACCCGCGATGGTCCTCAAGAGCGGCCGGGCGCCGCCTTCGTCTTAGAACTTCGTCCCGAGGACTTCCGCCGCCTCTTCGCCGCGCCCGATCCTGTTGGCTCCATCCGGTACCCGCCGCTCGAGGTCGAACACGATCGGGATACCGGCCAGCGACATTACGACGATGATGATCAGCCACGGTCCGGACAGTCTGGCCTCGAGCATGAATCCCGCCATGATGGGGCCCGCCAGACGGCCGATCGCCTCCGCGAACGAGTTGGCGGCGTTGTAGCGGCCGCGCACGGCTGCGGGCGCGAGGTCGTTCACCATGCCCGGCACGCTCGGCGACCAGGCCATCTCGCCGAAGCCGACGACGACGAACGACAGGACGAGCCCGATGGCGGCTGGCAGCCCGCCGCCGACGTGGATCGAACCGAGCACCAACAGCCAGCACGCGGCGGGGAAGAGACACATGAACACCATGGCCCGGGTCCGGCGCCGGCCCTGCAGGTAGCGCAGCACGAAGAGCTGCCCGCCGGCGACGGTCAGCATGTTAGCGAAGAAGGCGATGCCGATCACCTTGGTGCCGACGTGGGCGGAGCCGATGGCCACGGCCGGGAACGTCACGTCGAACTGCACGTAGGCGAAGGCCATGAGCAGCACGCTCAGCGACATGATGCGCCGCATGCAGCGGTTGGCCACGACTGACCGGTAGCCGCCGCCGGTGACCTTGGGCGTTGTGGCGCCGGGCAGGTCGTCCAGCGTGCTCGCCGGTGGCGGGGCGGTCACCGCGACGGCTGCCGCAAACACCAGAAAGCAGCCGGTGGCGATGAAGAACGCCGACTGGAACGTGGCCACGCGGCCGATGTTGACGACGAAGCCGCCGACGAAACCGCCTGCCCCCCAGCCCAGCGCGATGACGGCGTAGTCGAGGGCGAAGACCGCCGAGCGCTGCTGCTTGGAGACCGAGGCCGCCAGGAGAGTGTAGACGGGCGACTCGAGGCAGGTCATGCCGGCTCCCAGAACGAGTGCCACGCCGACCGCCTGCCAGGCGACGGTGACGAACGGGAGCGCGGCGGTGCCGGCGGCAGCGAGGAGGCCGCCGCCGGCGATCACATACCGGGGACCGAGGCGATCGGCCAGCGCTCCCGCCACTGGACCGGTGGCCATGGCGCCGATGGGCAGCGCGGCGAAAGCGATGCCGGCGCTGCCCAGACCGATACCCCGCACGAAGTGCAGGTAGACGGTGAGAAAGGCGAAGACGATGCCGGCTCCGAGGCTGGCCAGGCCGTGGAGACCGACCAGCTTCCACACGGGACGCGGCAGCGACGGGATGAGCCCGTCGGTGGAAGATGCCGTACCGGATGTGCGCGCCATGACCTCGCCGGGGAAGCGTCGAAAGCCCGCGCGAGTCTACACCCGCGGCTAGCTCCTACGAGGCCTCGTCGAGCGCCTCCTCGAACTGGCTCGCGTAGAGGTCGTAGTAGAACCCGCGCGCCTCCATGAGTGCCGTGTGCGACCCCTGCTCGACGATGTGCCCGTGGTCCATCACGAGGATGATGTCGGCGCCGCGGATGGTCGATAGCCGGTGCGCGATCACGAAACTCGTGCGGCCCTTCATGAGCTCCACCATCGCCTCCTGGATGAGCATCTCGGTGCGCGTGTCGACCGAGCTCGTGGCCTCGTCCAGGATGAGGATGTCGGGGTCGGAAAGGATGGCGCGCGCGATCGTGAGAAGCTGCTTCTCGCCCTGAGAGACGGCGGTGGCGTCGTCGTCCAGGACGGTGTCGTAGCCGTCGGGGAACGCGCGCACGAAGTGGTCGACGCGCGCCGCCTGGGCGGCGGCGCGGATCTCGTCCTCGGTCGCGCCTTCGCGCCCGTAGGCGATGTTCTCGCGGATGGTGCCGGTGAACAGCCAGGTGTCCTGCAGGACCATACCGAACAGGTCGCGCAGGTCGCTGCGCGTCATGTCGTGCGCGTCGACGCCGTCGACCCTGATGCGGCCGTGGTCGATCTCGTAGAAGCGCAGCAGGAGGTTCACGAAGGTGGTCTTGCCGGCGCCTGTCGGGCCGACGATGGCCACGGTCTGGCCGGGCCGCACGTCCAGGTTCAGGTCTTCGATCAGCGGCGTGTCGGCCAGGTAGCGGAACGACACATCCTCCAACGTGATGTGGCCGCGCGTGTGCTCGAGCACGACCGGCGCCGCCGGGTCGGCCTCCTCCTCGGGCTCGTCGAGCAGCTCGAAGACGCGCTCGGCCGACGCCGCCGTCGACTGCAGCACGTTCATGATGCTGGCCACCTGGGTGATCGGCATGGTGAACTGGCGCGCGTACTGGATGAAGGCCGTCACGTCGCCGAGCGGCATCGTGCCGTTGGCCACGCCGAGGCCGCCGATCACACAGATGGCCACGTAGTTGAGGTTGCCGACGAAGTTCATCACCGGCAGGATGATGCCGCTGATGAACTGCGCCTTGAAGCTCGCGTCGTAGAGCTGCTCGTTCTGCTCGTCGAAGGTCGCGATCGCCTCGTCCTGGTGGCCGAAGACCTTGACCACGTTGTGCCCCGTGAACATCTCCTCGACGTGGCCGCCGAGGTCGCCGGTGTGCTGCCATTGCGCCGCGAACTGCTTCTGCGAGCGCTTGGCGATGAAGAGCGTGAGCACGAACGACAGCGGCACGCAGAGCACCGAGATGCCGGCGAGCAGCGGGCTGATCGTGAGCATCATGATGAGCACGCCGATGATCGTCAGCACCGACGTGATGATCTGCGTGAGGCTCTGCTGCAGCGACTGCGAGATGTTGTCGATGTCGTTAGTCATGCGGCTGAGCACGTCGCCGCGCGAGTGGTCGTCGAAGTACCTGAGCGGCAGGCGCGCGAGCTTCACGTCGATGTCGCGACGGAGGCGGAACATGGTGCGCTGGGCGGTGCCCGCCATGATGTACTGCTGTCCCCAGCCGAAGATTGCGCTCAGCACGTAGATGCCGACCAGCAGCAACAGCGTCCGGCCGAGGGCGGCGAAGTCGACCCCGTGCCCCGGGTTGAGGTGCATGGCCGAGAGCATCTTCCCCAGCGTCGACTGGCCGAGCGCGGCGACCGCCTGCTGCTGAGTCTCGCCGGCTGGCAGCTTCTTGCTGACGACGCCCTCGAAGAGGATGTTCATGGCGTTGCCCAGGATCCTGGGGCCGAGCACGGCGAAGGTGACGCTGACGACGGCGAGCAGCAGCACGACGATGATGCGCGCGCGCTCGGGCCTGAGCATGCCCACGATGCGCTTGAGCGTGCCGCGGAAGTCCTTGGCCTTCTCGGTCGGCCGGGCGAGCGCCCCGGCGGGTCCGCCGCCGCCCGGACCGCGGGGTCTGACGGGCGGGCGCGGCGGCTGGCTGCCTCGCGGCGAGGAGTCTTGCGGGCTGCTCATGCCACGCCCTCCGCGCCGAGCTGCGATTCCACGATCTCGCGGTAGGTCGTGCTCGTCTTGAGGAGCTCCTCGTGCGTGCCCTTGCCGACGATCGTCCCCTCCTCGAGCACGATGATCTGATCGGCGTGCATGACGGTGCCCACGCGCTGCGCGACGATGATCACGGTCGCGTCGGTCGTCTCCTTCTTGAGGGCCGCGCGCAGACGAGCGTCGGTGGTGAAGTCGAGCGCCGAGAAGCTGTCGTCGAAGATCTGGACCTTGGCCTTCTTGGCGAGCGCCCGGGCGATGGCGAGGCGCTGGCGCTGCCCGCCCGAGACGTTGGCGCCTCCCTGATCGACCGCCGCTTCGAGCCCTTCGGGCATCTCGCTCACGAAGTCCGTGCCCTGCGCGACCTCGAGGGAGTGCCAGAGCTCCGCGTCGGAGGCCTGCTCGTTGCCAAAGCGCAGGTTGTCCGCCACCGTGCCGCTGAACAGGAACGCTTTCTGCGGCACGAGCCCGATCCTGTGCCAGAGGTCCTGCTGCTTCAATTCGCGTACGTCGACGCCGTCTATGAGGACGCTGCCGGCGGTGACGTCGTAGAAGCGCGGGATGAGATTGATGAGCGTCGACTTGCCGCTGCCGGTGCTACCGACGATGGCGGTGACCTCGCCCGGCGCCGACGTGAAGCTGATGTGGCTCAGCACAGGATCTTCGGCGCCGGGGTAGCGGAACTCCACGTCTCTGAACTCGACGTGGCCCTTCACCGGTGCGTCCACGACCGGCGTCTCAGGGTCGTTGACCGAGATCTCGGCGTCGAGCACCTGCTGGATGCGCTCGGCCGAGGCCGATGCCCGCGGCACCATCACGAGCATGATGGTCGCCATGAGCACGGACATGAGGATCTGCGTGATGTAGGTGAGGAAGGCGGTGAGGTCGCCGATGGGCATGCCGTGGTTGGCGACCTGGATGCTGCCGAACCACATGATGGCGACCGTGGCCAGGCTCAGGATCAGAGTGAGCATCGGCATCATGACGGCGAACAGCCGCGTCACCCGCAGGGTCGTCCCGGTGAGGTCGGCGTTGGCCACCTCGAAACGCTGCTCCTCGTAGCCGACGCGGTCGAAGGCACGGATGACCCTTACGCCACTGAGCACCTCGCGCGTGACCTGGTTGATGCGGTCGATCTTCTTCTGCATCGACCTGAAGAGCGGCAGGGCGCGAGTCAGCACGAGGCCGATGAAGACGCCCATCACCGGCACGGCGACCAGGATCACGCTGGACAGCGGCACATCGAGGCGCAGCGCCATGATGATGCCGCCGATGGCCATGATCGGCGCCGCGAGGGTCAGGTTGAGCATCATCAGCACGACCATCTGCACCTGCTGGACGTCGTTGGTCGCGCGCGTGATCAGCGAGGGCGTGCCGAAGTGGTTGAGCTCGGCCTGCGAGAAGCTCTCGACCTTGCGAAACAGGAGGCCGCGGACGTCGCGGCCGAAGGCCATGGCCGTCTTGGAGCCCCAGTAGACGGCAATGATGGTGGCGATCACCAGCACCAGGGTGACGCCCAGCATGAAGGCGCCCGTGACCAGGATGTAGTGCGTGTCGCCCTTGATCACACCGTTGTTGATGAGGTCGGCGTTCAGTGTCGGCAGGTAGAGGTTGGTGATCGCCTGCACGAACAGCAGGCCAAGCACCAGGACGATCTGACGCCAGTAGGGCCTCAGACGCTCCTTGAGCAGCCTGATCACGCCGAATGCCTCGTGGCGCTCTTGGTCAGGGTGTGTCTCCTTCGATCGCTCGGCGGTACGAAACGCGGTAAACGTTCGCATACCGACGATCGGCACGCAAACCGGCCGAGCGCCGTGGTCGGCGCGTCGCCGGCGCGCAGAGGAGACTGCCTCAGGTCAGGCTATCGGCGCGACCACCTCGCCGGCGGAGGCGCACGATCAGCCAAGCGATGCCTGCAAGCAGTGCGATGCCGACCACTGCGGAGACCACATACATCACGACCGCCCAAGCGCCGGTCGCGTTGCTCTGGCCGTAGTCGGGCAGCACGCCCGCCCAGAGGTCGCCGAGCCTGGCCAGGCCGTGGGGGACGTAACCGACGCGGCTGAGCATCTCGCTGCCGCTCCACTCACCGTAGGCCGTACCGGTGGCCAGCAGCCCGAGTGGCGTGGCGATCACCAGCGCGGCGATGACGCCGTAGAGGGAACGCAGCGGCGCGCTCACGCCGAGTTCAACGCTGAACAGCTCCGGGCTCGTGCGCGCCAGAAAGGCGAACACACCGACCGTGAAGGCCGCCTCGACCGGGCCGGCGACCGCCATGTGCGACAGGGTCATCGCCGGGATCGTGGTGCTCAGATGATAAGGGTTGTACTGAGCCATGCCGTTGACGGTGTGCAGCAGCGGTTGGATGCCGAGCTCGACGCCGACGACGAAGGATGCCAGCACGATGGCGAAGTACGAGCCCAGGCCGGCACCGACCAGGCGCCGGGCGGAGCGCAGGTCGCTGTTGCCGGCCACCAGTTGATAGATGGCATAGCCGGCGAAGGGCATGATGATCGCCATGTTGAGGCAGTTGATGCCGAACGAGAGCAGACCTCCGTCGGCGAAGAGCAGAGCTTGTACGGCGAGCGCTGCCGTGACGGCCAGCACCGCCACCCAAGGTCCGGCGATCACGGCGATCAAGGTCGCCCCCACGGCGTGGGCGGTCGTGCCGCCCAGCACCGGCACGTTGAGCATCATGACGAGGAAGCTAAAGGCGGCGCTGGCGGCCAGCACCGGCACCGCCTTGGGCTTCGTGAGCAGCTTCTTGACCTTGCGGCCGGCGACGTACCAGACGGGCGCGCTGACCGCCCACCCTACAGCGAGAGTCTCGGGACCAAGGTATCCATCGGGGATGTGCATCGCTGGTGTCTCTCCTGCTAGCCGGTCGCGGCGGGGTGATGCGCGTCGATCACCGGACCAGCTTGGGCCTCGGCTGCCTGGCAGGCCTGACAAAGCCCAATGGCGGTGACCTGGATCTGGCTCACGGCGAAGCCTTGGCGCTGGCCGAGCTCCTCGTGCACGGGTGCGAGTAGCTCGTCGCTGAAATGGCCGACGGCGCCGCAGCGGCTGCAGACGAAGTGATGGTGCGTCGGCTCCGGCGAGACCTCGTAGTAGCACGTGCTGCCCTCGAGGTGCGTCTCGACGATGAGATCAAGGTCCACGAGCAGGGCAAGCGTGCGGTAGACGGTGGAGACGTTCACATCGGGGAGCTTCCGCTTGACCTCGGCGGTGATCTCCTCGGCCGTCATGTGGCGGCCGGCGCCGCGCACCACCTCCCAGATGAGGTTGCGCTGCGGCGTGAGGCGATAGCCTTGTTCGCGGAGAGTGGCACGGGCGTGATGCATGGCGCGACCTTAGCGCAGTTGCGAGTCATGCGCAAGTAGGTCATAGTTGCAGTCGTCATGAGCGCCCTACCTCCGCACTTCTCCCCGACCTCGCGGCCCGAGCATGCCGGTGCCGCTGCGATGGCCGAACCCGGTGATGGGCGGGGCGGCGTCGGGGCGCCGGTGCCGGCCTGGATGCTCGGCGGCTCCAGTGCGCCGCCGCCGGGCCGGCAGGGCCGGCCCGTGCTCGAGAAGCTGCTCAACGGCGTCGCTCACGTGGTCGAGTCGGCGATGGCCGCCGACGCCGCCGGCGATCGCGGCGGCCTGCTGCAGCGCCTCGACCCGCGCGTCAAGCTCGTCGGCTTGCTCGCACTCCTGCTTGCCTCGGTGCTCGTCAATCACCTGGCGGCGCTGCTGGCGCTGTTCGCCGTCGCGCTCGCCTTCATCGTCTTCTCGCGCCTGGGTCTGGGCCGCTTCGCCCTGCGCGCCTGGGTCTTCGTGCCGTTGTTCACGCTGGCGATCGTGGTGCCGGCGACGACCAGCTGGGTCACGCCCGGGCGCGCCGTGGTCCACTTGTGGGGCGGCGGCGCGACCACGGCGACCGGTCTCGCCTCGGCCGTGCGCCTCGTGCTGCGCGTCACCGATGCCGTCTCGTTCAGCGTGCTACTGGCGATGACGACGCCTTGGAACGAGCTGCTCGCCGCCCTGCGCGTGCTGCGCGTGCCGCGCACGTTCGTCTTCGTGCTTGCCGTCTCGTATCGCTACGTCTTCGTGCTCATGCGCCTCCTCCAGGGCATGGTCGCGGCGCGCCGGAGCCGAACGGTAGGCAGGCTCGCGCCGCGTGAGGATCGCCGCTTCGTGGCCGCCGCCGTGGGTACTCTGTTCGGCCACTCCCAAGCGATGAGCGAGCAGGTGCACACGGCGATGCAGGCGCGGGGCTTCACGGGTGAGGTGCATGCACTGTCTGTCTGGCGCGTGCGCGCGCTCGATTACGCTTGGGCGGCGATGGTCACGCTGGCGCTGGCTGCGGCGGTCGTCCTCGAACTGACCGTGACGCGCGGCTTCTGACTCATGACGGTCGTCTTCGAGCTCACCGACGTCTCTTTCAGCTACGGCGCTGGCGTGACCGCGCTGGCGGGCGTCGACCTGACCATCCACCAAGGCGAACGCGTGGCGCTCTTGGGCGCCAACGGCAGCGGCAAGTCGACGCTGCTGCACATGCTGAGCGGTCTGGCGCAGCCGACCGGCGGTGAGGTCCGCGCCTTCGGCGCGCTGCTCACCGCCCAACTGCTGCGCGACGAAGCACAAGCACAGGCCTTTCGCCGCCGCGTCGGTATCGTCTTCCAGAACGCCGATGCGCAGCTCTTCAGTCCCACGGTGCGCGACGAGATCGCCTTCGGCCCCCTGCACCTCGGGCTCGGTCAGGGCGAGGCGCAGCAACGTGTCGACGACATGCTGCGCCTGTTCGGCCTCGAGGCGCTCGCCGGGCGTGCGCCCTACAAGCTCAGCGGCGGCGAGCAGAAGAAGGTGGCCCTGGCCGCCGTGCTCGCCATCGACCCTGACGTGCTGCTGTTCGACGAACCCATGGGCGGCCTCGACCCGCGCACCCGCCAGTGGCTGCTCGAGTTCCTGGAAGCGCTGCACGTGGCCGGCAAGACGCTCATCGTCGCGACCCACGAGCTGGCAGAGCTCGAGCGTCTTGCCGATCGTGTCGTGATCCTCGGGGAGGACCATCGTCTTGCCGCCGCTGGTCCGGTCGGCGAAATGCTGGGCGACCGTGCGCTGTTACTCAACGTGAACTTGATCCACGAACACACGCATGTTCACGGCGACCTCGTGCACACTCACGCGCACGCGCATCCACCCGGCCACGAGCACGGCACCGAACATGATCACGCTCTACCACACGAACATGCCCACAAAGCCCATGGGCACCAGCACGCGCACCCTCACGATGGTACAGACGCTTGAACAGACACCGGCGTCGAGTGAGAGGCACGTCCGCGAGCGAGCGGCGGAAGCGTTCGCCCGCGCCCGCTGCAGGCTAGAATCCCGCCTGCGTGCCGGCGGTGGTGGAGGCGCCCCACGGCGGCGCCCCGAAGATGATCACGGGCGTGCCGACCGGCACTAGGGGGTAGAGAGCGATGGCGTCCGTCTCGTGCATGCGGATGCAGCCGTGGGAAGCCCAATGGCCGATCGAGTAGTCCTCGGGCGTCCCGTGGATGAGGATGCCGGGCGCGTCCAGGCGCAGGGCCCGCAACCCGAGCGGGTTGGCGAGTCCGGGCCCGATCTCCTGCGGCATGCCGGCCGCCCACGGCGTGCCCGGGTTGATCCAGACCATGTTCAGGATGGGAGTGACGTTGCCCGGCGGCGTCGCGGCGCCCTGACCAGTGGCGATGAAGTTGTCGGCCGTGACTGTACCTGCCACATGCAGCGCGCTGTGGGGGTTGTTCGTGCCGATGCCGACCTTGCCGAGGATATAGGAGGGAGCCGTTGGGTAGTTGTAACCAGAAAGATGAACGTTGGGATTACCTTGAGCATCGGCAACATTCACATAGCCATCCGAGGCAGTCTGTGTGACGGCAAAGATCTTTTCATGCGTATGACCAGGCTGGTCATATCCACTTCTTACTG
>Ga0209777_10005320_pt1 | contig 14899 bp, 12 predicted proteins | sample FrelakmetHBP12HB_FD_187147 | JGI IMG/M metagenome (GOLD analysis project Ga0209777, IMG submission 187147) | Freshwater lake sediment microbial communities from the University of Notre Dame, USA, for methane emissions studies -HBP12 HB (SPAdes)... | ecosystem: Environmental > Aquatic >... | reverse complement strand
TTGCTGAACTCGACCTCTTTCTCGGATGCGAGGTGCGGCGCGTGGTCGGTAACAATGGCGTCAATCGTGCCGTCGCACAGACCTTCTTTGATTGCCACGCGGTCGGCTTCCGTTCGCAGGGGCGGGTTCATTTTGAAGTTCGGGTCATACCCGACCACCTGCGCATCGGTGAGCGTGAAGTAGTGCGGGCACGTCTCGCAGGTCACCGGAATTCCCTGCGCTTTGGCCCGACGGATGATCTCTACGCTGCCACGGGTTGAGACGTGCGCGACGTGTAACCGGCCGCCAGTGTATGTCGCTAGGAGGATGTCGCGCGCGACCATTATCTCCTCTGCGCAGGCCGGCATGCCGGGCAATCCCAGGCGCGCCGAGACCGCGCCTTCATTCATCACGCCGTCCCGGGTCAAGGTCTTCTCTTCGCAGTGGTTGATGACCACGAGGTCGAACGTCCTGGCATACTCCAGGACCCGGCGCATTATCTCAGGATTCGCAATCGGGCTGCCGTCGTCCGAGACCGCGATGGCCCCGGCGTCCTTCATCGCCCCGAATTCGGCGAGTTCCACGCCCTGGCGGGCCTTGGTCGCCGCGCCAATCGGCAGGACGCGCGCCTGTTGCCAGCGTTCGGATTCGTTGACGATTGCCCGCACAACGTTTTCGTTGTCAATCGCGGGCTCGGTATTCGGCATGCAGCAGACCCGGGTGAATCCGCCGGCCAGCGCCGACAGGGTCCCGGTGCGAATCGTCTCTTCGTCTTCCCGGCCCGGCTCGCGCAGGTGGCAATGCAGGTCGATGAACCCGGGCGCGATGAATTTCCCGGCCAGGTCCCAGACCTCGGAACCGTTCGCCGGCAGATGTTTGCCGATACGCTCGACCATCCCGTTGCGAATCAGGATATCGGCGACCCGCTGTTTGCCGGTCGCCGGGTCAATAACCGTTGCCCCGCGCAGGAGCAGGTTATCATGGGAACTGCGGACTGCGAACTGCGGACTGCGAACTGCAGATTGCGAGTTACTTTCCAGTGGCATCGTCCCCTCCGGCAAGCATGTACAGCACGGCCATGCGCACGGCCACGCCATTGTGCACCTGGTCGAGAATCACCGACTGTTTGCCATCCGCGACTTCGGCGTCAATCTCCACCCCCCGGTTCATCGGCCCGGGATGCATCACGACCAGTCCGGGTTTGGCCCGCGCGACCCGTTCCCGGGTCAGGCCATAGAGCTGGCGGTATTCGCGCAAAGAAGGCAGCAGGCCGCGTTCCTGGCGTTCGAGCTGGAGGCGCAGGACATTGACGACGTCCACTTCGTTGAGGATGTGGTCGAGCCGGTAGAAGACCGGGCAGCCGAGTGCTTCCACGTCAGCCGGGAGCAGGGTCGGCGGCGCGCAGAGGAAGACTCTGGCCCCGAGCTTCTTGAAGGCAAGGATGTCGGACCGCGCCACGCGCGAGTGAGCAATGTCGCCGGTAATCAGGACCTTGAGCCCCTCTACTCTCTTCAGGGTCTGGCGAATCGTGAAGGCGTCGAGCAGGGCCTGGGTCGGATGCTCGTGACACCCGTCGCCCGCGTTCACGACAAAGGCCTTGAGCCGCGAGGCCAGGAAGAGCGGCGCCCCGGCCATCGAGTGCCGGATGACGACGCCGTCAATCCGCATCGCCTCGATGTTTCGGGCCGTGTCGAGCAGGGTTTCGCCTTTGGAGACCGACGACGTGCCAAGCGAAAAAGCGACGCAGTCAGCCGAGAGCCGCTTGGCGGCCAAGGCAAACGAGGTTGAGGTCCGGGTTGAGGGCTCGAAGAACAGGTTGACGATAGTCTTGCCGCGCAGGGCCGGTACCACGGGTATCGGGCGGTCGAGCACCTGGCGGAAGCTCGCGGCCTGGTCCAGAATGGCGGTAATCTCCGCGCGGTTCAGTTGCTCGATTCCCAGCAGGTCCTTGGACTTGAGTTTCATTTTGATTCATCCGCAGATTTCGCAGATTGCGCAGAGAGGAAGCGGGCAATTTGCAGTTTGCTATTTGCTATTTGCACTTTGAAATCCCAGTCACGTTCGGGTCAGGAAGACTCCATCTTCCCCGTCTTCTTCCTTCACCTTGATGTCCACGAGGTCGGTCGGCTCGGTCTGGACCGCCTTGCCGACGTAGTCGGCGGCAATCGGCAGTTCGCGGTGACCGCGGTCAATCAGCACCGCCAGTTGAATCGCCTGGGCCCGGCCGAAGTCCAGCAGTTCGCTGATTGCGGCGCGAACCGTGCGGCCGGTGAAGAGCACGTCGTCCACCAGCACGACCACCTTGCCCTTCAGGTCGAAGTTAATCCGGGAATCCCGGATAATCGGCGCGTCGGCGACCAGTTGCAGGTCGTCGCGATACAGGGTGATGTCCAGTTCGCCGAGTTGAACGTCGTGTTGTCCGGCCTTCTTCAGTTCCAGGGCGAGACGTTGGGCCAGCGGCACGCCCCGGCGTTTGATGCCGACCAGCACCAGGTTGCCGGCGGCAAGGGCCTGGGCGTTGCGTTCGAGGATTTCATGGGCAATGCGGGAAGTGGTCAGGCCCATCTCCTGTGCGCCCATGATGCGCATGGCTACTTAATCAGGATGGCAATCGGGATTATCACGCAGTAACCGGCGACCAGCAGCAGGGGCGCGTAGGTAATCGAACCTTTGGAGAGCAGGACATAGCCGGCGATAATCGTAACGATGCCGGCCGCGAGCAGGCCCCAGTTCTTGGCCTTGAACTGGATGTTCGGGCGAGCCCGGGCGGCCTGCGTACTCGCTTTCACCTTCGGCTGCGGTCGGACCGGCGGTTTGGTGTCTTGGTTCATTAAGGTTTCTCCTTAGCAGAAGCTATCATAGCTCCGGCTTTGCCAATGTCAAGATGCAACCCGGCACAGCCTTCTCGTCATTGCGAGCGTGGCGAGGCAATCTCGACCGGAATCAGTTGAGGTTGCCGCATCACCGCGCTCCTCGCAACGACACGGGTTGGACCCGGTCATCACTGGTTTGGACGCCGGTTCGGGCTCTTTCCGGCCTTCTTCTTCTCGGGCAGGCGCTGAGCAAGGTAGTCGAAGACCGGCTTCGGGTCCCGGGGCAGAAGGATGTGAATGCCGCGGAAGTTGTCGAGATACGTCCAGTTCCGGAAAGGGCTTACTACCACTCCGCCCGAGGTGCGAACGTAACTGCGGAACTCGTTCCAGCCCCGGGTGTAGTGAAAAAGCAGTTTGTCGGTTGTGATGCCCTTCTGGTCCAGGGTGTACGTGGTGGGCAGGTAGTAGCTGTTCAGGGCCAGGAACAGCACGAGCAGCGAAACCAGGCCCATTATCGGACCGTAGTACCACAGGGCAATCACGATGACGGCGATGACAAACAGCGTGACGAACAGGGTCCGCACCGGCGTCTCCTGAGCGCGGAAGATGCGCCAGGACAAGGGCCGAAGTTCAGGGGTCGGTAGTCGGGGGTCGGGGGTCAGTTCTGGACTTTGCATTTTGCATCTTGAATTGTGCGTGGCGTGATGGGCCCGGTCCGGATCGAACGGACGACCAGCTGATTATGAGTCAGCTGCTCTGACCAGCTGAGCTACGGGCCCGCTGCTCAATGATAGCCGCAAACAGTTTCCCGTCAATAGCGCCGGACTACCAGGCGGCGTAGGAGAGCCTGGGCATCAGGAATCGGTTGACCACGTCTTCCATCACGAAATCGCGCAGCCGGAATGGCTTGGGCGGGCGGGCAATCCGCGGCTCAGGACCGAGCCCGGCCAGGCCGCCGGCAATTGCCACTGCGTCGTTCAGCGTGCCCAGCGTGTCCACCAATCCGCAGGCCTTGGCCTGCCGGCCCGTGAAAATCCGGCCGTCGGCGAGCTTCAACACGCTGTCCTTGGGCAATTTGCGGTCCTCGGCCACGACCGTGACGAACTGGTCATAAACGTCGAGTATCGTGCCTTTGAGCAAATCCTTCTCTTCGGGCAGCATCGGGCGATAAGGCGAGCCGATGTCTTTGTAGTCCGCGGACTTCACCACGTCCACTGAGACCCCCAGCTTCTTGAGCAGGCCTTCGATGTTCGGCAGTTCCAGCTTGACGCCGATAGAACCGGTTGTAGTTCCGGGGTTGGCAACAATCACGTCGGCGGGCGCCGAGATGTAGTAACCGCCGGATGCCGCGAGCGTACCCATCGATACGACGAGCTTTTTGCCCTTGGCTTTGGCGCGTTTCAGCTCGCTGTAGATTTCCTGGGACGGCGTTACGACACCGCCCGGGCTGTCAACGTGAAGCAGGATGACCGGCACGTTGGATTCCTTGACGAAGTAGCGAATCTCGCGCACGGTGGTGCGGGCGTCGCTGATCATGCCCAGAACTTCAACCAGCCCGACCGACTTGCCGGTGATGCCGGTTCCTTCGCCGCGCAGCCCCACGGCGAACAGCACGACCATGAATATCAGAAAAAGTGCGCCCATGATGACGCCGATGATAACCCAGGGTGATCTCATGTTCTCCTAAGATGACCGGTCAGTCGGACCGGCCCGCCATTTTGCGATTTGCACTTTGACATCTGAAATGCACGAGGATAATGGGCCTGAGTAGAGTCGAACTACCCACCTCGTCCTTATCAGGGACGCGCTCTAACCAGCTGAGCTACAGGCCCGCGGAATCTAATATAGACGATTTTGTCCGACTGTCAAGCCTGTTCAGCATGTCGGGATTGCGGCAGTGAAGCGCAAATAGCACTGCAGACCGAACTCAAAGGCACGGATGGCGGGGCAGGGAGGCGAGTCTGAGGTTTGGCATCTTACCCAGATTCTTTGCTTTGAACTCCGGGCATCGGGCTTCGAGTTTCGCAACCGCGCTGATTAAACCTTTCCGTCCTCCCCAGCGTCGAAATAAATGAAAACATAGTGCCTCCTTTGCCCAGGCGTCAGCCTGGGCCTCCTTTTATGCAGGCTTGACGACCTCCGTGATTTCGCCTAACCTTGTCAAGGGAATGCGAAAACTCCCATGTCACTGAATATCAGAGAGATACTAAGAACCCTGAGGACCGCCGGAAGTCCGGAAAACGTGGCCGGCATGGCGCGTTACGGAATAGTGACGCAGTCGGCCTATGGCGCATCGGCTCAGGCGGTTGAACGCCTGGCCCGCAAGATCGGGAAAGACCATTCCCTTGCCGAAAAGCTCTGGCAGACCGGCAATTACGATGCCCGGGTCCTGGCCTGCTTCGTTGAGGAACCGGCCAGGGTGACTGCAGCCCAGATGGAGCGCTGGGTGCGCGATTTCGACAACTGGGCGATCTGCGACGGTTGCTGCCTGCACCTGTTTGACCGGACCCGTTTTGCCTGGCCGAAGGCGGTTCAGTGGTCCCGGCGCAAGCCTGAGTTTGCCCGCCGCGCGGGCTTCACCCTGATGGCGGTGCTGGCGGTTCATGACAAGCGGGCCGATGACGAGCGGTTCCTGAAGCTGCTGCCGCTGATTGAGTCCGGTGCAACCGACGAGCGCAAATACGTCCGAAAGGCCGTTAACTGGTCATTGCGAAGCATCGGCAAGCGCAATCTGCGCCTGAACCGGGCTGCGTTACGAACCGCCGAGCGAATTCATGAGCTCGATTCCCGGGCCGCGCACTGGATTGCCTCGGACGCCCGGCGCGAGTTGACGAGTGCGGCGGTTCGTCGGAGGCTGGCGGCAAGAGAAAGGAATGGAAATCAGAAGTCAGAGCTCAGAGCCAGAAGGTCATAGGGCAAGACTCACGAAGGAATTTGAGGTTTGGCATTTGACCTTGATTCCGTGCTTTGACCTTTGGGCTTTGGACTCCTGATTTAATGGCGTACAGCACTCCGCATCTTCAGTAGTAGCCGGCCTGGCTGTTGACTTCCCGTCGATTTACTCTTACAGTGATTGCCTATGAGACCCAGCCTGCACCTGTTTGACGGTATTTCGCTGCCGGGCTACGGTACGATGCTCTTCATCGCGTTTGTGGTCGGCATCATCCTGTTCGACCGCCGGTTGCGCAAGCGCTCACTGCTCGCCGCGACCATGAAATACAACTGGGCCTGGTGGGGTACCGACGTCTTCATCAGCTTGGTCGTGCTGCTGATTGCGGTCTGGGCGGTTTTCTTCTCGCCCAAGCAGTGGCAGTGGCTCACTCATGCCACGCCGGCGTTCCGGACAGCTTTCCGGATTGTCGCCGCCGCGTTCGCCGGGTATCTCATCTACGGTAGCATCGACCACATCAACATCTACCGGCGCAAGAAGGAGATCGAGGGCGCCCAGTTCACGACCTACATCGCGCTCTGGATACTCTTCTCGGCCATCATCGGTTCGCGCCTGCTCTACATCTTCCTGCACTGGCAGGAATTCGAGCATGACCTGGTCGGGACGTTTGCGTTCTGGCGCGGCGGGCTGCAGGGTCTTGTATTCTACGGCGGGTTCCTGGGTGCGCTGGCGATGGGCCTGACCTTCGCCCGCGTCAACCGGGTGCCGCTTTTCGGCCTGCTCGATGCCGCCGCGCCGTCAATCATGCTCGGCGAGTTCTTTACGCGCATCGGCTGCTTCCTGAACGGCTGCTGTTTCGGCAAGGCGTGCGGCCTGCCCTGGGCCGTGACGTTTCCCCTCGACTCGCCGGCCTCGGTGGTCGGCGGCCCGGTGCACCCGACCCAGCTCTACTCTTCGCTGGCTGGCCTGATTCTGTTCGGGATTGCCCTGCTCCTGGAGCGGCGCAAATGGCGGCCCGGAATCCTGTTCGGGGTGATGCTCATGCTCTATTCGCTGTTCCGGTTCCTGATTGACTTTGTCCGGTATTACGAGAACGCGGCGAATCTCTGGACCAATCAGCTCATCGCGCTCGGACTGGCGATAATCGGGCTAGTCGTGGTCCTGATTGCCCGCCGGCAGTCAGCGGTAGGCGTTAGCAGGTAGGAGATAGCAGGTAGCAGGTAGCAGAGGGCTTCTTACGGCTATCGGCTATCGCCTATCGTCTATCGTTCTGAGTCCGCTTCGCGCAGTCCGCTTCTTCCTTATCTCGCTCCGCGACTTCCTCTTTCCCCCGATTTGCTTTGGCTGCGGCGAGAAGGAAGTTGAGAACGCGCTCATCTGCCCGGACTGCCTGACCGCGCTCTATCGCTACCCGTTACCGGTTCACGGCGGGGCGAAGGACGTGGTCACTCATACCCGTTGGCTTGGGCACTATGCGCCGCCCTTGCGCACCCTGGTACATGAACTGAAATACCGCAACCGGACGAAACTCGCGCCGCTGCTGGGCGATGCCCTCACCAGCCTGATGATGACCGACGGACTGCTGAAGCAAGCAGATTTGCTGGTCCCGATTCCCCTGCATCCGGCGCGCCTGAGGGAGCGGGGCTACAACCAGTCTGAGCTACTGGCCCGGCGAGTATCGCAATTGACCGGAATTCCAATCAGCGGCGCGTTGCGCCGGGTGAAGAACACGAAACCTCAGGCACGCATCGAGGACGACGACGAGGCCCGCAAGAAGAACGTCAAGGGCGCATTTGCGGCGCGCTCGGATGCCGCGCTGCGGGACAAACAGGTAATCCTGATTGACGACGTAACCACTACCGGCGCGACGCTCGATGCCGCGGCTCAGGTCCTGAAGCAGGCTGGTGTCCGAGCGGTCTATGCGCTGGTGATTGCGCAAGTGCAGAAGAAACAGTGAGTAGTGAGTAGTCAGTAGTGAGTAGCGTTTCAAAGGAAAGGAACAAACATGAATAGAACAATCGCTCTGCTGTTTCTGGCCGCAGTCATATCGAATGCGACAGGTCAGCCGAGAATGACGCCCGCGGAAGTCTGCAAGTACTATGGCAGTGCGGTGGTCATGATAACGACCTACTCGGCTCAAAAGAACGCAGTTGGACTTGGCAGCGGGTTCATCGTGTCCAATGACGGCCTAATCGTGACATGCCACCATGTGATAGATGGGGCGAATCACATCGTCGTCAAGCTGCTAAATGGCAGCGCATTTCTGGACGTATCTATCGTTGGGGACGACGCAGAGAATGACGTTGCGGTGCTTCGGGTCAAAGGGAAGGACCTCCCGAGCCTCCGGCTTACCAGCTCCGACAGCGTTGTCGTAGGAAGCAGGGTCACGGTCATCGGAAATCCGAACGGGCTGGAGAACTCGGTGTCAGACGGACTGCTCAGCGGTATCAGAACCATCGGCAACCGTGATTGTTATCAGATCAGTGCGCCGATATCACCTGGCAGCAGTGGTGGGCCTGTCTTCAACGAGAATGGCGAGGTATTGGGTATCGCTGCCGCAACCTTGAGAGATGCGCAGAACATCAATTTCTGCATTCCGGCAAAATATGCACGGGCCATTTTGCAGGGTGGCCGGGCCACCGGAATTCAGGTCAGCGCCGCTGGCATCACGGGTTCGTGGCAGGGCAGCCTTGTCGTGCCGGGCGGCAGCCTGCGCGTGGTATTCAACATCACCGAGAAACCGGACAAGACCCTTGCCGCGACCATGGACAGCCCGGACCAGGGCGCGAAGGGCATCCCGGTTGACGAAGTCAAACTCTCGGGCGACAGCGTTATCATCAAGGCAAGCTCCATCGGCGGCAGTTATGCCGGGAAGCTGGTATCCGACTCGGCAATGGACGGAACCTGGACCCAGGGCGGCGGGGCGTTTCCGCTGGCCATGACGCGCCTGGCCAAGCCCATCGAAATCAACCGGCCCCAGGAGCCCAAGCCGCCGTATCCCTACGTTACTGAGGAAGTCTCAATCAAGAACACCAGCGCGGCCGTGAGCCTGGCCGGCACGCTCACTAAACCCAAAGGCAAGGGCAAGTTCCCGGTTGCGGTCATGATTACCGGTTCCGGACCTGAAAACCGGGACGAGGAAATCTTCGGGCACAAGCCGTTTCTCGTGCTGGCCGACTATCTCACCCGCAACGGCATCGCGGTCCTGCGCTGTGACGACCGGGGCGTGGCCAAATCCACCGGCGATTTCGCGAAGGCGACCACGCGGGATTTCTCTTCGGACGTTGAGGCCGAGGTCGCCTACCTCAAAACCCGCAAAGACGTCAACCCGAAACAAGTCGGGCTGATCGGCCACAGCGAAGGCGCGATTATCGCGCCGATGGTCGCGACTGAGTTTCCGGGCATTGCCTTTGTCGTACTCATGGCCGCGCCCGGCGTGACCGGCGAAGAGATACTCTATCGCCAGGGCGCGCTGATTGCCAAAGCCGAAGGCACGCCGGACAGCGCCATCGCCGAGCAGGACACGCTGCAGCACCGCATCTTCGCAATCCTCAAGAGCCATCCGGACAGCGCGGGCAGTGCGGTCGAGTTGACCAAGCTCGCGGCTGAGATGGATTCAACCGCAAAGGCCCGCGGTCGAGCGAACGACACGATGCTCAAACTCGCGATTCAGCAGCAGATGAAGCGCGTACAATCGCCGTGGTTCCGGTTCTTCCTGACCTATGACCCGAAACCCTCTCTGCTGAAGCTCATCTGCCCGGTGCTGGCGATTTACGGCGGCAAGGACCTGCAGGTTGACCCGGCGCAGAATATGCCGGTGCTGGAGGATGCGTTCAAGACGAGCAAGCACGCGGACTGGCTGGTCAAGGAACTGCCCGGCCTGAACCACCTGTTCCAGACCGCGAACACCGGCGCGGTGAGTGAGTACTCTCAGATTGAGGAGACCATCGCCCCGGCCGCGCTCGAGCTTATCTGCAGTTGGGTTTCCGCGCATACGCTGGACCGGTAGCCCGGGACGTTCCTCCTTCGCTTTCTCAGCCTCTCGCCGATTCCGACTCGAATTCCGGGACAACCCGACTTGACATGCCGTGCGGGTCTGGTATTTCGGGGCTTTGAATCGGAGCCGGAGAAGCGTGCAAGTGGAATGGTGTGACAAGACCCCTAGAATAGGGGAGCGTCCTGAATCATCAACGGCAGGCAGGGCGATTGCGCGCCCTGCCTGTTCTTGTCTCGCGAGTTTTGCTATTCGACTTTGACTAGCTTCGTGGTCGCGTCCAATGCGCCGGCCTGGAGCCGGCAGTAATAGACGCCATGCCCGGAAACGCGGCCAAGGTCGTCGCAGCCGTCCCAGACCGTCTGGTGCGAGCCCGCTGCCTGGTATCCGTCGGCCAAGGTGCGTACGAGCCGGCCGTCGGTGGCATAGACCCGCAGGCTGACCCGGGATTCCCGGGGCAGCGCATAGCTGAGCAGGGCCCGGCCGCGGAACGGGTTCGGGCCGATTGCTTTGAACAGGGAAACCTCGGTCTTGGGCTCCGGTTCCTGGATTCCGGTCCCGCCCGAGCCGGCCCAGAGCAGGGCATTCTCAAAGAGCCTGACCCATTGACCGGTACTCGGGTACCCACGCCACGGCCACATCGGGAATATGCCGAGTGACACGGCGCGCCGGCTCGAGCTGTCGAAACAGGCCGCCACGCACCGGTTGCCCACGCTGTACTCGGCAAGGCAGACGCAGTTGGGGCTGCGCAGGGTACTGTGGGTATTGCCCGTGCTGACCGGACCGGTGGAGTTGTAACTGGTCACGCCGGCCATTATCGGATGGGCCGGGTTATGGACCAGGGCCATGCTGTCGGTACCGAAGTATGCATTCTGGATTGTGAATGGTGCGTACGTGCTGCGGAACCGGCCCGTGATTGCGAAGCCGTTGTCGTCGGCGCCGTACGCCTCAACCACGCCGCCGCCGTATTCGATGAACGCGGCCAGGCTGTCGCCGACCTGGGCCGGGTCGGCCGGGGCGTAATCGTCATAGACGAGTATCGCCTTGTACCCGGCGCTGTAAAGCGCGGCCGCCGGGAACGCCGGGTGGGTCTCGATGCTGTAGGTGTCGACCGCCGAGAAGGCACCGTAGCTCGAATCAAGGAACATGACTGCGGCCTGCCAGACGGTGTCGGGCGTGAGGTCGTCGGTAGTGAGGAACATGACCTTGCTGGCCAGGCTGGCGTCGGTTACGTTGTAGCCGATGAGCGTGCCGGCTGCATAGCTGCCGTAGGTGAGAATGTAAAGTCCGCCGGAAGGCCGGCAGACCGAATTGTAGATGTAGTCGGTCGCGTAAGGCAGGTCCTGCTCCAGCGTGCCGTCCGCCGCGTTGAGGACAATCATGTGCCCGTAACTCGACGCGCCGAACCCGGTGCCGATGTAGAGCCGCTTGTTGGTACCGGTCGTGATGGCCATGCCGCCGTCAGTGAGCCCGTCGGTGGTCTGGTAGCAGGAGCTCCAGGCTGAATCGCCGGTCGCCTGGTTGAAGGCCATGACTTGGGAGTAATAGGGCGAGGACGAAAAATCCGAGGCGTACATGTAGACATTGGCCCCATCAACGCAGGGCGAACCGAGGTCGATACCCAGATCCGGAGTGCCGACCCCCCGGGTCCAGTTGATTGCGCCGGTGCTGGCATTAATCGCATACAGGGAGCAAGGGCCGGAAACGGTACCCTTGGCGGCAAAGACCTGCCCGTTGCAGTAGACCGGTGTGCTAAAGACTTGGGTGGCACCGGGTCCCGGGTGCTGGGTCCAGAGTGTGTCGAACGCGGGTCCTGTTCCGGGGTGAATCTTGATCACGCCGGTCGTGAGCAGCGGTGCATACAGGTCTGTGCCGTCGGTGGCCAGACCGCCGATGATTTCGTTGCCAGTCCACTGCTGGTCATAGACGATTGCGCCGGTGTTCATGTTGAGCCCGAGAATCCGGGTCGTGGTCGTGCTGTAGAAGCAGCCCAAAAAGACGTAGGGCGTGCCCGAGACCGTGAGAACGATCGGCCGCGACAGGTAAACGTTCCAGACACCCGGCGTGGCCGGAATCGGCGTGGTCCAGATGCTGTCGCCGGTGGCCATGCTCCGGCAGAATACCGACGAAGTCGTTCCGGTGCCGGTGACCATCTCGGTGACCACGCGGTCCTGCCAGATAACCGGCGTGCCGCCGCGATAGGTGCTGGCGCCCAGCAGCACCGGCGCCCAGGCCGCGGCTCCGGTGTTCCGGTTGACGGCGCAGAGATAACCGTCCGACGACGTGAAGCAGATGATTCCGTCCGACTCCACCGGACTGCCGCTGAATGCGGTCTGGCCGCCGCCGGGCGTGACATAGGTCCACGCCGACGTCAAATCGGACGTGGGGTTGACGTCGATCCGGCAACTGTGGGAACTGTCTTTCAAGTACACGGCCCAGTCCGCTGCGGTCGGCGCGAAGGTTTCACCCGGCCCTTTCTTGACCGGTGTGATGCGCGTCGGCGCGGGCACGCCGGGCTGCGCCATAACCGGGGCTTTCGGCCCGGCCTGGCTGAGAATCGGCGGCGCCATGCGCCGGCCGGTGTCGGCGGCGACGAGCGGGCCAGCCACGGCGAGCAGGACGCAGACCGCGAGCACGATCTTTACGAACCTCATACATCCTCCTTTGGTCATGGGTCGGCGACTTCGCCTACCCGTACGCGAAGGGCCGGCAGTCTACGGTCTCCAGTTGGAACCCGGATAAGAGAGAAGTGCGGATACAAGTGGAACTTACTTCTGCCGTAACCCATCAACTAGACTTTACCGGAATCCATCATTCTGTCAATAGTAGACGGGAAAGGCGGAACCTAGGATTCCGCAACTGTCAACACTGCGAGTAACAGTGGAAGGAAACAGGGCATCAAGGGGCGGCGCAGGACGCCAAACGCGAAACCATGAATCTGAAGAGCACACAGTAGACAGTACACAGTAGACGGGGAGAGGAAGAAAGGGGGGTTCGAATTCCATGTCGCAGAACGCAGATTGATTCCACCTCGAATTCCAGTTTCCCTCTGCGGCCCCTGCGCTCTTTGCGGTTCGATTTCGGGTCTGTGTTAATCGTGTTCATCTGTGGTTTCATGTCTCGGAGTCTGCGGCCGGAGTTGACACCCGGCTCGGTCGGCTTAGACTTAGGCCGTGAAGTATCGCCTGCTGGACCAGACCTCGGACCTTGAGATGGAGATATTCGGCCGGGATTTGCCGGAGTTGTTCCGGAATGCCTGCTTCGCGGTGTTCGATAATATGGTCGGGCAGGAAGACGGGGCCGGGGGGGCAGGGGTTCAAGGGTCCAAGGCTGAGTCGCGGCGCATCGAGCTGCATTCGACGACCCGGGAGGAACTGTTCCTGGATTGGCTCAGGGAACTGCTGTTCCGGTTTTCGACCGAGTACTTTGTGGTCAAGGAAGTCGTGAGCATGAAACTCACTGGGGGTCAGGGGTCAGGGAACGCGGACCAGGGCTCGACGAATGGAGAACCGGAATCGTGGCAGCTTGCGGCCGAGGTCAGGGGCGAGAAGTTCGACCCGAAGCGGCATCGGGTGAAGATAGAAATCAAGACCCCGACCTATCACATGTTCTCAATCGCCAAGGATGACACCGGCTACAAAGCCTTGGTCCTTTTTGATGTTTAAGCAAAGGAGAGATGGCCGTGAGCCGATAGCCGTAGTCTTGTGTCCGCTCGAGCTTAAGGTTCAGGTATTTGTCTGAGGCTCCTGCCTCGGGTGTCACGGCAGGTTGATGTAGATTGTAGTCTCAGGGACCTGCGGGTCGTCGACCGATTCCAGGGTCGTGTTCAGGACGGACTGGACTAGGTCGGTTATCTCCTGCACCACTTCGTCGGGCGCCTGGTTGGATTTGACGACCGCCTTGCCGGTCGGGTTGCCGGCAACGTAGTTATCCGGGTTGTCGTAGCCCATCTTGCGCAGGCTGTCCAGGAATTCCTGGGCCTGCGCGTCGTCGTCTGAGAACACCACAATCTTATACCGGCTGCGGTCAATCTCATCGGTCGAGTCCCGGGCCAGCGTGTCGGGGAGCGCGGTTGTGTCGGGTTTCGTGCTCAAGGTCGTATCCGCGGGCCGCGGTTTCGCGGTGTCGCGGACTGGCGCGGGCAGGGATTCCCGGGTTTGAGCCGGGCCGGTCTCGAAGTCGGCGGCATACAGGTTCTGGCCGGTGCTGTCCTGCTTGACAAAGACTATCGACCGGCCATCCGGGCTGAAGCAGCCGAACCGGGCCGCGGCCGAGTCCTCATTGGTGAGCCGGGTCTCGACCCCGGTCCGGCGGTCAACCACGTACAGGTTGCAGTTGCGGTCCATGGTCCGTTCATAAAGCAGGAGCTCGCCGTCCGGCGACCATGACGGGTGCGCGAAACTGCCTGGGTGCAGGGTTATCTGCTTGCGCCGGGTTCCGTCGGCCTGCATGAGATAAAGCTTTGCGATGCCGTCGTCGTCATCGCTGACCAGCGCGATTTCCCGTGTGTTGGGATTGGGCGCAGGCTGGCGGTCCGCCGGTCGGCGGGTGAGACTCGCGCTCAGGTCCGAGCCGCGGATGCGGGACATGAGTCCGTACGGCCCGCGGTAGAGTATCCGGCGGCTGTCCTGGGAATAGGCCGGGCTCGCGCCCCATTTCAGGGCATCACTGATGACGCGTTCGGTTCGGCCGGTGTTGACGTTGTACTCGTAGACCGAGGCGCCGGCGTTGAAGCAGATGTACGCGCCGTCCGGAGACCAGGCCGGATACCAGACCGGGCTGTCGCCGTAATAGACCTGCTCCCGGCCCGAGCCGTCTGGCCGCACAAGGTAGAGCGCGTCGTGTTTGTCGAGGCTGTCTCGGGCATTGAATGCGACTTTTGCGCCGCTCGGCGCAAAGCAGGGCACGACCAAGTGGTCGGAGTTGAGGCCAACGACGAGCCGGCGGACGTTGGCAAGATGCGGGAACTGGGCCGGCTGGGCGGCAATTGAGGTCAGCAGGCAGAAGGCAACCAGGAGCAGTGCCAGGCGCGATGGGCGCACTGCTAGCTCCTCACGACTCTCGGTCTGCTCCCGATTCCTGACTGCTCACTGCTTACCGGACTTGACTGCCCGACCGGTGTGTCGCGCAGTGCCGCGCTGCATGCTCCACTTGTCGTTGACCGGCGCGCTGTCGCCGTAGAAGGCAAACAGTGCGTCCTGGAATGAGCCGACATAGACCGTG
>Ga0209777_10005319_pt1 | contig 14900 bp, 9 predicted proteins | sample FrelakmetHBP12HB_FD_187147 | JGI IMG/M metagenome (GOLD analysis project Ga0209777, IMG submission 187147) | Freshwater lake sediment microbial communities from the University of Notre Dame, USA, for methane emissions studies -HBP12 HB (SPAdes)... | ecosystem: Environmental > Aquatic >... | reverse complement strand
TACGGATATTCTTATGTTCCCCCGACCCCCTTTTGGCTGAAGGACTGGGAACGCTATGACGTTTCCCGTTATATCGATCCGGGAGCCGTCTCCCCTGAGGAGGGCCTTCGTTCCGTGCCCGTCCGCGCGGAGGAGATAAAATACGCGACGATTCAGGATGACCTCGATCGTCTGACGGGGAAGGCCGACCTGTCCCGGGCTATCTTCCTTTTTCACAGCCCGCCCTACCAAACAAAACTAGACCTTTCAACTCTGGAACCAAAAATGGTTGATTATGTCCCTCTTGACCGCCATCTCGGCAGTATCGCCGTCCGGCGGTTTATCGAAGCCCGTCAACCACTACTGACGCTTCACGGCCACATCCATGAGGCCGCCAGGGTGTCTTATTCCTGGCGGGACGTTATCGGCCGCACCATCTGTTTCTCCGCCGCCTATGACGGGCCCGAGCTCGCGCTCATTCGTTTCGATTTGGAATGTCCGGAATCCGCCACCCGGGAATTGATCTGAGATTCCCTTCAATTTCCCCCGTCGCTCTTGTTTTTGAGGGGAAGAAGCCTCGCCGCGTCGGCGACGGCGCCGATCTTTACGGCAATGCTCGTCTTATCGACGATATCCTTATCGGTGACGATATGGATATCGAGGAGGCCGTCGCTCCGGTATCCCGTCCTCAGGAAATTGATCTCGTCCAGGCTCAGGCTCCATCCTTGCAACCAGAGCAGGAGCTCCTGGCGCTGCTTATCCGTCCCCTGAAAGTGGACCAGAAGGTCGATATCGCTTTGCGGGCCCGCCGTAGCGTTTTTAACGCTTCCGATGACGTACAGGGCTTTGACGCCGAAGCGGCGGCCGTCGAGTTCGGAGGCGATCCGCCGGGCCATCTCAAGCCGCCAGGCCCAGTGATTCTCGGATTTCCAGGGGCCGGCTTCGTGCGGGACGATGGACGACGGGGGTTCGACCCGCGGGTCGACCAGGAAACCCACGGCTTCATCGACGTCCGCGTTCATCAAGATGCGAAGCATCGATCCTCCCGTCGTTGCCGGAACATCGATCACCTTGACGGTGTCCGCCAGATCCGCAAATTCCGGAAGAATTCGGGCCAGAATATTCGGCGAGTTCTTAAAGAAGCTCTCCTGAAAGATCATTCCCGGCTCGTCCAGATAAAGAGGGATATAGCGGACCTCCGCCTCCACGATATCCTGGAAAAAGTGGGTGCCGAATGAGAGATCGGGCAGGCCCCCGCCCTTTTTTTGTCCGATCTCGATGAGGGCGACCGTATTCGAAATGTCGGAGTAGGAGACCTTAACGCCGAGCTTGAAATCTCCCCGGCTTCCCCACCGGCCGGGTCCCATCAGGAGGAAGCGGCGTCGCGGCAGAAGCTTGTTGAGGTGCCCCACCGCGCGGCCGACGGCCAGATAGGATGCCTGGGTTGACAATCCGTCATAACCCTGGGGATCGACGTAAACGACGTGGGTAATATCCGGGACGTGGCCGTTGGAGATATACCGGTTGGCCAGGAAGAGAATCCGCTCTTGGGGGAGGTCCTTGGGGATATGGGCGGGGCCTCCGCCCTCGGTATAGCTCTGAGGCCGGCACTGCAGGAGGTAAAAATCCCGGCCGTCCGAAGCGAACTCAATGTCAATGGGGGAGCGGAGTTTTTCTTCCAGCACGGCCATGACCATCCGAAGCTGGGGGATAAACGTGGTGTTGTTGATTAATCCGTCAAAAGTAACGACGAGATCGTCCTTCTCGAAGTCGAGGATCCTTCCCACGGGTTTGACTAAGTGCTGGCCGTCGTAAAGCGAGAGGATTTTATCCAAGGCGGGGATCTTGTCGCCGCCGGCACGGAGAAGGTCCCTAATCCCGATCGTCTCGAAGCTGTTCGTCCTCAAGTTGATGACATCCACTTTCTTCGGCGCGTAACAGACAATCTCGTCGGCCGTAACGTTGACGCGGTGGTCGGCCTGCCCCGGCGCGATCAAGACGGGGTAATCGTCGCCCGTCCGGTCAACGGCTCTTGTCCCCAGTCCGGGGACGAGACGCAGCAGGCCGTCCTCGCGTTTGACCCTTGGGGACCAACGGAACTCGTTAAGGCTGAAAGCAACGCCGGCGAACGCGGGAAGAAAATAATCTCCAACCCGGCTGCCTACGACTTCCTGGATCATCACGCCCATTTCCTCGGCGAAGTCGAGCAGACCCCGCTCGGAACGGTATTCGATCGCATCCGGTTCGAAGGTCGAGGCATAGACTTCAGCCACGGCGTCCGTTAAAGCGTCCAAGCGCTCCGGTTTGCTTCCCTGATTGGCAAGGAAGAGGCTCCTATATTTTCCCGAGAATGAAGATCCCACCCGGTCTTCGAGGAGGCTCGAGCTGCGGACGATGATGGGCCGGTCCTTTAGGTCGTCCAGGACCATCGACAATCCATGAATGATGTCCGTGGGGAATTGGCAATTCTTGAACGTCTGAACCAGATGAGGATATTCCAGGCGGACTTGATTGATATCCTTGTATTTTTGTTCGATCACCTCATTGAGGTTGTTGTAGGAGAGAAAGCTCAAGAGCGCGTCTGAAGCGATATACCATGTCTTCGGCACCTTGATCTCGCCGAAATGACTCAGAGAATCCGAGGCCTTCTTGAGGATATGCTTGGCCAGGAAAAGTCCCGTACTCTTCCCGCCCAGTTTCCCTTGACTTTCCGGCGGGAACACGAGGTGGTCGATAATTTCGTAGAAGTCGCCGATCTCGATGTACTCGACCGCCGTTTTGATGAATTCCGGCTGGTCGGAGAGGAAGCGCCGGATGAGCGAAACGAGAATGCCGCGCTTGCTGGCCGCGGGAAGTTCGACGCCCTCCGCCGCAATATGGTGGTAGCGCCGAATCACGTCGATGGTCTGAGCCAGGGCCAGATTCCTGTTCGTCACCTGGATTAGGAAGCTCAGCCGGTCCTCCTGGATCCACTTCTGGAGGCTGGAAAGGATTTGCTCGTTGGTTAATTGCCTGGCCGCGATCTCGAACGTTTCATTACTGAGCTTTTCACTATAACCTGGAGGGCTCGCAGGATAAGGACGGTTGTTATCTTCGCCGTAGGTATCGGCCCCATTTTCAAACCCGCCCAGGGATTTCTGGAGGAGACTCTCCGCCTCCTGGACGCCGCTCCAGCTGAGGAAATTAAGCATCCGGCGGGAGATGTTCAGAAACAGAGGTTTGTTTGTTCGCCGAAGGAAGTTTAGGGCCACCCGCCATTCTTCGGTCCGGTGGGCTGAGATGTCGGGCTGGGCCGTCTGGTATTCCTGGAAAGCCTGTTTCATTCGGGAGTAGAGGATATAATGACCGAGCCTCTCGACGATCGTCCCCAGGAGCTTGGTCTCTTCCTTCAGAAAAGGTCCGTCATAGGCATGAGGCATTTCGGTCGTGTAGTAAACGCTCAGCCGCCCGATTCTCTTGTCCTGGACATTAATATTGGCGAACTGAACCCACGGGGTTTCCTGGAAATTCGGCGACTCGCACGTTTCCCCCTCGATCGTTATCCTGGCGACGCAGATGTCCGGATACTGCCAGCCTGGTGGAATGGCTTCGATGACCCCCTTGCAGATAATCGTCAAGCCGGCATCGGGCCTGTTGAGGATCTCCTCGATTTTGTAGAGACAATTCAATTCCTTGGCTCGCTCGGAGAGAAACCAGATCAACGTATCGACGTTGTTAGCTTGATCGGTCATGATAAATCACTCCCCGGCCGGTCCTCCCGTCGACCTTGATCGTGAGGGGGACCGGAAGTCTGACATGTCGCACGAATTCCGTATCCCGGACGGCCTTCTGCCCGTTTAGCCAGCTCCAGTCGATTTGATACGGATCCGACGGACTCATCGAAAAATAGAAGACTCTAAAGCTCGTCATATTATGGAAGAAATGAGAGCCTTGACTGAGCATCGTGCTTGTCTCGAGGAGGGCCGCTTCAATAATCACCTTCGCCCCGCTGATTTGACCGAAATTGACGGGAATCCCCACTTGCGGATCGGAGGTCCCCCAGCGGCCGAATCCGATGAGCAGGTAAGGATGTCCTTCGTTGACCAGATGATAATTCAGATCCTCGAGTTGGGCGGCGATGGCTTCGGAATGGTGGAAATTGAATTTTTCCGGCTTCACGTAAACGACGTCCCGGATGCTGTCCAAAGTGCCGTTTCCCAACGCCGATTCGGTTGCAGCAAGCACGTTATTCCCCTCGAGCTCCGCCAACGGCAACTCGACATCGGCCTCGGAGACAACCATCGGCCGGACCTGGAGGAAGCCGAATCGGGCCGGCGTGCCCCGGCTCTCATCGAGCGTTATCGCGAATTCAACTTCCACCATCTTCTGCAAGGTATCTTCGCAGAGCTTGAGCAACTCCTTGAGCAGCTTATTGAGCGGGATCAGGTCGAATTTCAGAATGGGAGCGAAATCCACGATCCGCGGCCCGTTTTCCGCGATGCCATAAACGATTTTGTCGTCCTGGGCTCTGTACGTGGAGGCGATGAAACGCAGGGTGCCGTCGTTCTCGGCGTTCTCCAGGCTGAATTTCAGCATGTGCTCGTTTTCTTTGATGGGATTGTACTCGAGCGGCGGATCCATGTTGACGGCCCAAAACTCATGTTGGGCCTGGCCCAGCAAATCGTCCAGCGTATTATAAGGTGGATTCGCTTGGGGGCGGCCCGGGGAATAGGACCAGGCGATGCCGTCATCCACGATCGTTTTTCCCAATCCGAGCGCAAGGTCGACGACGCCCTCGGCGGGCTTGGCCAGCCCGAGGGGGTAAAAATTGTAGGAGCGGGCGACGCCGGAAATATGAGGATAGAAGCGCTGCCCATGGCGGACGCCCACGACTTCCTGAATGATCACGGCCATCTTTTCGTCGTTCCTCGAGTGGGCCGTGGCCTGGAGGTAGTTCTTCGCGTCTTTGAAAAAAGTCGAGGCATAGACGAATTTGACGGCCTCCACCAGCTTGCGGAAGCGGGTATCCGCATCCAGCTGATTGTTCGGGATCATTTTAGTGGCGTAGACGCTGGCGAAAGGCTCGAACATCGCGTCTTCGAGCAGGCTGGAAGATCGAATCGCCAGCGGAGTATGGACTTGTTCGATAAGAGCGCGAAGGTCGCCGACAAGCTGAGGCGGAAGACTGGCCCTCTGGAACGCGAGAGCGATCTGATCATCACGGACGGAAGATGAGGCGATCTCGAAGAGGTCGTTTTGCCGCATGAACAGCTCAAAGAACTCCGTGCTGATCACGGTCAGCGTCGGCACCGCGACCTCGATCTCGGGGCGCAGCGATGGTGCAAGCCGACCCTCGAGGATGTCCTTCATCAGGGCCAAACCATGTGCCTTGCCGCCGAGAGAACCCCGGCCGATCACCGTGAACTTCTCCGCGCCGGTGAAAAAGCGGCGGTCGAACGGCTTAAAGGCATGCTCAAGGGACACGATTAAATCCACCCTCGGTCTCTGCAAGCCTCGGCAACGCGGGCCACGGCGATAACGAACGCCGAATCCCGCATCGAAAGTTTCTTTTTCCTGGAGAATTCAAGGACGTTATTGAAGGCGGACGTCATCTTTACGTCAAGCTTGCCGAGGACCTCGTCCTTCTCCCAATAATAATTCATATTGCTTTGGACCTGCTCGAAATAGCTGCAGGTCACGCCGCCGGCATTGGCCAGGATGTCCGGGATGATGAGGATGCCTCTCCCGGCGATGATCTTGTCGGCCTCGTTCGTCGTGGGGCCGTTGGCGCCTTCGGCGATGATCTTAACCCGGGGCCGGATGGCCCCGACATTCTCTTCCGTGAGTTGATTCTCGACGGCGGCCGGAATCAGGATATCAACGTCCTGGGCCAACCAGGCCTCTCCGGGAAGGACCTCATATCCCATCTGTCGGGCCTTCTCCTTTTCGATCCCTCCGAAACGATCGGTGATGCCGGCGAGGGCCTCGTATTCGATTCCGGATTCCTTTTTGTAGGCGAAGGATACGGCTTCCTGATGATCCCAACAGGACACGCAGGTGACTTTACCGCCGATCTGCTCAAAAAGCCGCACAGCATGCTGGGCGACATTACCGAATCCCTGCACGCTGGCGGTTGTGTCCTCCGGAGCGATATTGAGCTCTTTGAGCGTCTCGCGCACGGTGAAGACGATGCCGTATCCGGTGGACTCCTTCCGGCCGAGCGAGCCTCCCACTCCGACGGGCTTCCCGGTGATAAATCCCGGCGCCTTCTCCTCGTTCAGGGTCTCATATTCATCCAACATCCAGAGCATGTGCTCGGCGCTGGCCATCATTTCCGGCGCGGGGACATCGCGCCGCGGGCCGAGATTGCGGCCCAGCGCCCTGACCCAGTTCCGGCACAGCCGTTCCTGCTCGCGAAGTCTCAGATCGTGCGGATCGCAGGCGACGCCGCCGCTGCTGCCGCCAAGCGGAATATCGAGCAGGGCGCATTTCCAGGTCATCCACATCGCCAAGGCGCGGATAGTATCGATGGTCTCGGCAGGGTGGAAACGAATACCGCCTTTGGCGGGGCCTCGGGCGTCATTATGGATCACGCGGTATCCCTGCAGAATTTTCACGGTTCCATCATCCATTCGTAGCGGGATAAGGACGTGAAATTCTTTCATCGGCTTACGCAGCAGCTCACGGGTCGGCCGGTCCAAGCCGAGCCAATCGGCTGTCCGATCGAATTGGGATTGCGCCGTAAGGTAAGGATTAAAGACGGAAATATTCATAAATTCATTCCTTTCTTTTTCTTGGCAAAAACATAATCTTGGTTCCGATAAAAGTCAAGGAAACGCGGAGCCCGATCTGGACGCGGATTATTTAATAAAATTCTAATCATACCCAAATATGCCGCAAATATTTCTGTTTTATTCTCGATTACGAATTCAGACGCTATTAATCTATGTTTTATTAACCTAATTTCAAAGGAGTTTTTATGAGTAGCTATGTCAAGGATTTCATGGAGGAGATCAGGGCAAAAAACCCCGGCCAGCCTGAATTCCATCAGGCTGTTGAGGAAGTCGCCCGCTCCTTGGCCCTGGTCCTGGACCGCCACCCTGAATACCGGAAGACCAAGATTCTCGAGCGGATTGCCGAACCTGAGCGAATCGTCATGTTCCGCGTAACCTGGATGGACGACGCCGGCGAGGTCCGCGTCAACCGCGGCTACAGGATCCAGATGAACAGCGCGATCGGCCCTTATAAGGGCGGGCTGCGCTTCCACCCCAGCGTCAACCTGGGTATCCTCAAGTTCCTGGCTTTTGAGCAGGTCTTGAAGAATTCGCTGACAACGCTACCGATGGGCGGCGCGAAAGGCGGCTGCGATTTTGATGCCAAGGGCAAGAGTGATAACGAAGTCATGAGGCTCTGCCAAAGTTTTATGAGCGAACTCTTCCGGCATATCGGTCCGGATACGGACGTTCCCGCCGGCGACATCGGCGTGGGAGGTCGTGAGATCGGATTCCTATACGGCCAGTACCGGAAACTTAGAAACGAGGTCACGGGCGTGCTTACCGGAAAGGGCCTGGACTGGGGCGGCTCGCTCATTCGTCCGGAAGCGACGGGCTACGGGGCGGTGTATTTCGCCGCGGAAATGTTGACCACCCGGAAACAAACTCTCGCGGGCAAAACTTGTCTGGTCAGCGGCAGCGGCAATGTCGCCCAATACACGATCGAGAAGATCAACCAATTGGGCGGCAAAGCCGTGACCTTGTCGGATTCGAACGGCTATATCTACGACCCGGCCGGCATCGGCGCCGATAAATTGGCGTTCGTCATGGACCTCAAGAACACGCGGCGCGGCCGGATCAAAGAGTATTCCGACAAATTCAAGGACGTGACTTACACCCCGCTGACTCCGGAGATGGACTATAATCCTCTCTGGGATCACAAAGCGGACTGCGCCTTCCCGAGCGCGACCCAGAATGAGATCAACGCCAAGGACGCCGAGAACCTACTCAAGAACGGCGTCTACGTCGTTGCCGAAGGGGCAAATATGCCGACGACGGCCGACGGCGTGGAGCTTTTCCTGGACGCCAAGATTCTCTATGGACCCGGTAAAGCGGCCAATGCCGGAGGTGTCTCCACCTCAGGCCTCGAAATGAGCCAGAACAGCATGCGGATGCTGTGGTCGAGAGAAGAGGTTGACGAGAAACTGCACCAGATCATGAAGAGGATCCATAAGACGTGTGTTGACGCCGCTGAAACCTACGGGACGCCCGGAAACTACGTCAACGGCGCAAACATCGGCGGTTTCCTCAAAGTCGCCCGGGCGATGATGGAACAAGGTCTGGTCTGACATAGCCCGGTCTTATTTCTTTTCTTGACAGGAATCCGGCTTTTTCGATCGCTTGAAGTCCGCCTTTTCTCAGTCCGAAAGCCGGAGTTTCATGCAGATGTGGTTGAAGGGACCTTGATTCATCCGCCCCCTCGGGAGGACAATGTCCTCGGGATCTTCAAGCCTAAAGCGTAAGAGCGGAGTCCGTCATGCGAATCGCTATGGCCCAAATCGATCCGGCAGTTGGGGATTTCGAGGGCAATGCCCGGAAAATCAGAGATTACATGGCGAAGGCCGAGGAGCTGGGGAGCGACCTCGTTGTGTTCCCAGAGCTGGCGATTACGGGCTATCCCCCGCAAGACCTTCTCTTCGAGAAGACGTTCGTCAGAAAAAACAACGATGCTTTGAGGAGCATCATCGGGGCGAACGCCTCCCTGGCCGGGGTCATCGGTTTCGTCGATTCCGACGATCAAGGACGCCTCTCCAACGGTGCGGCTGTCTTTCAAGGCCGGAAGCTGGCCGGAATCGTTCATAAGACCCTCCTGCCCACCTATGATGTTTTCGATGAGGACCGGTACTTCGAGCCGGCCCGGAAAAAGGACGTCAAGCCCGTCAAGCTGAAGATCGGCGGCCGCACGCTCAAGATCGGCGTCGAAATCTGCGAGGACCTTTGGGACGAACGCTACGCCATCAAGGTCACGGACCTCCTCGTCGAGCGGGGAGCGGACCTCGTTGTGAATATCTCCTCTTCGCCGTTTTATGTCGGCAAGAGATTCGAAAGGGAGGCATTGCTGAGAGAGAAGGCTCTGAAGAACAAGATCCCGGTTTTCTATATCAACCTTGTAGGAGGGCAGGACGAGCTCGTGTTCGACGGACAAAGCCTGGCCGTTGATGCCCGAGGAGAACTGATCGCCATCGCTAGGGCGTTCGAGGAGGATCTCGTCATCACCGACATCGACCTGCCCGGAGGAGAAGGACGGCGGGTGGAAGCCCCGGCCTACAACCGCGAGGCCGAGATGTTCGAGGCTCTCGTCTTGGGAATCCGGGACTATTTCCGAAAAACCGGCTTTGAAAAAGCCCTCATCGGCATGAGCGGAGGCATCGACTCCTCGTTGACCGCCTGCCTGGCCGTTGCGGCCCTGCGGCCGGAAAACGTCGTCGGGGTCTCCATGCCTTCCCGGTTTTCGAGCGGCCACAGCCGAACGGACGCCCGGACGCTGGCCCGGAATCTCGGGATCTATCTCGAGGAAATTCCGGTCGGGGCGGTCGTCGAGAGCTATGGGAATGCCTTGAGCGGTCCCCTCGAGAGAATTCGGCAGCGGTTCGGCGTCGCGGCCGGCCGGGATGACCCGGTCGCCGATGAAAACATCCAGCCCCGGGTCCGGGGAAATTATCTTATGGACATCTCCAACAGGTTGAAAGATCTGAAAGCCCTGGTGCTCACGACCGGAAACAAGACCGAACTGGCTCTCGGCTACTGTACCCTCTACGGCGACATGACGGGCGGTCTGGGCATCCTGGGCGACGTCAGCAAACTCGACGTCTATAAGTTGGCCGAACGCGTCAACGACAGGGCCGGCCGGGAGATGATTCCCCGGCAGGTCTTTGTGAAAAAACCCTCTCCCGAGCTCAAGGACAATCAAGCTGACCCCTTCGACTTTGATATCGTAAGCCCTCTTGTTGACGAGATCATTGAAAATCGAAGAAGCCGGCAGGAGCTTATTGCCCAGGGCTATCCCGCCGATATCGTCGAGGATATTCTCGGCCGGATTCGCCGGGCCGAATACAAGCGCTGGCAGGCGGCCCCCTGCATCAAGATCAGCCGGAAGGCCTTTGGGATCGGCTGGAGAATGCCGATCGTCAACAAGTACGGCGGCGGAATTTGATGGGCCTGGGCTTCGCCGGATTGAAGTCAACCTTGAGGCTTTCGTCTTCTGAGTTTTGAGCTTATCAGGCGATTCAAACGGAGGCCGTCCTCGGCCGTCTTAAGGGTGAGGTTTCAGTGAGCTAAACGCCGGCCAAACACGTTTTCGCTGTGATTGATACACCGTTTGGCCGGCGGTACATTACCGGCTCGGAAAAACGGGGAGGTTTGTTGGATGGAGCGGGAATTGCCATGAGAGGAAAAGGGAAAATCCGAGAATCAGGCCGCAAATCAACTATGCAACGCAAATATTACCAACCGGCGGCTAAAAACCCGTGGAGCGGACAGATCAAGGAGCCGGCAACTCGAGGCCCATCTCGAGCGATAAAGCAAGGGCGGACCAGCGGCAGTTCGTATGGGAGGCCGGGCGAAAAGAGCAAGGATCTCGAGCGCGCCGAGGGGCAGTTCCCCTGATCGAGGCTGAAAGTAGTAAGCGTTTTGTCGGGAACGCCGCCACTTTTAATCCGGATGTATTTGTTTTGTCCTCCGCCGTTTCGATTCTCCCGGTTGAGCGTAAAAGGAGGTCGTGGAGCGCTTCCTCAATTGCGGCAATCACCGCAATGCGGGTTTGACCTGGGCATAGAAGACGTGTCGACTTTACCCGGGAATAGGGCGGAATTGGATGGAAACGGGCGGAATCGGACCAGAAGGGGAGATCTGCCTAAATGCCTGATTTATCAGGCCAATCAGGGGAGGAGGGGGTGGGGTACCGTAATATATGAGCTTCGAACTTTTTTCACGAATACGAGTTTGAATAATCAACTGAGGCAACTGCGGTTGGCCATCCCAGCTTAAAAAAGAGAGAATGGGGAGTGAGCGGCCGGCTGGAGCAAGTCAGAACTTGCGTCCTTGACATCCCCCAAACCGGGTCTTTTGCTTGTCCGTAGTAGCGGGATGGGGTATAAACACAACATCGGGTTCCTATTTTTGATTGAGGATACGGAAATAAGTATAAAGGAGACTATGCGGTGAATACTCTTTTTCTGGTTTCCATGATCATCGAGGGGATCTTTGCCGCGGGTTTCATCGCCGTTCCTGGGACTATGCTGGGTCCGTTCGGCGTCACCCTGGACATCACCGCGACCGTCTTCGTTCGACTGTTCGGCTCGGCATTGCTCAGTTTCCCGGTCCTGCTCTGGTATGGGCGGCGCTCAGACAAAATGGAATTCAAGACCGGGGTGGCACGTGGCCTGGTCGTCTACTATCTGGCCAGTACGCCCATCCTGTTGCTCACCCTAACCGCCGGCCTGATGAATCCCAAAGGCTGGAGCATCGTCGGCCTGCACCTCGTGTTCCTCGTCTGGTTCGGAGTCTACGCTTTTAAAAAGAAATGACCGGTGCTCCAGATGGGTGAAAAAGGCAAAAAATTAACATTCTGTCCGGACCATTTTTAAGGGATAAGGTCCCTCACGACTCGCGCTCTTCGCGCGGGGAAAACATCCCCCCTCCTCCCGCTTGTTTCAGGAGGTTGGGGAACTTACGACTCTTGCCGGTCCCAAGCCTATCTTTGGGCATTTGCCGCCAGGGCCGCCAGCTTGATTTCCGAATAAGCCTGGTCGAGGAGCGACTTGGCCTTAGCCGCGTGGCCGCTCATATCGAAATCGTTGGCGTCCTGAGCCGCGGTCAACCTATCCAAGGCTCGTTCAATAAAATTTTGGGCGGCAGCCAAATTCGAATGAAGCCGGGGGTTGACCCTGGGATTGTAGGAGGGCGCACAGCTCGAGATGAGCCCCAAGGCCAAGCCGGAGATCACGAGACCGATCAAAAGACGGGGACGAATCTTAGTCATATTGTGAACCGTCCAGCCGATCTTGAGGGGCAGATCTTATTTATGCTCGTTGGCGGCCACGGCGGCGAGTTTAATCTCGGTATAAGCCTGGTCGAGGAGCGACTTGGCTTTGGCCGCATGACCTTCCATATCAAACTCATTGGCAATTTGGGCCGCGGAAACCTTGTCGATCGCTTTTTCGATGAAGGTCTGAGCGGCGGCCAGGTTCGGATGGCGAACATGGCTGATGTTGGCGGCATATGCTGCGATGCTGGTGACCAGAATTCCGACGGCGATAAAGCCGACGAGAAGAGTTCTGAGAGATGATGCTTTCATTTTTTCCTCCTTAAATAATCCGAAACAATATATCCAAAAGAACAGAAAAAAGCAATACTTGCGCGGCGTTATCCTGGTCCGGACCTCCTTGTGTTTCTTGCCTCGAGTTTGACGGGGGATCCGATTAGCCGAGGGGAGAAGAGGTTAATAGGATCATCCGTTGAGCCAAACGATTAGCCGCATGGCTTGGGCAGGGGCAGCGTCGAAGAGGCTGAGCGGGTTACGAGACTTCAAAGCGAATATTCGAGAAATGAAACCAAGCTCCATAAAGTCTATGAAGACAAGTTGGAAGGTGTCATCACTGAAGAATTTTTCCGGTTAAAGTATGATGAAATCCAACAACGACAAATCGAAATTCAGGCGGGAATCGAGGGCTTGAGGAAGAAAAACTCGAAGTATTTTGAAGAAGGCATCGAAATCTTCGAACTGATGAAAAACCTTAAAAATCAATATGTTAAAGCAGACTCAGCGCAAAAACATAGAATCATGAAAATCTTGGTATCGAACTGCGAATTAAAGGGTGTAAATACAAGAATATATTGGAATAAACTGTTCGACATCCTCTTCGAAATGGGTCAAGAAAAAAAATGGGGTGGGTGAGGAGACTCGAACCCCCAACCTTCGGATCCACAGTCCGATGCTCTAACCGATTGAGCTACACCCACCGTCCGAGCGTAAGGGGAGTCCGATTTTCGCATGGGGGGCCGGATAAGTCAAGCCGACGGGCCGGGCCGGTCAGGCCTTCTGGCCTTCGATGAGGTTGAGGACGTCGGCCGAATCCCGCCACTGCGGGCGGACCTTGACCTGGAGCTCGAGGAAGACCTTGGATTCGAGAATCTCCTCAATCTCGCGGCGGGCTTCGATCCCGATTTCCTTGATGATCTTGCCCTGGCGGCCGATGATGATTTTCCGCTGGTTCGGGCGCTCGACGAAAATGCTCGCCTTGATATAGGCCAGGGGGCGGGCCCGGCGTTCCTCCCGGGACAGCTTCGGCTTTTCCTCCCGCCGCCGCATGTTCGGTCCCGTCGAAACACCCGGTACGATGATTTCCCGGCCGGTGTCCCGAGCGGGTCCGGACTCTTGTCCGGAGCGGTCCTCGGACGGAGATTCCGACGGCTGAGCGCCGGCCTCAAGCTCCGTATCCTCTCCGGAGAAGTCGCCTTCGTTATCGGTTCCGTCTGTAACCTCTCCGCCTTCCCGGCCGTCTTTCCCAAACCGCTGATCCCGCTGTCTCCGGTTCCGGTCGATCCGGTCGATATAGACCGCGGTCGCCCAGGGAAGCTCGGCTTCCACCCGGGAAAGGATCTTCTCCCGGATGATTTCGGCCAGCAGAAACCGCTCGGACTGGTCGGAGACGTCGTCGTCGCCGTAGAGCTTTTCGGCCGCGGGAAGGTTGTCGAATAGGAGCTTTTCCAGGACGTCGACGTTGGTCCCCCGGAGCGCGGACAAGGGAATGAATTCCTTGAATTCCCGCAAGCTTCGGTAGCGGTCGATGAGCAGCAGCAGGTTTTCTTTCTTAACGATGTCCGTTTTGTTCAGTAGCAGGAACACGGGTTTCCGGACGTCTTTCAGGGCCTCGAGGGCGAACTCGTCGCCGTGGCCGAATTTCTCGGTGGCGTCGATGAGCAGGCAGACGATGTCGGCCGTCTCGATCGAGGTATAGACGAAATTCATCATCCGCTTGTTCAGCTTGTGGAGCGGCTTGTGCACGCCGGGGTTGTCGATGAAAATGATCTGGCCCCGCGGCGTCGTGTGGATGCCGAGGATGCTCAACCGGGTCGTTTGGGGTTTGTCGGAAGTGATGGCGATTTTCTGCCCGAGGATCTTGTTGAGAAGGGTGGATTTCCCGGCATTCGGCCGGCCGATCAGGGCGACGTACCCGGTGCGATATTTCGAGACGGGCTGCAGCGCGGCCGTCCGCGGTTTCCGGGCTTTCCGGGCGGCCTGTTCGGTTTTGGACGCGGTCTTATCCGGCGTCGTCGGCTTTCGGTTCGGCATTCTTTTGGATCCTCAGCTTTTTGATGCGTTTCTGATCGACGTCCAGGACGTCCACGATTAACGGTCCGACTCTGACCCGTTCGCCTCGAATGGGAAGACGGCCAAGGGCCTGGGACACCAGGCCGCTGACGGTGATGAAATCATCGTCGGCCAGCTCCAGGTCGAACAGGTCCTCAATCTCCTCGACCTTGGTCGCGCCCGAAACCGTGTAATCGGCCGGTCCGTTCTGGACGATTTGGGCTTCCTCGGAGTCGTATTCGTCCTGGATTTCGCCGACGATAACTTCGAAAACGTCTTCCATAGTCACCAGGCCCGAAACCCCGCCGTGCTCATCGACGACGATGGCCATTTTCTGCTTGTCTCTCTGGAGCTCCTTGAGAAGCTCGGACAGCTTCATCGATTCGGGGACATAGACGACCGGGCGAACGAGCGGATCAATCGGGGCGTTGTCGAACTCTTTTTCGGTATAGGCCAGGAGGTCCTTGGCCATGACTAGGCCGTCCAGGCCGTCGATCCGGTCGCGATAGACGGGGATGCGGGAATATTTTTCGGCGATGATGAGATGGCGCAGCTTCTGGACGGTCGTGTCGCGGCGG
>Ga0209777_10005318_pt1 | contig 14903 bp, 22 predicted proteins | sample FrelakmetHBP12HB_FD_187147 | JGI IMG/M metagenome (GOLD analysis project Ga0209777, IMG submission 187147) | Freshwater lake sediment microbial communities from the University of Notre Dame, USA, for methane emissions studies -HBP12 HB (SPAdes)... | ecosystem: Environmental > Aquatic >... | reverse complement strand
TTCGGCAGGACCTTTACTATCGGCTCAACGTCTTCCCCATCACTGTCCCACCACTACGGCAGCGGAAAGAAGACATCCCTATAATGGTCGAGACATTCGTAGAACGATACTCCAGGAAATTGGGCAAACAGATCATGTCGATCCAGAAGGAGACGATGAAGGCACTGCAGGATTACCCGTGGCCCGGGAACGTCCGGGAGCTTGAAAGCGTCATTGAACGGGCCGTGATCCTGTGCCCCGGGCCGGTTTTGCAGTTGGCAGACAAACTGGAGATTTCATCCCCGCCACTTTCATCCGCCTTGCGGACATTGGAAGAGACGGAGCGAAACCAAATTCTTAAAATCCTTTCTGAAACCCGATGGCGCATAGAGGGAAGGGACGGGGCCGCAGCAATCCTGGGCCTCCACCCGAGTACCTTACGAGCGAGGATGTATAAGCTCGGGATAGTCCGGCCGGAGACAAAAAAGCCAGATTAGACTGCCCACCTCTCTTCAGAGTATCCCTCAGCATATTGAGGTTCCGCCAAATACTGAGGCTAAACGAATCATTCCATACTTTTCTGCTATTCTCTCCTATTAATCTAATTACCTGTTATTAAAGGATGAATCAAAACTTATGATTTTCTTTCGGCTATTGGCAGGCCATTTGCTATTGCTGTTCCATTATTATGATTCTTTTCAACATACGAATGATTAATAGGATTCGAAGGAAGCAATGATCTGAAGGGGGGAAACTTCATGGTCTTCCTTGAAGTCGTAGAAGTCCTCTGTGAAAAATCAGATATCAGCTACAACACATACAAAGGAATCCAGGGTTAAAACATGGAGAAGTAAAAATGAAATCAGCAAACAAAACGAGGGAAAAACTGGTCGATGAGTTGGAAGCCTTGCGGAAGCGGGTCTCCGAACTTGAAAGGCATGAAAGAAATTCCAGACAGGCACTGGGAAATTTTGGAGAGAGAACAGGCCAATCCTTCCCTCAAACGGCACACGTGCATGATGCCATATTTGTCGTTTTCGACAGAAAGTTGGAATTCGTCAATGACAGATTTGCCGAACTTTTTGGCGTATCGCCGGAAGAAGCATGCAGTTCTGACTTTGATCCCATGACCCTCATCGCGCCGGAGAGCCGCCGCAGCATCCGAGAGCAATACCGGAAATGGTGCTGCGGCGCCTTTACTACGAAGCAGTTCAATTATATCGGTCTGTCAAAGGACGGCCTCGAAATAGAGTGTGAAGCATTTCTCGTGTTTATTCCTTATAAATGGGGCGTTGCTATTCAAGGCACGTTGCGTAATATCTCCGTGAGCAGGCGAATCGATGAGGCATTGCAGAGCGGTCGCCGCGATTTGCGGGCTGTATTAAATGCCGTCCCAACGGGAGTCCTGAATGCCGGTAGACATCACTTGTTTATGCGGGCAAACGAAACATTCGACAAATTCGATGAGTTACCTATGAAGCAACATCTCCGTGTGGATTATCCGGTCAAGCCGGGAAATGGTGATGGGCTTTAATGATTGAAGGGTAAGCTTAAGGAGATCGTTGGAAAACTCTGCTTGAATTCCAAGCTGCACGTAGAAGGCAAAGACAACAATCAGAGAGGAGAATCACATGTTGTGGATAATTGCCGTGGTACTGGTAATTTTGTGCTGCTGGGACTGGTGACCGGCTATACGATGGGCTATTTTATTCATATCCTGCTGGCCATCGCAATCGTCGTGGTGTTGATTGGGGTCATTCAGGGGCGACGAGGGTAGTAAAGCAGTCTTCTTGTCCCATTAAAGATAAGAAAACAGGAGGTTCCATGAGACCGAAGATAATAATTGCTATCATACTGATTGCTCTGGGAATCGCAGCGTTTGCATACCAGGGCATCACCTACACGACCAGAGAGAAAGTCGTCGATCTTGGCCCCATCCAGGTGACGGCTGAAAAAACTAAAACGCTTCCACTGACGCCCATTATGGGGGCTATCGCGCTCGTGGGCGGCATCGTCCTGCTGGTTATGGGAAGGAAGGGCTGATGGAGACGAAACAATGATGGATAACAGAGGCAACAAAATGAAAAGGTTACTTTTTGGAGCAATACTGTTGGTGTTAGTGTTTGTTTTTACAACTCCAGCAATGACAGCGGTGGATGTAGGCGTTCGCATTTCTCTGCCTCCACCCATCGTATTCGCCGCGCCTCCAGAGATGGTCGTGATACCTGAGACTTATGTCTATGTTGTCCCTGACTTAGATGTGGATATCTTATTCTACAGGGGCTGGTGGTGGCGTCTGTGGGAAGGGCGATGGTATCGCTCGCGGAACTACAATGCAGGTTGGGGCTACTATCGAAACGTTCCATCTTTTTATAAATGGATACCATCAGGTTGGAGGAACGACTATAGGGCGCATCGGTGGAGAGGGCATCAATGGAACTATCAACGAATACCCCACCAACAAGTCCAACAGAATTGGAGCAGCTGGGAAAAGAGCAAACATTGGGAGAAGCAAAATACTTGGGGGGTCCAGGGTTTGAAGCCCGGAACACGATCACAACAGCCGTCACAAGCGGTCCAACCACGACCTCAGGCAGAACCTAAATCTCGAGAGGCAGCCAAACCACAACAATCCCGACCACAAGCGCAAACGGTTAAACCAGAGTCTCGAGAGGCAGCCAAACCACAGCAATCGCGACCACAAGCGCAAACGGTTAAACCAGAGTCTCGAGAGGCAGCTAAACCACAACAATTGCGACCACAAGCCGGAGAGGTCCAGCCACAGCATCCACAACCACAACACCAGGAGGCGCCACAGCAATCCCGGCCGCAATCGCAAACGGTTAAACCAGAGTCTCGAGAGGCAGCCAAACCACAACAATCGCGACCACAAGCTGGAGAGGTCCAACAACAGCACCCACAGCCACAACACCAGGAGGCACCACAACAATCTGAACCCCGACATGGAAATCCTGAAAGAGGAGAGGAAGGAAAACAGGATAGAAAGTAGGATGACAAAAAGTTTAACCCACTATGAAAAGGCTGCGATCTATAAAACATGCCTGGTACAGTGGTAGCTTTAGTATCTCTCACCGCAGCCTGGGAATGTCCGGGAGTCGGAAAGTGTCATTGAACGTGCCAAGGCGATCCTGGGCCTCCACCCGAGCACCTTAAGAGCGAAGATGCATAAGCTCGGGATAGTCAGGCCGGAGACAAAAGAACCGGATCAGACTGTTTACCTCCCTTTCAAAGTATCCCTCAGTATGTTGAGGTCCCACCAAATGCTGAGGCTGGACGAATCATTTCCTGATTTTCTGCTGTTCTCTCCTATCAATCTAATTACCTGTTATTAAAGGATGAATCAAAACATATGATTTTCTTTCGGCTGTTGGCAGGCCATTTGCTAATACTATTTTTATGATCCTTGTAGTTATACGAATGAAGGTCCTTTCTGAGAAGCGAATGGAGTTGTTACAGACGATTACTTCACTGTCCCTTTCCATAAGGATGGAGAACGGATGCCAGCGCTGCGACTTCTGTGAGGGTATCGATGAGGAAAATCGACTCTTTCTTCTTCAAGAATGGGATACCAAGGAGAACCTTATGATCCACCTGAAGTCGAAGCATTTTAAGGTGCTCCGGGGGGCGATGAACCTTCTTAAAGAGCCCTGTGAAAGGATTTTTCACACCGTTTTCCACCCGGTGGGGATGGAGGAGATTTAATGAATAAATTGCTTTTTACGAAAGGACTTCCAATCTCTGTGCCGTGCTATGGGAAAGAAATTAAATGGTATAAAAGAGAAGGTGTGGGAGGATGTCTTAGGGCTCCCCAAAGTAGATTGCACTGGATGGACGAATTCTATCCTCAGAAAGAAGGATCGCATGTTGTGGACAATTGCTGCGGTACTGGTAATTTTATGGCTGCTGGGGTTAGTGAGTGGCTATACGATGGGTAACTTTATTCATATCCTGCTGGTCGTTGCCATTGTCATTGTCCTGGTCAGAGTCATCCAGGGGCGAAAAATATTGTATCGATTTGAATCCTGGCCGGAGAAGGTGAAGTATTTGTAAAGGAGGATGGCCAGCAGGTCCAGAAAGATTTTGCCAAAGCTTACTATACTGACAGGATAAAAGGTCTCGTAATGAACTATTTCACAATCAAACCTAAAGGAGTAACCACTATGAAAAAGAGCTACAGCGTTATCCGTTTTATTGTCGTCCTTATTATGATCGCCGCCTTTGTGGCCTGCGCATCGACACCGAAAAAAGAAGGCACGGAGGAATACATCAGCGATTCCGTCATCACGGCCAAGATAAAAACTCAGCTCGCAACCGATGATTTTCTCAAGTCATTTCAGATCGGCGTAGAATCCCGCAAAGGCATCGTTCAGCTGAGCGGCTTTGTTGATTCTCGAGACGCTGTCGATAAAGCGGGCAAAATCGCAAGCGGCGTAGAAGGAGTCAAATCCGTAAAGAACGACCTGATCGTGTCGGTACCCAAGAAAGAGAGCACTGGTATGTACTTCGACGATTCGGTCATTACGACCAAGGTCAAGGCGCGTCTTGCCCAGGACAATGTCCTCAAGGCATTTGAGATCAATGTCAAGACCTACAATGGCGTCGTGCAACTGCGCGGTTTCGTCGATTCCCAGATGATCATCGATAAAGCAAGTCAGGTTGCAGGTGGCGTCGAAGGGGTCAAATCTGTCAGGAATGATCTCATCGTGAAATAGGCAGACGTTATCCGCATTAACGCTGTGAACAGTGTAAAGAATCGGACGCTCATAGATAGTCCGAGTTCAAGACCAACTCAACCGCTCATTGCCGGCTGGTGCATTCCTACGACAGCTGGCAACGAGCCTCAATAATCATGGAGGGAGATCACATGCTATGGACGATTGCTGTGGTGCTGATAATTTTGTGGCTGCTGGGGCTGGTGTCCGGCTATACGATGGGTAACTTTATTCATATCCTGCTGGTCATTGCCATTGTCATTGTCTTGGTCAGAGTCATCCAGGGGCGAAGACCCGTATAGCTGTGCGTGTCCTTGTGATAACATAGCGGAGCTGTAGCTAACGGGCCATAATCTTGAGTTTGAAGAATTCCATATCCATGAAGCCGTAGGCATTCGTTTCATTGTTTTGATTTTGTTGTTTGTGGCCTTCCAGGGGTCCCGATGAGAGGCGGTAATCATAGCAGGCAAGGATTCCTGATTTGTAACCGGCCAAGGTGTCGGGGGACTTTTTGAGCATCTTGGTACAGTTTCATTGTCGTATAGACAAAATAACAAGTTCTTATCAAAGGAGGGGCTATGAAGAGGCTCATTATATTGGCAATGGTTTTAGTGATGATGGTTGTATCTATTGGAGGATGCTGGATAGGTTGGGAAAGAGATGACAGGGGTGGAAGAGGTGGAGGTGAAAGAGGTGGAGAACACGACAGAGGTGGAGAACATGACAGGGGTGGAGGACATGAAGAACGACGTTAGGAAGGAAGATTAGGACGGAGAACATGAGGGAGTCTATGATCAAACCTGACGTCTATGGTGCCGGGGCTTGAATCGACGTGAAGCGTTTTCCGGTATGCCCGTTTGACGTATCCTAATCCAGTTACGCCGCCTCCCTGATGGGTTCCGAGTGGCCTTGGCCTGCCCAGAAATACCCCTTCTTCAGAAAGGCCTCGGAAAAAATTGAGAAAAGGAGGAATACCATGAAATCCAGCACGAAGGACAAGGCAAAAGGCACGTTTCACAAAGTAAAAGGTAAGCTCAAGGAAGTCGCAGGGGAACTCAGCGATAATCCAAAGTTGGAAGCTGATGGCACTGCTGAAAAGATAGCCGGCAAAGTTCAGGAAAAGATCGGCCAGGTTAAGAAGGTCCTGGGTAAGTAAACAGTGGGGATGCCGTCTACCTGAATAATTTTTTTACCAACACATCAAGATAAAGGAGGAAAAAAATGAAACAAGCAAGCGTTAAAATGTTTTTCGTCGTGTGCATGGCCTTGATTATAGGAAGCTTCCCGGTTTTCTCTTACGCAGCCACGGCCAGCGAGATCGATGCCCGCGTAAATGCATCCCTCGATCGATTTGTCAAGGAAGTCAAAGGTGCGAAGGAGTTTCTTAATGCCGCCAAGGGGGTCCTTATCATCCCTAAGGTTATACAGGGCGGGCTTGTGGTCGGCGCCGAGTATGGTGAGGGAGCCTTAAGGATCGGCGGGAAAACGGTCGGTTACTATAACATCGCTTCCGCATCTTTCGGTTATCAGATTGGAGCCCAGGAGAAGGACATCATCGTTGTCTTCATGAGTGATGCGGCCTTGAAGAAATTCCGTACCAGCAAAAACTGGCAAGCGGGTGTTGATGCCCAGGTGACCGTGGTCAATGTCGGTGCCGATGAATCCTTAGACACGACAAAATTTAAGCAACCTGTTGTCGGGTTTGTCTTTGGCCAGAAAGGGCTTATGGCGGGCGCTACGATAGAAGGTTCGAAATTTACCAAGCTGAAAAAGTAAACAAGCTATAAAAGCGGAAAACGGAGGAGGGCTCCCCTATACTGCAGGATTAATTTACTGCCGGCCACGGGCAGCCCCCTTCTAACCTGCGAGTTCTGTGACATCACACTGCTCTATGGAGCAGGGGGAAGTATCCCTTCTCCTTCGGTGCGCAGCATGAAAGGAGAAATACTATGCCGTTGATCCAATTCGTGCTTGTCTTGGTTGTCGTTGGGGTGGTCCTATGGGTGATTAATAAGTACATACCGATGCAGGCCACCATAAAGAAAATCCTCAATATCGTCGTGATTATTGCAGTGATTATCTGGTTATTAAGTGTCTTCGGATTCATTGGAAAACTCTCAACGATTCATATTGGGAAGTGAAGGGGTTAGCAATATGCTACTCCTCTAATGTTCGAAAGTTGAGTAATTTGGTTTATAACCTCTTGGCGCCTGCAAGCGCTAAAAATTAGACTTATAAGGAGACAGATCATGAAACGAAAAGCTTATCGAGTTGTTTTTCCAGTTGCACTTGTTGTTGTGATGGTGGCGTTTCTATCCACTATCTTTTTCGTCAATGCAAATCTTTCTTCCGCAGCCGCAAGCAAGAAGAAATCGCCGGCAGTTGCCAAGACCTCTGCTGTGGAGCAAACCGAGGCCCAGATCAAACAGCTTCAAGGCGCGCTAAATATCACCGAGGCCCAGAAAGAATTATGGGATAACCTTACTCAGGTGATGCGGGAAAATGCGAAAGACATGGACGCCCTTACCAAGGAGAGGGCTGAAAGCACCAAGACCATGAACGCTGTCGAGCATATGAAATTCCACAGTCAAATTACCGAAGCCCATTTAGATCAACTGAATAAGCTCATCCCGCCTTTCGAGGCTTTCTATGACAGTATGTCGGATGAACAGAAGAAGACGACCGATACAATATTCCGGACGGGGAAACATGGAAAACAAAAGAGGAAATGATCGGTTATATTATACAACTTAAGATTGACGCCAAAGAGGCTATTGGAATTGATCCAAGAATGGAGTGACTTTATGAAAACATCAAGTACATGGAATTTTAGATCCATCGTGGGCAAGATTATGATGGTGCTTGTTTTAGCCGCAATGATCGGCAGTATAGACGTGATGCCGGCTCTCGGCAAAGATGACCATAAAGATAAGGGAAGACACGACAAAGGCCGTTACGAGCACAGAGGTCCTGGGTATGACCATGGCCGCTATGTGCAGGGCAGGCCTTATGGCTACTATGGGCACAGGGAGCGAGTTTATTATCCGCCCCCGCCGGTGATCTATGAACCGCCTCCACCGCCGGGCATAAGTGTCTTTTTTCCTCCTATCTTTATTCGTTAATGAGATTCCTCCTGTATCGACAGCCCAGCGTTCAAGCTGATTTGACCTGGGCTGTCGCAAGTGATTGCCGTTTGTTATGAGTTTACGGACAGCAGAAGGGAGTCGAATACGCTTTGGGCCATATGTGTGATCCTCTTGATTCTGTGGTTGCTGGGATTAGTGAGTGGCTACACGATGGGTGGAGTCATTCATGTCCTGCTGGTCATTGCCATTGTTGTCGTCCTGATCGGAGTCATCAAGGTGCAAAGACCCGTTTAGAAAGGATGATCCTTACGTTGAGGTAAACTTTCTGCAGCGTCATTTGTATGGTGTTCCTATTAATTCTGAGCAACGTCGTGCCTGCACGTGCGTTGTCAGATAGAACGCCGGCTGTCTGATGAATGGTGTCGGGGTGCATCGGCCGCTATGGTGCGGGAAAAAATAAACCGCGGAGAATATCGCAGTCCCGTAAGTTTCACGAATTAAGGAGTTGCATTCAGGGGAAGTGATAAATGAATCTTAACAACTAAAATGTGAAGGAGCCCCCTTATTATGAGAAGAATTGGCTATGGATTAATTTTTTTGTTGATGTTTTGCATACTGTTAACCAGTTGCGCGACATTTAGGCCGGTTGATCTTAATCCGCAGATTAAATCAGGGCAATTAGTTCAAAAAATGGATAATTTCGTTGTCCTCTTTGACAAATCTGCCTCCATGAGTGAGTCGAAGACGACGGAGATGGAAGTCGAACCGCTGTCGGAGAAAGTTGGTGAATCCACTCGCCTGGTACATGCGAAAGATACTACAAAAAATATGATAGCGACGATTCCAGAAATCAGGCTGAACGCAGGGCTCAGGACCTTCTGGTCCCAGAAAACTGCTCTTATTTATGGAATGAAATCCCTTGTCAAAGAGGATTATACGAAGGCAATAAACTCTATCGAACATGTCAAAGGTGCAACACCCATGGGAGAGGCAATTGCGGCAGCAGGCAATGATCTCAAAGAGGCTCCGGGCAATTCGGCCATTATTATTGTCAGTGATTTTTCTGAAATTCCGGGTGTTGATGACATCAGGCCCGCAACTGTCATGGAGGCCATAACTAAAGTTAACGCAGAGTATGGCGACAGGCTCTGCGTTTATGCCATTCAGGTGGGATATACTCCCGATGGGAAAGAACTTTCAGAACAGATTGTGCAGAACGTTAAGGGCGGATATACCGTAAATGCTGATAAGCTGGCAACCCCGGCAGCTATGGCCTCTTTTGTGGAAAAAATAATCTCCGCGAAATGTTCTCGTTATCAAGAGCTGTCTGCAAAGAAGGCCGTTATCGTTGCGGCTGAGCCGATGGTTGAGGAGAAGGTCGTTGCCGCTGTGTCGGAAGGAAAGGTTATAATCCTTGTTCTTGAGGACGTACACTTTGATTTCGATAAGTCGACCCTTAAACCAGAAGCACAGTCGATCCTAAAAAGGAATATCCAGCTTCTGAAGGATAACCCTAAGGCTAAAGTCCGCATTGCAGGGTACACATCTGCTTCCGGCACTCATGCTTACAATCAGAAGTTAAGCGAAAGAAGAGCGAATGCCGTCAAAGCATACCTCATTAACGAAGGGGGCATTGCGCCTGACAGGCTTTCCACAGTCGGCTATGGCGAGACAAACCCGGCAATGCACGAAGCAGCGCCTAAAGAGCTTTATTCAAAAGCAGCAAAGGCAAACATGAGGGCTCTTTTTGAAATCACTGTGCAATAGGAGCATCGGGTTAAAGGTCCGGAAAGGTGTTTTACGTTGATCCGGACCCTTGCCTTTGAAACAAAATAGCTTGGGAAAAGATACGGTATGTCAAAACCAATCGATAGCAATATAGCGCAGGCAGAGGACAGGCTCACCCATGCGATAGGGCTAAGTGGTTATGCCGGTGCCAGCCGATGCCTGTTGGCTATCCTCGTGGTACTTACCATATTAAGATCGAGCGCTTGCCTTGCCGGGGAGCCTATTGCTATAGGCGCTCCCGAAGCGCCCAAGCCGGTCCTGTCCTGGGAGACTGGCGCCGGCAAGAGCTACTTTTTCAACGGTTATGACCGGATCGCCTACCCCAACGAGGTTGAGGAGGGGAAAAAAGTCTACGACACGAACCCGTCGATCTTCAGGGATCATGTCGTCCACGACCACTGGGGGTCTGACCAAGGTAACTTCTCCACGAACCAGTTCAAGCATCCGTATCAGGAATCCATCTACTACGGATTTGCACGATCGGCTGACCTCAGCTTCTGGGAGTCCCTCTCTCAGATCTCATCGGATAACAGCCTTGCCGGGGAGTCCATTGCTACAGGCGCTCCCGAAGCGCCCAAGCCGGTTCTGTCCTGGGAGACTGGCGCCGGCAAGAGCTACCTTGTCCCGGCGCTTGAAATCCCGGGCTTCATCCTTCTCCTCAACGGGTATGACCGGTTCGCCTACCCTAACGAGGTTGAAGGTGGGAAGAAAGTCTACGACACGAACCTGTCGACCTTCTGGGATCATGTCGTCCACGGCCCCTGGGGGTCTGACCAGGACAACTTCTCCACGAACCAGTTCAAGCATCCATATCAGGGATCCATCTACTACGGATTCGCACGATCGGCAGGCCTAAGCTTCTGGGAGTCCTCCGCCTATACCTTCGCGGGCAGTTTTCTCTGGGAGACAGGCGGTGAGACCACGTCGCCTTCCGTCAATGACCAGATCGCCAGCGGCATTGCGGGGAGCTTTTTCGGGGAGCCGCTCTTCCGGATGGCCAGCCTGATTCTCGAAGGCGATGGCGGCAAGCCTGAGCTCTGGCGTGAGATATGCGCAGCAGTGATTTCGCCACCCCTGGGCTTCAACCGGCTCGTCTTTGGCGACGACTTCAAATCCGTTTTCCCGAGCCATAATCCGGCCACCTTCTGGCGCCTGCGGCTCGGCGCAAGTGTGAAGGACCAGAATGACCAAGGCGTCTCGAGTGACAGCAACCGGGGCGGGGCGACCGCGGACTTCGAGATGGCCTACGGGCTTCCCGGGAAGCCCGGCTATGGCTATACGCGCCCCTTCGATTACTTCCACTTTGAGTTCATAGCTGTCGACAACACAGAGAACCCCCTCGAGGACCTCATGATCCGCGGCCTCCTCTTCGGAAAGAAATACGAACTGGGCGACTCCTATCGAGGGATATGGGGACTTTACGGTGGCTATGACTACATATCGCCGCAAATCTTTCGTGTCTCGAGCACGGCTGCCTCTCTCGGCACCACCTTCCAGTGGTGGCTCGCTCAAGCGGTGGCGCTCCAGGGCTCGGTTCTCGGCGGCGTCGGCTACGGCGCGGCCGGCACTATCTCCGGGGTGGGTGAGCGGAACTACCATTATGGTGTCGCCCCGCAGGGGCTACTTGCACTGAGACTCATCTTTGGCGATCGGGCCATGCTCGACGCGACGGGACGTGCGTATTATATCGGTGACCACGGCAGCACCGAGCCTGGAAGGGAAAATATCGGGCGCTTGAACGCGGGGCTTACCGTTCGCGTATACGGCCGACACGCTCTCGGGATCCAATACATTGCATCGAGCCGGGATGCATATTATCCCAACCGGGCCGACGTACACCAGACAACGGCAACCTACAGCCTCGTCTATACCCTGCTCGGCGAGGCGGGGTTCGGCGCCGTCGAGTGGCGCGACGCCGACAGCCGCTAATCCTGAAAGGGAAAAGTCATGAGAAATAGAATATTTTCATTCCTTGCTCTGTTTTTAGTCAGCATTTTATTATCGGGATGCGCTGCCGCTGGGTGCATTCCATTTTTATCAACAGGAGGTTCCATTGCGGGAGCCGGCTATGAGGGTTATGTTGTCTGGAAAAGTGGCGAAGCGACAAAATATTATGCCTTTGATCTCGACATGACCTACCGGGCAGTGATGCGAGCTTCCGACCAGCTGAAACTTGAAGCAACGTTAATAAAAGCGGCGCCGAAGGAAGGATATTCCCTGGAGATAAAGGGAAACGTTCCTATGCACATCGATATCTTACCACTCGAAAAGAGTGTTACCACAGTCGTCATCAGTATCCCTACATTCGGAGATAAGCATTACGTCGAACTATTTTACAGAACTGTCGATGACAATCTCCCAAAGAAGATGGATAATATGCCAACAACGACAGATAATATCCATGGGACTACAACGAGTGATAAATAACGCGCTCTTCCGGAATAAGAAAAGAAGATTAGTACCAGTAATAATTTGGTAATAATCATGAGGCTACGATTACGCAACCTTGATTCGGGCATCTTATGTGTATGAATCCAATGATTATAGATTGAAAGTGTGGATAAGCAGCGAATATAGAAAAAACAAGCTTATTAGGAAGGAGTTAAAGGGTATACTATTTCTCAACCGCGAGCCCGTTATTCACCCAATCAACGGTGAAATTATCGGGCAGATAAAGAACTTTTACATTTTTAAAACCCATCTTATTGACAGTTTCAAATGCGGGGCGGATGTTGGGACAGTCAATCCAATTGCAGCAGCCGCAGTAAAGAATAATTTCCTTATCGCGGGGCAAGTCTTTAATGGAAGATTTGAGCTTCTGCAAACCTTCTTCTTTTGATGCAGGTCCGGCATACAACGCGCCTTTTATGTGTCCTTGTGAATAAAGATTACTAAAGCCTACCTGGTAGATATAAGCTTCCTTTGTACCTTGTTTCTTTAACAGCGATTCTAGCTCATCAACCATAATAACATTTCTTATCGTCCACGGGTCACCCGTGTTTATGCTTTTATTCTTCTCGTTAACCTCCTTAATGTTTTCCTTCGACTGCTTAACCGTATCGGCCTGTGCAAAAGAGCTAACGGAAAAGAAAAGACAAAATACAGTGGTAAAATAGATGAATATATTCTTGTTATGTCCTTGCATAGGATGATTCCTTCGTATTCTATTTTTCAAATTCAATTTTAACTTACATCATCCTGTCTTAAGATTCAAACCGCATACTCTGTTTCATATTGCCGAATGTACTAAAAATATATCGTACGGTAATTATGCAGTAAAGGAGGATCATAAGAATGAATTATTCCGACTTCTTAAATTCAATGACCGATGATAAACTTGGAAAAAGAGCTATGGGGTCTTTATCAAGAAGCAGAATTAAGGGCCAAAACTTTTTGTGATAATCATAATCGTTTTATCGATATCAGATCCGTTGAGGAGCAGACTGATGGAGTAAGCCGCTAATCAATGGATCTGGTGTGGCTACTATAACGGAGGTAGTGAATTACTCCTTACCGGTAAAAAACTTCCTGATGTTTCGGCCCAATTCACTGAAGGCATCTCCTGTCTTTTTTCCCGTGTCCCTGAACCACTCTCCTATGGACCGGCCTGTCTTCTTCGCCTCCTGTCCCGCCTCCTGTCCCGCTTTCTTGAAACCCTGACCGATTTCCTTGCCGCCTTCCTTGACGTCCTCGCCCAGCTTCTTGAAGCCCTGGCCGACCTCTCTGGTTCCTTCTTTGAAGCCCTGGCCGACCTCTCTGCCTCCTTCTTTGAAGCCATTATCGGCCCAACCCGAAGTGGCCAGCCAAAGCGCCAGCATTACAGCGATCATGACGATTCGCATATCGGCCCCCTTTTTAAACGGTTGCTGTAGTTTACCATGGAATCTCCGATACGGGTACAAATATTTTTGATTGAAACAAATGCTGTATCCACTTACTTATCGTTGCTCTGTGTTAGCTTGAGAAAGTAAGAATTTCGGATTGAAGTGTGCGAAAGGTGCAGAGTTAATATGACCTGCCTCTTCTTCGATTGTAGTGGGGATCTGAGAGATCCGGTTGCCGCAGTCACAAGTACAATCCATTATAAGGAATCTTCATCTTTTCTCCTTCAAGAAACTCATATAGACCTTCGCTGTTTCTTCAGGCTTCTCCATTATGGGGCAATGTCCCGTGTCCTTCATGATAACTGTCATGTAATTCTTGAGATTCTTTTCCAGGAAAGCGACTCCCCCTACGTCCGTCAGTTTGTCCTGATCCCCCCATATAATCAGGACGGGTGCTTGAATCAGGGGTAAAACGGCTGCTAAAGTGAATTGGCTCGGCTGCCTGTCGTTCCATATTTTCTTGTTGAACTCGGCATGAGAGATCATATCTGCGATCATGATTTTCTTGAAAGATGCAGGAATCGTGGGCGCCTTCACGAAAATCAATGCCACAAGCTTATCAAAATCTTCGATGTTGCTGGCCAGCAATGGATTATTGCCCTTTTCCAGTTGCATGACAAGCTCACTCTTGTTCTGAGATGGAGCTCCAGACGTGTCCAACAGGGCAAGAGTCAGAACCTTCTCGGGGTGTCTTGCTCCGTAGGTTGCAGTAATTGCTCCACCCATTGAATTTCCAGCCATGTGGAATTTATCGAGTTTGAGCACCTCCACAAATCGGTCGATGCGCCCCACCTGGCTCTCGACACTGTAATTATCCGTCGGCACCTGCGAGCTTTCACCGAAACCAGGCACGTCGGGGAGAACCAGATGGTAGCCCTTCAAGTATTTGGCGAAGGCCGTCCAGTTATCCTTGTTGCCGCCGAATCCATGAAGGAGTATGACTGTTTCTCCTTTTCCTCCTTCCAGGTAGACTATCCTGTGATCGTCGACTTGGACTTCCTTCTTGACCAGATCGGCAGAGCGTCGCTGAGCAGCAATCGCCAGATTGAACACAGCTTCCGGGAAAAAGAAGTAAAATCCCACCAGCAGGATAACAACGGCAACGACAATGAGCAATCCATACTTTAAGAATTTTTTCATTTTATTCCCTCTTACCATTATAGTTCGTATTGAGTCCAAGACACCAACGAAGACATTGACCTGGCCTCCCAACTTTTAACACATTTTGAGTTAGAGTTCTGTGATTTTTTTGGCGATTACTGGCTGAAGTGTAGTACAGGTTATCTGAATCATAAAATCAACAGTACAGCTTACTATAAGGAAGATGTGTGAGGACATGGTACTCTCGATCTGTTAAAGTTGAATATCGCAAACAACAAAAGCAGAAAGGAGAAGTGACCATGTCCAAGAGAGATTATAACAGGCAGGCAGCA
>Ga0209777_10005317_pt1 | contig 14904 bp, 15 predicted proteins | sample FrelakmetHBP12HB_FD_187147 | JGI IMG/M metagenome (GOLD analysis project Ga0209777, IMG submission 187147) | Freshwater lake sediment microbial communities from the University of Notre Dame, USA, for methane emissions studies -HBP12 HB (SPAdes)... | ecosystem: Environmental > Aquatic >... | reverse complement strand
TCTTCGGTCACTCGTTGCGGTTCGTTGTCGCCGCAGCGGCGGTCCATCACAGGCACCTCAGGATGGAGGGGCTTCGGCTCTCGCCGAAGCCCATTCCATCCCCCCGGCTGGCGCCGGAGCAATTCACCCAGTCCAGCGCCGTCTGCCGGACTGTCGAAAGACCCATGGGGTAGCCTGGGTCCTCGAGAAACACTCACACCCTGCGCAAGCCGGCTAGACCGCTGGGGTGGCAGTCGGCGTCGCCGTCGGCACCGGCGTTGGGGTTGCGGTTGAAGAGGGCGGGACCGGGATAGTCACGTCGATGACGTTGGAGACCGCCAGGATCGTGCCTACCGAGCAGGCCGGCACGACGCTGCTGAAGACCGCGTCCGTGTAGGCATAAACGCGGTAGTGGTACGTGTGGCCCGGGGTCAGGTGGGCGGTATCGACGTAGCTGAGGGTGTTGACGTTGTCGAAGTAGAACTGCGGGGTCGATCCGAGCTCAAGGACCGGCTGGGTCGTTCCCTCGGTTCGGACGATGCCGTAGTACTTGAAGTACGGGCCGGTGTACTTGCTCCAGTTCAAGTGCACGCCGTCGGACTGGAGGACGGCGTTCAGGGTGAGAGACAGGACCGGCGGAGCCGTGCGAGGCGCAACGGTCAGCTTGAGGACCTGGGTCTTGGCGGCCGATGCGGCGCCGTCCGGGTAGTACACTGCCTCGACGACGATGTTCCAGGTTCCGGGCGAGACCGGGATGGTCGTACTGGTGGTGCCGGGGCCGAGGACCGCCCAGTAGTGGCCACCGTTCTCGACATAGCCGGGGGTGTTCGGGTAGGGCTGGCCGTCCAGCTTGTAGTACTTGAAGTCGATCCCGCCCGTGTAGGCGTTCCAGCTGAAGGTGTAATTACCGTCACCGTTGTCCGTGGCGGTTAGGGCACCGAGGTCGGCCGGGTTGGAAACAGGCTGGGAAGGCGCCTTGGTTGTGGCCGGCGCGACGGTGACGGTCTTGTCATCGCTGGAGGCCAGCACCGCATAGCCGGAGTCGGCCGACTTCACGGCGAAGACGCGGTACGTGAAGGTGCCGGCGCCGCTGCAGTCGAGGAAGGTGAGCGTGGCCACATTGTCGATCGCGGCCACGAGCGTGTCGCCGGCGCCGAGCGGCCACGAGGCCGTGGCGTCGCTCGAGCGAACGACCTTGTAGTAGGCGAAATCGGCGCCGGTGTAGGCGCTCCACGTGATCCGGGCCTTACCGGGGAGGACGTCGACGCTGATCGTCAACGGGCCCGCGGTCGGGGCAATCGGCGGCGCGCCGACGGGCGCTTCGGTGGGGCGGGCCGTCGGCGCGTCGGTGGGTACGTCGGTCGGCGCGTCGGTGGGCGCGTCGGTCGGGTTGTCGTCTCCGACGAGGACGGCCGAGGCGCTGGGCGACGGCGCGGTGAGGTTCTGGATGACGGTGGCGCCGAACGCCAGGCCCGACACGACGAAGATCGCGGCAACGGCGAAGGGCAGGGCGGCCGGCAGGCGCCGGTGCGAGGCGCCTCGAATCGGCGTCAGCGGCCGAACGAAGTCATCCTCGACCCTTGCGCCGGAGGGCGATGATCCGTGGTCCGGATCCGGTCTGTGGTAGTCCATTCCGTTCGCTCCAACAACTGTGGGTATGAGTGCACACGGAGGGGACGCAATCCGCTTGCCAACAGAACGCCGGAAACCGGCGAGGATTACAGGTGGTGCCCGAATTCAACGAAATCCCGTGCCGGGGCCACGTTTGACACCCGGGCGGGCGGGAGGCCATGCTCGTCAGGACCAGCCCGACCGCCATCGATGCCGCGGCCGTGGCCATGCCAACCGATCGGGGTAGTAGATGATTCGCCCTTCCAGCGCCACGCTGTCCACGTTGCTTGGTGCCGCCCTGGCGATCGTTTCCGTGGCGGGCTGCGGGGCCGCGACGGCCACCCCGGCGACGACGCACACCACGATTCCGGTCATCTCGCCGTCGGGGCCGAGCACCTCGGCCGGCTCGGCCGCGCCGGTCGCGCCGTCGGGCTCCGCCGGTGCCTCCGGTTCGGCAGGGGCGCCCGGTTCGGCGTCCCTGTGCGGGTCGCTCAACCTCGGCCTCGCTCACATCGACGCCGCGCTCGAGGATCTGCTGCCCTCGACCATCGGGGGCGTGTGCCTGGAGAAGTTCAGCCTGGTGCTCTCGGCCTACGTGGCGTCCGAGCCGACCGGCGGCGACAAGCCGCTCTACGCTCGCTGGCTGGTGAAGTTCGGCAAGACGGCCGACGACGTGAACATGGCGGTGACGGCGGACCTTGCGCAGCCGCCCTCGGTCAACTTCAACATCCATGCGATCAAGGTTCCGGGCGGGGCTGCCGCAACGCTGAGCTCATCGTTCGCGGAGGTCGCCCGCGCGGCCGGGTGGCCGGTCACGAGCCACCCCAACTACCTGCCCGGCAAGTCGATCCTTGAGATCACTGATCCAACCACGGGGCACCTCGGCTACGTCTACGCCAGCAGCGACGTGCTCTACATCGTCATCACGGACAGCCAGGACCTCCTGAACGAGGCGTTGTTCAAGTTGCCCTGACGGCAGAGGCGCCCCGGGTCGGCGGATCGCGCGCCGCAGCGCCGGGGCGGCCGGCCGTACAATCGAGCGATGGAACGCCAGCTCGACCGACCCGTGCGCGAGGCCTGGATCGTGGCCGCGCTTCGAACTCCGTTTGGGCGCTACGGCGGCGCCCTCGCCCCGGTCCGTCCGGATGACCTGGCCGCGGCCGTCATTCGAGCCCTCGTGGAGCGCTCCGGCATCGACCCGGCAGTGATCGAGGACGTGATCCTCGGCTGTGCGAACCAGGCCGGCGAGGACAACCGGAATGTCGCCCGGATGGCGGCGCTGCTGGCGGGGCTGCCGGTCGAGGTCGCGGGGCTGACCGTGAACCGGCTGTGCGGCAGCGGCCTGCAGGCCGTCAACTCGGCCGCCCATGCCATCGCCGCAGGCGACGGCGAGGTCTTCATCGCCGGCGGCGTGGAGTCGATGAGCCGGGCCCCTTACGTCATGCTCAAGCCCGAGACGGCCTACGAGCGCGGCTCGCACGAGCTGGTCGACACGACGCTGGGCTGGCGCTTCGTCAATCCCGCTCTCGCCGCGGCCCATCACACCTACTCGATGGGCGAGACCGGCGAGAACGTGGCCGAGCGTCTGGGGATCAGCCGCGAGGACCAGGATGCCTTCGCCCTGACCAGCCAGCGCCGCGCGGCCGCGGCCATCGCAGAGGGTCGCTACCGCGACCAGATCGTGCCGATCACGATCCCGCGCAAGGGCGAGCCGGTCGTCGTGGACACGGACGAGCATCCCCGGCCCGAGACCACGGCCGAGGCGCTGGCCCGGCTGCGCCCCGCCTTCCGCGAGGGCGGCACCGTCACAGCCGGGAACGCGAGCGGCATCAACGACGGCGCCGCCGCGGCCCTGGTCGTGGAGGCGGATCGGGCCAGGGCGCTGGGCCTGCATCCGATGGCGCGCGTAGTGGCCACGGCCGTCGCCGGCGTCGATCCGGCGGTCATGGGCCTCGGCCCGATACCGGCGACGCGCAAGGCGCTGGCCAGGGCCGGACTCACGGTCGCGGATCTCGATCTCGTCGAGCTGAACGAGGCCTTCGCCAGCCAGTCGATTGCCTGTGTCCGCGAGCTGGGGCTCGACCCGGCGCGCGTCAACGTGGACGGCGGGGCGATCGCCCTGGGCCACCCGCTTGGGGCGAGCGGCGGACGCCTGATCGCGAGCCTGGTCCACGGCCTGCGCCGGACGGGCGGACGCTACGGGCTGGCGTCGATGTGCATCGGCGTAGGACAGGGGATCGCCACGATCGTCGAGCGGATCGACGGGTAACCGCGTATGAGCGGCGGAGCGGGGCCCGCGCCAGGCGGCGCGGTCTCGGCGGCGGGGCCGGCGGCCGGCGGAGCGGCATCCGCGGCGGGGATGGCGGCCGGCGGTCCATTGGCTGCAGCCGGCGGTGCGGACTGTGCGGCGATCGAAACCCACGAGCTGCGCAAGGAGTTCGGGCGGATCGTCGCCCTGGCCGGGCTGACCATGACGGCGCCGCGGGGCGAGGTCTTCGGCTTCCTCGGGCCGAACGGGGCCGGCAAGACGACGGCCGTGAAGCTGCTGCTGGGCCTGTCCCAGCCGACGGCCGGCCACGGTCGGGTCCTGGGCGCGCCGCTGGGAGACGTCGGGACGCGCCGGCGCATCGGATACCTGCCGGAGCTGTTCCGATACCAGGGCTGGATGACGGCCCGCGAGGTGCTCGCCCTCCACTGCGAGCTGGCTCGCCTGCCCCGGGCCGAATGCGCGGCGGAGATCGGCTCGGTTCTCGATCTGGTCGGCCTCGCCGGCCGGGCCGAAGACCGGACCGAGACCTTCTCGAAGGGGATGCAGCAGCGGTTGGGGCTGGCGGTCGCTCTGCTCGGCCGGCCCGACCTGGTGGTCCTAGACGAACCGACCTCGGCCCTCGATCCGGTCGGCCGCCAGGACGTGCGCGCGATCATCGCCGCACTTCGCGACCGCGGCACCACCGTCTTCCTGAACTCGCACCTGCTGACGGAGGTCGAGCGGGTCTGCGATCGCGTGGCCATCGTGGATCGCGGTCGCGTCGTCGCGGAGTTGAGCATGGCCGAGCTAACGCGGGAGAGCGGCGTCGGCATACGCGTAACCGGCCCGGGCGGCGTCCCCCTTGACGTGGCGTCTCGCTACGGCCCCACCCGCGTCGACGGTGAGTGGCTCTTCGTGGACGGCATCGCCGAGGCGGAGGTGCCGGCCCTCGTCGGCGAGCTCGTGGCGCGCGGCGGAGCGATCCATGCCGTCGTGCCGACGCGGCAGACACTGGAGGAGCGGTTCATGTCGCTCCTGGGCACGCCACCCGAAGTCCCGGACGACGAGACGGCCCTGGCCGGACACGAGGCCGAGGCGTGACCAGTTTCGAGGCGATCCTGATCATCGCCCGCCTGACGCTGCGTGAGGCGTTCAGGCGGCGCCTGCTGTGGGTCCTGGTCGGCCTGACCGTGCTCATCGTCGGCCTGACGTGGTGGGCCTTCTCCCGTATCGCCGAGGCCACGCCCGTCACCGGGGCGGTCCAGATACTCGGCGTGTCCCAGGTCACAGTGATGCTGGCCTTCATGTTCAGCTTCGTCCTGGCGATGACGGCCGTCTTCGCGGGCGCGCCGGCGATCGGCCCCGACATCGAGAACGGGCTCCTCCTCGCCATCCTGGCCCGGCCGATCCGCCGGGCCGAGGTGATGCTCGGACGCTGGCTCGGGCTTGCGGCCGTGCTGGTCGTCTATGCCCTCGCGGCCGGGTACCTGGAGCTGGCGGCCGTCGTGCTGGCGACCGGCTACTCCCCCGTCGAACCGCTGACGGCGCCCCTGTACCTCGCCGGCGAGTCCCTGATCCTCCTCACGCTGGCGATCGTCCTGAGCACGCGGATCGCATCGGTCGCGGGCGGGGCCATGGCCGTCGTCGGCTACGGGCTGGCCTGGATGGCCGGCGTCATGGGCGGCGTCGGCGAGGCCTTCAACAACGAGGTCCTCCGGGGGGCGGGCATCCTGGCCCGGCTGATCCTGCCGAGCGACGTCCTGTGGAGAGGGTGCGCAGGGGCTCTTTCCCCAACCGAATCGGTATTACGTGGAGGCGGCATCGCGGAGCCGGCCCTGTACAAGTTCAGCCCGTTCTCGGGAGCGCCGCCGAGCTTGCTCTGGCTGGCCTGGTGCGCCGCCTGGATCGCCGGCGCCATGGCGATCGGTATCCTCCTGCTCCGCCGCCGCGAGCTGTAACCGCGGGAGCGGCCGCCCGGCGGCGATCTACTTGAAGATCTGCCAGAGGTAGCCGTAGCAGACGAACGCCACGCTCAGGCCGATCAGGGTCTTCTCGAGGTTGCCAAAACGATCCCGGACGGCGATGGCCACCAGCGCCACCAGGAACGGCACGAAGTCCATGGCGTACCGGTAGCCGTAGGTGTTTGCGCCGCCGCCACCGTAGTAGAGGAAGACCGGCACGGCGGTGACGATGACGGCGCCCCAAAGGACCAGGTTGAGCCGCTCGCGAAGGCCGGCGCCGACGGCAATCAAGAGGGCGGGCATTGTGAGCAGGATCGACTGGCCCTGGTTGCTCGGCACCAGCCACGGGAAGGCGTCTCTGACCGAGTAGCCGCCGCCGAGGAAGAGGGCCAGGTTGGTGGGCACGTGCGTCGTCGAGAAGAGGCCCTGGTCGCGCAAAGCCTGGAGATTCCCGCGCGGGTCCAGCCAGGCGATCGCGTAGCCGGTCTCCGTCGGTGAGCCGAACCTGACCCAATCCCACCACCCGGTCACCGCCACCGCGCCCAGCAGCGGCACGGCAAAGGCGGCCGAGGCCCTGACTCGATCCTTCGCCTCCGCGAGAAGGGCCAGCCCGAACGGCACCGCGGCCAGGATCAGCGTGGGCCGGGCGAGGGTGGCCAGGCCGATCAGCAGGCCGATTGCCCACGGCCGGCGCCGGTCGTGCCACTCGATCAGGGCCAGGAAGCTCAGAAGCACCGCCTCGAGATGGGCGAGGTAGTAGAAGTCGCCTTCGATGGTCAGGGTGAACAGCAGCGTCCCAAAGGCCCCGAACGCCGCGAGCCAGTAGGTGGCTTCACCGCCGGGCCCGTATCTGCGAGCCAGCGGCAGTGCCAGCCAGCCGCCCAGGATGCCTATGACGGCGGAGACGATCCAGCGCGAGAACGGCCAGAGGACCTGGAATGGAACCAGGGGCAGGTACGGGATCGTGGGCAGCAGGCTCATCGCCTGGTAGTGGCGATCGCCGATCGTCACGATGTCGTTGATGGTCGTGAGCGAGCTGAGATCTGAGTGACCCGACCACATGCCCGCGGCCAGGATCATCATGTGGTCCGGCCCCCAGTCGGAGGCCTGGCTCCGGACGTACGTCGCGCCGCCGTAGACGAAGGCAACCAGCAGCATCCAGGCAATCGCGCCGGGATCGTCGCGCAGCTGGGCCGCCCAACCGCGAAGCCACGTCAGAGCCCTCACGGGACCTCCCTCGTTGGGCGTGTTCATTGGACAGGATCGGCCGATGCTAGCACCGCGCAGGCCGGCAGGCCGATGCCCGGGACGGGCCGGGTCGAGGGCCGGTCGTTTCCGGTAGGCTAGCGCGGTGCCAGCCCAGAAGCGGAAGTTGCCAGCCAGCCACGATCCAGCGGCCGCCCCTGCCGCGGCCGAGGGCGCGCGGAAGCGTGTGGTCGTCGTCATGCCGGCCTACAACGCCGCCCGGACCCTGGAGCGGACTTATGCCGACATCCCGCAGGAGATCGTCGACAGGATCATCCTCGTGGACGACGTCTCCAAGGACCAGACCGTCGCGATCGCCCGCCAGCTGGGCCTGGACGTGATCATCCACTGCCAGAACCTCGGCTACGGCGGCAACCAGAAGACGTGCTACGACGCCGCCCTCGAGGCCGGCGCCGACGCCGTGGTGATGCTTCACCCGGACTACCAGTACGACGCCACCCGCATCCCCGAGCTCGTCGAGCCGATCCTGAACGGGACGAAGGATCTGATGCTGGGCAGCCGATTCCTCGGCGATCCGCTCGCCGGCGGGATGCCGCGCTGGAAGTACGTCAGCAACCGCTTCCTGACCGGCGTCGAGAACCTCGTCTTCGGCCTGCACCTGTCCGAGTACCACACCGGGTTTCGGGCATACAGCCGCACCCTGCTGGAGTCGATCCCGTACCGCCTCAACAGCGACGACTTCGTCTTCGACCAGGAGCTGGTGGCGCAGGCCGTGGCCGGCCGCATGAGGATCGGCGAGATCGCCGTGCCTACTCGCTACTTCGAGGAAGCCAGCTCGGTCAACTTCCGCCGGAGCGTGGTCTACGGCCTCTCGACCCTGCGGGTGGCGGCTCGGTTCCTGCTGCACCGGATGCGACTCCGGCGCTCCCGCAAGCTCGTCAGCCGGAAGCCGACGGCACGGTGAGAAGCCTTACGACGAACCTGGCCCGGAGCGGAATCGGCATCCTCATCTCCCTGGTATGCGTCTACCTGGCCCTGCGCGGGGTGAACCTGGGCGAGACGGCCCGGCTGCTTGGCGGCGCCCGGCTACCCTGGCTCGGCCTGGCGGTCGCCGGCGTGACCGCCGACCTGGCCTTCCGGGCGCTCCGCTGGCAGCGCCTGATCGCGCCGATCCGGCCCGTCCCGCTGCGGCGGCTCTCCGGCTACATGCTCGTGGGGTACCTGGCCAACAACGTCCTGCCGGCGCGGCTCGGTGAGCTGGTCCGGAGCCACTACCTCGGCGACCGCGAGGGGATCAGCCGCAGCGCCACCCTCGGCACGGTGATCGTCGAGCGGGTCGTGGACACGATCGTTCTCGTCGGCATCGGCGCCGCGGCCATCCTCGTCCTGAACGTCCGGGGAGTGATTGTGAGCGCGATTCTCGTCGGCGTGGCGCTGGCCGGCCTCCTCGTCGTGGCCCTGGCGGCAGCGCTGGCCGCCCACCGTCTGCCAGGAGCCGGCCGGATCGCCGCCTTCCTGGGCCGCTGGCCGCGCCTCAAAGGGACCGTCCTGCGTCTGCGCGACGGTCTGCGCGTCGCCGCGCTGCCGGGCACGATCGCGGCGTCGGCGGTCCTGAGCGTGGCGGCGTGGAGCTGCACCGTTCTCGCCGTGCTGGCCGTCGGCCAGGCCCTCGGAATCGAGCTCACCGTCGGCGAGGGGGCGCTGCTGGCCGCCGGGATGAACCTGGCCACGGCCGTACCATCCGGTCCCGGCTACCTGGGCACCTTCGAATACGCGGGCCAGACGATCGCCATCGCCTTCGGGCTGCCCGCCCCGAGCGGCCTCGCCCTGGCCCTCCTGACTCACGTCATGACGCTCGTCATGAGTTCGGCCGGCGGTGTCGTCGCCCTCGTCCGGTTGGGCTGGACGCGCAGCGGCCGAACGGCGACCTCCGGGATCGCCGAACCGGGGAGTGCGGCGGGCGCCTAGCTGGTTGCCCGGCGGCGGCCATCGCAGCCGCCGATGACGCCCGGGCCGTGACGGCGGCCCTCGTTCGGGCTATGGTGGCAGTCGCAATGTCGAACGATATGAGCGCCGCCGTTCCGGACGACCCGCGCTGGCTCGCGGGGATCGGCCGCATCCTCGCCAACCTGGGTTTCGAGCTGGTGGAACCCGACCGGTCGCGGGGCGATGAGACCAGCCACCTGCTCGCGGCGCTCCGGCCCAAGCCGACGCTCCAGCACTACGACCCGGAGTCGATCGACTACTGGATCACCGACGGTGCCCGCGGCCGCGCCGCCGCGATGGACCGCGAGACGCGTTTCCCCGTGATCGCCGACTTCGCGTGGGGCCGGATCATCCTGACGGACCGGCTCGGCGTCAAGAATGAGTTCCTGAGCTTCGGCGGCACGATGAGAGCGCAGATGACCGACGACACCACGGTCATGGTCGACTTCAGCTCCCACGCCCCGATACTGCGCTGGAGCGGCCACAGCCAGAGCACCGATCCGCTGGCCGCCGAGGTGGGCGCGTTCTTCGCCCGGGTCAAGGTCCCGATCGACTTCGTCCCCGGAGCCGAGGCCCTCGTCTCCCGGGCGACGCCGAGGACGCTCTACTGCGCCTTCATCCAGGCCACGCGGCAGCGCTTGAGCGAGGCCCACACCCTGCGTGATGCCAACCGCTGGCTCGCGGAGTGGAGCTCGCGCGAGAGCCAGCGCATGGAGTCGGGCGCGAACGACCACTGGCGGGCGGCCGCCGAACTCAGGCGCCAGCTGGGCGCGATCGAGACGGTCGCGCGCGAGTAGAAAGCCGGTAGCCGGCGCCGGGCCGGTCGATCAGCCGAGCGCGTCGATGGCGGCCTTGATCTGCGGGTACTGGGGCCAGCCGTTGGCCGCCCCGCCAGTCACCAGCACGCCGTTGACGAATACCGCGGGCGTCCCCGTCACGCCCGAAGGAGTCGCCTGGTCTTCGGCGGCGATATCCGCGTAGTGCCGGCCGGCGTCGAGGCACGGCTGGTACGCGGACATGTCGAGCCCGGCCGCCTTGCCGATGTCGGAGAGCCTGGCCCCTGTGAAGGCCGATGGATCCTCCGTCGCCGACTGGTTGGCGAAGAGCCAGTCGTGCATCACCCAGAACTTGCCCTGGTCTGCGGCGCACCAGGCGGCGTTCGCGGCATCGCGCGACGCCGTATTGCCCTGGATCTTGTCGATCGAGAGGAAGTCGTGCCAGACGAGCTTGACCTTGTTGGTGCCGATGTAGTTGTCCACCAGGCTCTGCTCGGTTCCGCCCGCCGTGAAGCTGAGGCAGGCCGAGCAGCGGAAGTCGCCGTAGAGATCGATCGTGACGGGCGCGTTGGGATTGCCCAGCGTCCGGCCGGTCGACGCGATCTTCAGCGGCGTGATCACTGCCGGCGCCGCCACGGGACCGGAGGCGGTGCCGCTCTTGGCCCCCGTCGCGATGAGGGTGATGGCGACCACGACGACGGCGATCACCACGAAAACCATGCTCCAGAGCATGAGGGAACCGAAGCCGCCGTCAGAGCCGCGGGTGCCGGCTCGGGCCAGGCTCCGGTTCGCCTCGCGGCCGGCCGGGCGTCCCTGCTTGGCCGGGCCGCGGTCGTTGGGTGGCGTGCCGCTGTCTATTGAGAAGCGCCGGCTGCGGTTCTTGGATGGCATCGCGACTGTTCCTCTACGGACCGGCTGTCGGTGCTAGGACGGAGACGCGCTCGGCGCAGGAGGGGCCGAGGGCACCGCCGAGGCGGACGGGGTTGCTGTAGCGGAGGCAGAGGACGAGGCACTGGCCGAGGCGCCGGCAGACGGGCTGGGCGTAATGCCGAGGGCCTTGTCCAGGGCTGCCGAGATGGTCCCGTAGTCGAAGCCGGAAGCGACCGTCCCGTCGATCACGATCGTCGGCGTGCTGGTATAGCCGCTCGAGGCCGACTGGTCGGTGATCTCGGTGTTGTGCGTACCGCTGTCCACGCACGAGTTGAACTTGTTGAGATCCGGGATGCCGGCCATCTTGCCGATGGTCTTGAGCCGGTCCTTGGTGAAGGCGCCCGAGCCTTCCGAGTACTGGTTGGCGTAGAGCCAGTCGTGGTAGGGCCAGAACATGCCCTGATCGGCCGCGCAGCGGGCCGCGTTGGACGCGTCGAGCGACTCAGTCCCGCCCACGTTCTTGTCGATGATCACCTGGTCGTGCCAGACGAGCTTGGCCTTGCCCGTCGCGACATAGTTGGCTACCACCTGCGGCTCGGTGTCCGCCGTGAAATCGCGACAGTACGGGCACTGGAAATCTTCGTAGATGTCGATCGTGTGCTTCGCGTCGGCGTTGCCGAGGGCGAATCCGCTGGCCGGGATCGACTTCGGAGTGATGGCACTCCCGACCGGCGGGTTCGGGCTGGCCAGCGGCTGCAGCGCCTTCGACTGATTCGTGAGGATGAACGCGCCGGCGATGACGATCGCGGCGACGGCGACCGCAATGATCGTGTACATCATCAGCGGCCCGTTGGATCCGCTGGAGCCGCGCGTCCCGGCGCGAGCGAGGGCCCGGTTCGCCTCCCGAGACGCCAGTCGCTGCTGCCGGGCAGAACGGCGGCTCGTCGGCGGCACACTGCCACCGCTGGAAGGGCGCCCACTCGGACGGTTGGATGTCATCGCATATTCCCTCGTGCGTTGTTGGTAGGGCAGTTGTATGTCAGGTGAGCTCTTCGGCAGGTTCGGCGTCCGGTTTGGGCGTGTGCAGGTAGACCCATAGAGCAACCACGAACCGGAGAAGGAGCGAGAGACCGTACGACTCGCACCAGATGCAGACGGCGCCGATCAGGAAGATCTGGGCAAACTGGAACCAGCCTTCGAAGGCGACGCCGACGAGCGACAGGCCGTAGTGCATGAGCAGGAGGCGGTAGTTGTTGGTCCGCCACCACGCCAGCGCCAGCGTCAGCAAAGTGATCGAGAGGAAGACCCCGTACACGGCCACCGGAATGCCTGCGAACGGGCGCGAGTAGCTGCTGCGCGCGACATCCTCGCAGTTGCCGAAATGGAGTCCGCCGACGCTGCAGACCGGCGTGCCGCCCGGCGTCAGCTCGACGGCGGACAGGTACGACGCGATTCCGAGACCGATCACGTCCAGCACGGCCAGGACGGCGCCCGGGTGCATGCCGAAGATCCGATAGGGCTCCGCCGCCTCTTTAGCCATGCTTGTGTCTGCCATTCAATCCTGCCTTCGGGTGGCGCCGGTGAAGGGCAATAGTTACCCATTCTCACCCATCGTCACACCGGCCGAAGCGTCCGCATATGTTACTCGACACGCGCTGATGAGACCTGGTATCATCCCGGCCACACCAATGAGACCGAGTATCAAGTGGACCAGACCGCGCGCATAATCCAGGCGCTCGAACGGGCAGGTTACCAGCCAACGCCAAACCGGCGCCTGGTGGCACGCCTCGTTGCGGCCACCGGTGGCCATTTCACGGCGGCCGAGCTGCTCGAACGCGGCCGGCGGGAGCGGGTCAAGATCGGCCGCGCCACGATCTTCCGGGCCCTGGATCTGCTCACTTCGCTGAGAGTCGTCGAACGGCTCGACCTGCCGACCGGAGCCCACGCCTACGTGGTCTGCGATCCCGACGAGCACCACCATCACCTCGTCTGCTCAGGCTGCGGCAGGAGCGAGGACGTCGCCGACGGCGAGCTGGCCGAACTGGTCGCCGAGATAGCGGGCCGAAGCGGCTACCGGATCGAGGCCCACCGGCTGGAGTTGTTCGGGATATGCCCGTCGTGTGCCGGCGGCGCGTCGGGGGCCCTCTCGTGAGCGGCCGGGCCTGGGCGCGGCGGCTGGGCGCGGTCGGCCTTCTGGCCGCCGCCGTTGGGACGAGCGCCGGATGTGCGGCGGACGCCGCGTCTTACACGGGGCCTTCCCCGCTGCCGGGAGCTCTGCCCGTCGTGGCGACGACGACTCTGCTCGCCGACATGGTCAGGCAGGTCGGCAGCAGCCACGTCTCGGTGACGAGCCTCGTGCCCAAGGGCGGCGACGTCCACACCTTCGACCCGCGCCCGTCCGAGGCATGGTCCCTCTCCGGCGCGCGGCTGGTGATCGCCAACGGCCTCGGCCTGGACAACTGGCTGACCCAGCTGGCGGCCGACGTCGGCACGGACGGTCCGGTGGTCCACCTCGGCGAGAACCTGCCGGGAGTCTCGTACATCGTCGAGGACGGCCAGACAAACCCGCATCTATGGCTGGACGTGGCCAACGCCGAGCTGTACGTGGACCGGATCGAGACCGCTCTCATCGCCGCCGATCCTGCCGATGCCGACGCCTTCCGAGCCGGGCACGATGCCTACCGGGCCCGGCTGGGTGGGCTGGACGCGTGGGCTCGGGGCCAACTCGCCGCGCTGCCTGCCGCCAACCGCCGGATCGTGTCCTACCACGATGCGCTGCCCTACTTCTGCCGTGCCTACGGACTGATCGTGGTCGGCAACGTGGTGGCCGCGCCCGGCCAGGACCCCAGTGCAAAGGAGATCCAGGCCCTCATCGACGCCATGCGATCGAACGGCGTGCGGGCCATCTTCAGCGAGGCCCAGTTCAGCCCGGAGCTGGCCCGGACGATCGCCGCCGAGGCGGGGGCGACCGTAGTCAGCAACCTCTATACCGACACGCTCGGCGATTCGCCGGTCGACACATACGAAGGCGTCGTCCGCTGGGACGTCGGCCACATCGCGGAGGCGCTTCGATGACTCGGCAGGGCGCGGCTATCGTTCGAGCGCCGGATGGCCCCCTGGAGGAAGCCCGGGCGGGTGACGATCGGGTGAAGTCGATCGATCGAACGGGTATGGACGGGCGCGTCGACGTCCTGCTCGAGAACCTCTCGGTCGGCTACGGTACGCGACCCGCCCTCGAGAACGTAGACCTCGAGGTCCGGGAGGGCACGCTGCTCGCCGTCGTCGGGCCGAATGGAGCGGGCAAGAGCACGCTGCTCAAGGTTCTCGCCGGCCTGCTGCGGCCGTGGAGCGGCCGCGTGGAAGTCCTGGGTCAACCGCCGGGGCGGGCGGCCCATCGCATCGCCTACGTCCCACAGGCCGAGATGGTCGATTGGCAGTTCCCTGTGACCGTCGAAGACGTCGTCACGATGGGCCGCTATCCGAAGCTCGGCTGGGTGCGACGGCCGGGGGCGACGGATCGGGCGGCCGTGACCGACGCCCTGGAGCAGGTCGGGATGGCCGGCCACCGCCTGACCCAGATCGGGTCGCTCTCCGGCGGGCAGCGGCGCCGCGTCTTCCTGGCCCGGGCCCTGGCCACCGAGCCGGACCTGTTCCTGCTCGACGAGCCGGTCACCGGGGTGGACGCCACGACCCAGGAAGACCTGATGGACATCCTCGAGGATCAGACCCGTCGCGGCCGGACGGTTGTCGCCACTACGCACGACCTGGCCTGCGCCTCGCAGCGCTTCCAACAGGTAGCCGGCGTCAACAGGACGGTCGTGGCCCAGGGTCCGTCGTCGCTGATCCTGGATCCGGAGGTGCTGGCCCGCATCTACGGCGGCCATCTGCTCGTGGTCGGCGGCCAAACGTATCTCATGGACGACGCCCACCACCACGACGAGGCCGCCGGCGGGGAGCGCCACTTTCACGCCGAGAGCGAGCCGGCAGGCACACACAGGGCAGGAAAGGACTGATGGACCCCATCGGCCACCTCGGCCAGGTCTTCATCGATCCCCTCGGCCGGGCTTTCTTCCTGCGGGCGCTCGTCGCGGCGATCCTCGTCGGGACCGTCTGCGCGGTGGTCGGAACATACGTGGTGCTCAAGGGCCTGGCCTTCATCGGCGACGCCGTGAGCCACGCGGCCTTCCCCGGGGTGGTGGCGGCCTTCCTGCTCGGCACCCCGTACTTCCTGGGCTCCGCGGTCGCCGCCGTCGGCACGGCGCTGTCG
>Ga0209777_10005316_pt1 | contig 14905 bp, 11 predicted proteins | sample FrelakmetHBP12HB_FD_187147 | JGI IMG/M metagenome (GOLD analysis project Ga0209777, IMG submission 187147) | Freshwater lake sediment microbial communities from the University of Notre Dame, USA, for methane emissions studies -HBP12 HB (SPAdes)... | ecosystem: Environmental > Aquatic >... | reverse complement strand
CCGCCGGTCCCAATGAATGGATTCACGCGAGAACCGAGTTCCCCGGGCGCCACATTGACGCGCATCGCCCCGGGTTTCTCCCGAACGACGCTGTAATACAGTCCCCAGACGCCCACCACGCCGAGAATGGGCAACAGCACAAGAACGCACAGAATACGGAGGACCCACTTCAAGAAACGCTTCATGTCTAGCCCTTCCCGCTCAATACCGCGATGCGTCAAGTGCGTTCAGACAACGTGAGTACACCGGTCCCATTGTAGTCGGGCCAGCGTAGACACGCAATGGCGGTGTTTCTCATCTGGCTAGGGTGACCACGCCCTCCGTGCCGTCGACCCACACCGCGATACCGTTGCGCAATATGCGCGTGGCGTCTCGGGCGCCCACAACGCAGGGGATGCTTCGCTCTCGCGCGACGATGGCCGCATGGCAAAGCCTTCCCCCGCAGTCGGTCACAATACCGGAAATCCTCTCGATCCCGAAGATAATGTCCGTGGTGGCCGTCCGCGCAACGAGGATGCATCCGTCGGGAACGGAGCGGTAGTCCTGCTCCGTCTCAGCGAAAACCACCGAACCCATAGCGATTCCGGGCGATGCGGGAATTCCCCTGCAGAGGATCTCGGCTGCGCCGTCCGCCGGACGCGGCGCTTGTGCAACCTGTTCAGGCTTCACGATCCGGCACGCATCGAGGACTCTCCGCAGTTCTTCGGACTCCTGGTGCATGTACATCCTCGGCACTGCGAACTCGATGTGCATGGCGCCCACCGCCGTGTCCAAGGCAATGATGCGATCGGATGTCGATAGTCCCTCGCTCAGCACCGCGTCGAAGTAGCACTGCTTGCGATGTTGCACGAGGGGTTTGAACTGCTGGAGCGCCGCACCCGCCGCCTCCAGGTGTTCCAGAAGTCTCGCTTCGTTTCGCGCGTCCCGTTTCTTTTGGAAACGTCCGATGGCGCAGTACGCCGCATGGAGCGTGGGCAACAGCGCCGTCACCTCATCTTTCATGAAGTTCCGAATCTTATTGGTCACGTTGGACCTCCCTTTCGGCGGGCCAGCACGCGCACGAAGCCGAGGTAGCGGCCTTGATCGGCCTTCAGCGCCGGTACCTCGTCATCGTTGCGATTGGTTCCGGCGGCCACCTTGGCTTCCTCGAATTGCAGCCACGATTTCCAACCGTCGTCGAGCGTATCCGCGCACGCGACCTCGACGAGCCCGGTCTGCGACCAATGGCGCTCCCACCAATCCACGGTGTGAAAGCTGAAACATTCCGCGGGATCCCAGAACCGCCCTCCGGAAGGCGTTGGCCGTGTGAGATGCTCGGGCGTCGCGCCTTCGAACTCCCGCATCAACGCCGGCACAACTATGCCGATCTGTCCACCGGGCCGCGCGAACCGGACAAAGTACTTGAGGTACAAGTCGTCGGTGCCGTAGTACTGATACGAGTCCGCGCTGACGATTGCGTCAAAGAACTCCTCCGCATAGGGCAGCGCGTGCGCTTCCGCGTGAATAGGAAAGACCTGATCTTCGACACCGGCCTCGCGAATGCGTTTCCAGTTGTCGCCGGCGCTGATCCAGAGGTCGTTCGCCCAGACCTGTACGCCGAACTCCTTCGCCAGGAAGATGGAACTCATCGCTCTGCCGCATCCCATGTCCAGGACACGCATTCCGGGCCTCAGTTCCATATCCCGGCACAGCCACTCCATCAACCACAGGGCGCTCGGCCCCATCTCGTTTTCAAGGACCCATTGCACGTCATACCTAGCCGAACGCGGGAATTGCCCGTTCGCGAGCATCTCCGCCAATTGTTCTTCACTGATATTCAACGTTCTTCTCCTCTTTGAAACATAAAGCCGCGGAAACCATTTCCGCGGCACGCAAAACACAAACCAGGGGTGAAAGAAAAAGCCGCGGACGCATGCCACGCCCGCGGTTCTGATGAAAACAGAATCAGCCGCCCTCGAACGGTGCGGTTGCTACAGGCTGATGCTCAGGAAGGCAATCCTACCGACAGGTCAACCGGGGGCGTGACATCGCTGCCATTTGCATTCTCACAGTGGCCATATCTCACGCCTCCTTTCCTGCTCAGACCCGCTCGGTGATCGTTACGAACCAACACCAAGTGTACGAGCACAGCGACCGGAAGTCAAGGGAACTGCAAGCGGCTCGTGTGACCATTCAGTCACGGGTGCGCTGACAAACGTGACCTTCGCTTCGTTGACAGCATCGGGAAGAAGGACTAGAATCACTGGAACGGAGCCTGTGGATGTCACAGGCAGCTACATATGGGAAACCTTGGTCTAGTACCCTTGTGCCAAAGAAAGACCACGGGGGATTCGACATGAGAAAGATGCTCATATTTGCCGTATTCGTACTCTCCGGTCTAGGTTACGCTGGCGAGCTTCGGCCGGAAATCGACCAATATGTCAAGAACTACCCAGACAGGTTTGGCTCGGTTACGGGTGTCGAGGACTACGTCGGCTCTGGGTCAATCGTGCGCCAAAAAGTCAAGACTTCCTCGGGCCGCGAATATGTCTTCTCGGTCCTTGATAACGAGGTGCTTGGCTGTCAGGAAGTCTCCAAGAGCCCAAGGCACGGCGAATTACAGTCCGAAAAGAAGGACAAGCCCCTGTCTGCTCCACTTCCAAGCGAAAGACGAAAACCTGTGAACGTGACTCTGACCGACGGGACACCGCCTACGATATCGACAACAAGTCCCACGAACGGTCAGACGTTCACGACGGCCTGGGTAACGGTAAGCGGGACGGCGTCTGATCCGGGGACGCCAAGCAGCGGGGTGGCCCTGGTCGAGGTGAGGTTGAACGGCGGGAGTTGGGTGACGGCGTCGGGCACGGCCAGTTGGAGCAAGGCGGTGACGCTGGCTTCGGGTCCGAACGTGATTGATGCGCGGAGCAAGGACGGCGCCGACAACTATTCCTCCATCGCTTCGGTGAACGCGCACTCTTCTTCTCTTCCGGAAGTCTCTCCGGAACAGCCTAGCAAAGACCTTGGAATTCCTTTGGATTCCGCAAGAGCGCATTTTGCGGGATTTGGTTTCTTGTTTGAGGACAGCACTCCCGTTCACGGACAGAAGCGCCTATTCGGGCGTCGCGACAACCTGCTCCTAGAGCTTATTGGCAGTCCAGCAGTTGCACAGGCGTCGCTCACATCAACTGTTAGGACAGGTAACATTGCCGATACGGTCGAAACAGTAGGCACCGCAGGAGATTTTTATGCGTTTTTTCTAAAGAGAGAGAACATTTCCGACGTTCTGGAGTGGCTGGGACCTGCTCTCGACCGAGCAGAATCAGGTCAAGAGCCTCAGACGCAGACAGAGTTTGCTGGCAAGACTGTACGCGTTCAGGCACAACTTATTTCTATAAAAGCTTCGGATGGGGGATTATATGTTTTGACGGTCAAGCCTTTCTAGACACCCCCGTTTTTTCTTGCGTAACACGGGGTAAGGTTCCATCATGTCTGCGCCAGTCGTCGCACCGCGAAATCGGAGGAAAATGATTACTTGGCATCGGGTCACGTCCGACAAGGGGTGAACCGTAAGAAAGATCGCTCTAACACTCTGCCCCGCGGCTTTGCCGGGGGTCATTTAACTTCGGCTGAGGACTGGAAATGATACACCTCCTTCTCGATAGCAGCATTTACAGGAGTGACCCTGCACGGCGAGGCCAGAACTTCCTTGCTCTGAAACGGCTGGCTGTTGCCGGGAAGCTCTGTCTGCATGTTCCATACTTCATTCAACAAGAGGCGCTTTCGCACTACGAGTCTGCCATTCAGGAACCCATCAACGGCGCAGTCAGTAGCCTGAAGGCACTCGCCAAGAAAGATCTGTCAGATGAAGCACTGTGGAAGATTGAAAAGGTCAAGACATGCATCAAGGAAATGCGTACGAGTCTGGCAGCGTCCGAGGCAAAGAAGCTCGAAGCGTGGTTCCTAAGCGTGAAGGCTAGGAAGCATCCCATAGCTTCCAGCCACGGGGCGCGTGTAGCTCACGACTACTTCGCCGGAAACGCCCCGTTTGGACAGAAGAGGCAGCGGCAAGATATCCCGGACTCCTTCATCTATCACGCGATTTGCGATCTCGCCTCCGACCTGAAGCAACTTCACGTCGTGTGCGCTGATCACCGGCTGCGGAATGCTTGCGCGCAGCACACTGAAATCAAGGTCCACCCTTCGCTACAGGAATTCATCGCATCGCCTGATTGCGCAGACCTGCTTGCCGAAGAGTACGCCAAGGTGAATGTCGAAGGCGTTCTCCGGTTCGTTCGTGAGAACCCCATAGCCCTACGTATTGACATGGAACAGTTGCTGTTGGCTACGGTGCCATACAGGACTTTCAGGGACCCCCGTATTCGCGACGACAACGGCGAGGCAGTGATCGTGGGACTCTGCGAGCCAGGGAGTGTCGAATATGACGCCGATAGCGCATCGTATTATGGAGATGGGGTCTTCGGGATTCCCTTTTCATTGGCTAATGAAGCTCTGATAGACTATGCCATCTTCAAGAGTGACTACTACGCGCTTGGCGACGATAGCTCAAGACGTATTTCCGTATCAGATGACCTGAACCGGCACTATTTTAGTGCCCATGAGCATGTAAAGTTGGAGGTCGAGGGTATAGTGTTATTCGAGCTTCCGTTGGAAGAACTCGAGAAGTCGGCTCTATCTGTTAACCGAATTGAGGAACTCGTTCTGGAGGCCGAGGCGCGGCTCGATGAAGAGTTGCATATACGCCTCGGCGGTAGCTGTGAGGAGACGTATTGAATAACAGGGGACCATTTATTTGACTGGGGGCGGGTGTCAAGATCATTCTTCCACTGGATGTAACCATTGAGTCACGGGTGCACTGACAACCGCAGCCTTCATCTACAGGTCTTGTCGGTCCCTTCAGTCCTTTTGGGCCCTGCATGCAGCTTCAGCGCATCCGTATCCCCCCATGACTGGATCTTTCCGCGGCTCGTTTACGCTTTGCGCGGGGACCTCACTTCGCGTGTCCGCTGGTCCGCTCAGGGATTATCCGCTTGCCATTTGCCGGGGATCGTGGCAACGCAAACGTTTGGATCTCCAAGCATCTCGGAGGTGAAAATGACGGCCTTGCCGGTCTGGTCCCATGACACGTGAGGGTGTTCTCCGTGACCGTAGGTGCGATGACCGGAGGTGAGCAGGTGTGGTCGCGTGGTCTTGGCCTCCCACAGCATGATGTCTCCGTGCCAGTTGTCGGCCGCCACCCAGCGGCCATCGCGGCTGCCGGACGCGTGCCACCAGTTGACCTTCGCGAGATCCGCGGCGCTCGCGCCCGGCCACCAAGCCCCGGCGCCGATGATGCGGACGACGCCGGTGGCGAGGTCGAGGACTTTCACGTGGGCGTCTTCTGCCGGTTTTGGATGCGTGCCGCCGCAGAACAGGATCTGCCCGTTCACCCACGAAGTCTCGTGGGTGACCAACTCGTCATCGAGCGCCTTGTAGACGTTGCGAGGTTTCCCGTCACGGATATCAACAACCATCAGGCGTTGCGGACGCCCGGCGAAGATTATCAGGTTCGGATCGGTCCAACTCCATTGAACGTGCCACGCGAACCCCGGCGGGTCGGGAAAACTACAGACCTCCTTGACCTCGCCGCTCGCGATATTGATCACGAATATGGCCGAACGCTGCTCGTTCTTGATGCCGCCGATGCCCACGGTCAGCTTCGTCCCGTCGGGGTTCTCGGTCAGAAAGGATGAGTGCGCGCCCTCCGGCATGAGGCAGATTACCCGTTCCTCGGCACGGGCGCCGGAGGGCTTGATCTTAGGATCGTCCGACACCGCCAGCGACAGCCGGACCTCCACGACGTCACGGCCCCTGCGCGCGAAGAGCACGGGGCGCTTCATCGACGCGACAGGCTGCCGCAGCGGCCCTGTGGGCGTCGCGAGACGAACCAGTTCGCCCGTCCGCGTGATGTACGCCATCGCACCGCCGTCGTTTCGGTCAGAGTTGAAAAGGATAACCGATCCGTCCGACAGCCATGCCTGCTGATAGATGTACGCATTCGCGTCCTTACCCGGCGCCGTCGTCAGGAACGTGAGCTCCGCGCCCGTGACCGGATCCTCAATCCGCTTCTGTTCCGGCGGCAAGACGTGCAGTTCACAAATATCCGCCTCTGCCGACAAAGCACTGACCGCCGCAGCCAAACAACAGATCATCCTGAGAACGCTCATCGTCGCCTTATCCCAATCTGATGCAGAATCGTTTTCCTGCTGAGTCGCAGGCAGTTTACTCGAACAAGCCCCGGTGCTCAAACCTGTGTTATCCTCTTGTCAGATCGCTAAGCAACGAGAACTGGAGGGCGTCATCGTGAAAGACTCCGTTGATCGCCGTACATTCCTGCAGGTATGCACTTGCGCCGCTTTGGGCGCCGGCATTGGCGCTGGCGCGGAGAACTCGATGAGCGATTTCAACTGTCCACTCGAGTGGCTGAATACCGCGTACAAGCGGTCGGCTGAGAATAATGTCCTGGCCGCGCTCAACCCGAAGGTATTCTTTGGCTACTTCTCAGTGTGTGCAGACGGGCAGGGCTTTGGATTCGCGAACTCGTATCCAAGTCTCGATGGCCATCAACTCAGCCACGCTTTGCTTTTCCTCGGCAGGAAAGATGAGGTATTGGCCAACTGGGAGTTCGTGAAGCGTTATCAGAAGCCGGACGGCCACCTGCCGATCATGATCGACGCGAAAGGCGACGGCCTGTACGTGCACTGGTGCCCGGGCGATCCACTGAGGGCGTTGGGAGCGGTGACGTATGCACACAATGCGTATGCAATCCACGCGCACACGCTGGATGACGCTTGGCTGCGCGCCAATCTATCGAGCATCAACCTGGCCATGGAATATCTGGCCTCACTCATGACATCCGCGGGACGCGTCGGCGGCGCAGGCTTCTACGTTGAGATGCCGTCGCGCATCGAGTGGGACGGCGTAACGCAATGCTATGCCGTCGATGCGTTGGAACGGGTTTCCGCGCTGAACACGCGCGCAGGGGATCGACAACAAAGCGCGCGGTGGCGTGAACTGGCGGACCGGGTTCGGAAGAATTTCCGGCGTGAGTTCTGGCATGAAGATCGCTGCGTCGAGTACATCCATCCGGAACGAGGCCCCATCGATCGCCACGGCCTTACCGACGTGGATTGGGCGGCGCTGGCGGTGGATATGCTTCCAAAGAAGGCCGCGAATCGGTTGTGGCGGCGCGTGAAAGACGAACGTGCGTTTCGCTACGGCGGTATGCCGACCGGGATTTCGACCGCGCCTGAGACGTATGAGGACTGGGAATTCATCCCCGCCGAGAAATTCCCCAACCAGGATCGCAAGCACGATCTTGCCGCGATGGGACGCGTGTGGTACCTCGAATCCTGGGCGCGATCGCGGCGCGGCGATATCACGGGTCTGCTAGACGGACTTCGCGCCGTGGCGGAGGCCGGCGCGCGGAACAACTACTCCTGGCAGGAACGGTATTTTCCTTCGCGCGACGAGTTGCGGCCTGGCGGACCCATGACGTATTGCGAATATCCCGCCAATCTGATCCGCATCGTGAACCAATTCCTGATCGGTGTCGAGCCGAATGTCGACGGCGGCGTCCGCATCTCGCCGCAATTGCCCGAGGACTGGTGGACGCAGGGCTGGAAGGCGACGATCCGTATCGGCGGCGGTACACTTGCGCTCCAGGGAGAAAACCGCCGGCTTAAGGGCGCGTGGCGCGATGTTGTGTCCAGGAAACTGCTCTTCTTGCCTCCGAGCGGCACATCCTGGCGCAAGGGCGCCTTCAATCCCGACTGCGGATCGAGTGTAGGCAAAGACAAGGCCGTCTGCGAGGCGCGGGACCGCACCGGACTCACTTTTGAACTGCAGTTCTCCTGAGGCGGCAGACTGCCTCTTGCCTGCAGTAGGCGATGGCGTGATGCCTTGATTCAGGCCGCGTTTTGGCCGAGGGCATCCGGTTCCGAACATGGAAATGCGACTCGTGAACCCGGTATTATCGAGTTGCTCGTGAAGGTCATGAGAACCAGGAGAGGACGCGCATGATCTTGTTGTTGGTTGTTGTCTTGAACACGCTGTCCATGGCGGCGGAACCGGGAGCACACGGCAATGCTGCGCCGGCCGCGATCCAATTGTTCAACGGAAAGGATCTGGGCGGATGGTATACGTTCATCAAAGACCGCGGCCGCGACCAGGACCCGTTGAAGGTCTTCACGGTCCACGATGGACTTCTGCGCATCTCGGGCGAGGAATTTGGCTGCGTCACCACGACCGCGGAATACGAGAACTATCGTGTCGTTGCGGAGTTCAAATGGGGGGAACGAACGTGCGCGCCGCGTGAAGGTAAAGCGCGGGATAGCGGCATCCTGCTGCACTCGATCGGGGCGGATGGCGCGTTTGGCGGCGTGTGGATGCACTCGATCGAGTGCCAGGTCATCGAGGGCGGCACAGGCGACGTCATCGTTGTGGGCGACGGCAGTGACGGGTTTTCCATAACCGTTCCCACCGCGCCGGAGTTGGTGGAGGGATGCCCGGTCTACCAACCCGGAGGCAAGGCCGTCAGTTTGAGTACGGGGCGGGCGAACTGGTTTGGGCGGGACCCTGGCTGGAAAGACGTCAAGGGCTTCCGAGGCAAGCAGGACGTCGAGAAACCCGCGGCCGAGTGGAACCGCTACGAATGCATCGCGGAAGGTTCGCGCCTCACGCTGATACTCAACGGCGTGGTTGTCAATCAGTGTTTTGACGTTAGACCGCACAAGGGCCGCATTCAGATTCAATCCGAAGGGGCGGAGATCTTCTTCCGACGCGTCGAACTCGTCCCGTTGCCGTAGCTCCGTCAATTCATCTCCCGAATCTCCCTCATCTCTGTTCGTACGGGAAGCCAACGGAGCGTTTGGGCCCGCTATCATCCCTCGAAACTGGTACTGGGTTATCCGGAATTCGATTTGTCGTCTTGGGGCTTTAGGAGATCTTTCAGGGCCTCGAATGGCCGGAAGCCGGACGGGGATTCTTGGCCGCTATCGCCGAACACGGACCCGTCATAATAGCCGCTCCGTTCGTAGTCCTGGTGTTCATTATCATGGCAGTATAGACATAGTAGCTCCCAGTTGCTGCCGTCGGGCGGATTGTTCATGTGATTATTGTCTTTGTGATGGACAGTAAGTTCACGAAGTCTCTTGCCTGAAAACTCCCGACAGCACCTCGCGCAGACGTGTGGAAAGAGTTTGAGCGCTTGCCCGCGATAGCTCTCCTCTCGAAGCGCTTGGTCACGCCGTACGTCAGCAAGGATTTGGGAACTTGTTTCAGGACCTGGCCGCTTTTTCATGCGTGGCATTTTGTGATACCTCAACTCCTCAGAAGAACGTCTCCAGCCGCTGGTTCGCTCCTAGAACGCAATTCTTCCAACGACGACTTGAGTATCTCAATTTCCGTCTTCAGTTTCTCTCAGTTGAGACCTCTGCTGTCCAAATTAGGACAGCAGTGAAACATGTTATAAAGCGGATTGTGGTCAACTCCTGTCATGTTGCTTGAGAAGATATCGCTTCGGCGACCTTGTCCGCCGCGGCGCGCAGTTCTTCGAGCGTCCCGTTGTTTTCGACCACGTAGTCGGCCAGCGGGGCCTTTTGCTCTGGCGGCGTCTGCACGGCCATGCGCTTTCGTGCGTCCGCCGGGTCCATCCCCCGCTTCGCATCGAGGCGCGCGAGACGCACGTCTTCGCGGGAGAGGACGAGTATCAGACCGTCCAACCACGGCTCCCGTCGGCCATCTTCCGCCAGCAGCGTTGCCTCGACGACAATCGCGGAGCGGCCTTCCTGCACGAATTCAGCGCACCGTTCCGCGATGATCATCCCGATGAACGGATGGACGATTGCGTTCAGCTTGTTCCGCGCCTCTTCATCGGCAAACACCACGGCTGCGAGCTTCTCGCGGTCAATCCGGCCTTCTGTCAAGACGCCTTCGCCAAACGCCGCGGTCACCGGGTCCGCGGCCGGTCCTCCGGGTTCGAGTATCTCGTGCCCCACCAGGTCGGCGTCGATGACCGGAATGCCGCGTTCGACAAAACGCGCGGCCACTTCCGACTTGCCGCTCCCGATGCCGCCCGTCAATCCGTAGATTTGCATAGCGCCCTTGCCCCGTTCTCTACATGGCCGACTTCAGTGCGCGCAACATGCTGAGGTCGAGCTTGAGCCCATGCCAATCCCCATATGTGGCGTCGGCGCGCTCGCTATCGAGAATCCCGAAGCTGCCTCGGAAATTCCACATCGCCCAGCCCCAGCCCGCCTCCTTCCATAAGTCGAGGCAGTCGCGAAGCCAGCTCAGCACGACCGGATGCGGCGTCTTGTTAAACGAACCGAACTCGCCGACCATTACGCCCATGCCCTTGGCTTGGATCTCCTTCCATGGCTTGATAAGGCGTTCACGAAGATAGTCCTTATTCCAGATCGTCTCGCCTTCCTTGAGTGGATAGGTGGGCAGATCATAGGCGTCCGCTCCCGAGACCCACGAGGCCTTGTAGTGTGTCAGGCGCATGGGCTCGTACCCGCGCGTGGAGCCCGCCACGCCAAGTCCCAACAGCTCATCCGGCGGCACTTTTCCCCAAAGACGCCCGTCGCAAATGATGAGGCGCTTCTCATCGTGTTTGCGGATGGCCGCGACGACGTGCTCGACGACGCGGCGGTGGGCTTTCGCCGAAACCATGCTTGGTTCATTGAACAGGTTGAAGCTGAGCCGCTCGTTCGGAATTCCCTTGTAGCGTTCCGCGAAACGTTCCCAGTGCATCGCGCACACCTTGAGGGCCTCGTCATCGCTCCACAGGTCCTTGGCTTCACGCGGCTCCGCGACGGTATATCCCGGCGCGCGGTGGAAGTTCAGGCACACGTGGATGCTGTGCTTCTCGCCGAACGAAACTCCCTCATCGATTTCCTTCAATACCTCCTCGCGGATCTTCGTCCAGTCGTTCGGTTCGATCCAGCACCGGTAGTCCATGGGAAAGCGCGCGAAGTCGAAACCCATCTCCTCCATCCAGGCGAAGTCGTTCTCGACGAACCGCACGTTCTGATGCACCATAAACTTATCGAGCAGGTTGAAGCCATGCCAGCGCGGCAGCTTCGCGCTGGACGGCGCGTCGGGTTCCGCGCCCGTGCTGCGCGGCGAAATGCCGGCGACAACGCCCGCTATCGTGGCGCTCCCCGAAACGCCCAAGAACTTCCTGCGTGAAATGCGTCCGGCCTTCTTCATCGTCCGATGTCCTCCGCCTTTTGTTTGCCACAAGCGCGGGTATTCTACCCGAAAGGCGATTCGTGGCATAATGGGGGCACGCTCGAGTTCCGAAAAGGAGACCCGCCATGGCATATCACGGCGTATTGCAGGATATCCGGCAAGCGATATCGATGAAGGTCCCGAACCGGCTGCCCGTGTTTCTTTGCAGCGAAGAGATGGACGTCCGCGTGTGCGGCAGCCGCTACGACCTCTACAACCGGGACGCCCGCGAGATGGCCCGGGTCCAGATCGAGGCCATCGAGCGGTTCGACTACGACTGGGCGTGGCTTCAGGTGGACGATTGCATCGAGTTCGAGCCGCTGGGCGTGGGCGTCAAGGGCGAAGGCGATATCCTCCCGGCCACGTGCGAGTATCTCCCGGCAAACGAGGCGAGTCTGGCCGCGCTGCGGCAACACGGGTACCGCGTCGAGGGCCGCATGAAGGCGCTACTCGATGCCATCACGATCGTGAAGAACCACTTCGGCGACCGCGTGTGCGTGACCGGAAGGACGGCGGCGCCGTTCAGCTCCGCCACGCTGGCGTTCGGCATCACGGAGACTATGACGCTGCTCTATGTCCGGCCCGAGTTTGTCCGGGAGGCCATTGTGTTTTTCGAGGACTATCAAGTCCGGTTCGGGCTCGACCAGATCCGCGCCGGCGCGGATGCGATCTGGTTCGGCGACTGCAACGGCTCGGGCCACCTGATAAGTCCCGACATCTATCGCGAGTTCGCGCTGGAACCCGCGCGGCGCGTGTCCGCGGCGTATCAGGATGCCGGCGGCATTGTCATGTATCACGCCAGCGAGGAACTACCCGCCATGGTCGATCTCCAGGCCGGCGCCGGCTTCTCGATCCTGAGCATCGGTCCCGGAATCGATATCGAAGAGGCGCGAAAGATCGTGGCGGGCCGCGTGTGCCTGTCGGGCAACGTGGATCCTCTCGAGATCATTTGCCGGGGAACGTCGGAAGACATCCGAGCCGAGCTCGCCCGGATCATCGGTAACGTCAGCCGGCACGGCGGCCACGTGATGAACTCGGGAGAGATGGTCCCGCGGGACACGCCTGAAGATAACGTCGATACGTTCGTGCATTCCACACGGGGCCTTTGGGTCGCAAGCGCGCGATACTACAGGGAAGAATAGCGCGCCAAAGCAATCCATCCCTTAGCTGTCGCTCGACAATACGGGCGAAGACGTCTCGATCTCCGTGGAACACTGAATGCATCTCCCAACGTGTGTTCGCAATCCTTCTCGAAAACTGCTACGATCCGGAGCGTTGCCAGTTCAGATCCGAGGCTGGAATCTGGGCGCCATGCGCAACGGAACCCGAGGGAACCCGGTTGATTTCGTTGTGTGGTGTGTCTGTTTTTGCTAGACTGCCCGTGCTTTTCGCATCTTGGAGTGGAGTCATTTAGATCATGGTAGAAGTGAAGTTCCTCGAGTTAATTGCCCGCGAGGTGTCGTCGACGCCCCCGCGCGTCGCAGCGGTTATCGAACTTCTTGACGGCGGCGCCACCATCCCTTTCATTGCGAAGTACCGCAAGGACGCGGTCGGGAATCTCAACGAAACGAGACTCGAGACCATCCAGGAGTGTCGGAATCAGATCATGGGCGTCATAGGCCGCCGGAAGGCCATCCTCGAGGCCCTCGCGAAGCAGGGCAAACTCACGGACGAGCTGCGGGCGAAGATCGAAGCGTGCACCGACAAGACCTCTCTCGAGGACGCTTTCCTGCCGTTCAAGTCCAAGCGCGGCGCCAAGGCGATGATCGCCGAAGAACGTGGGCTTGCCCCGCTGGCCGACTTCATCATGATGCAGCTTCCGGGACTGCAGAGCGTGGACGAGTTTGCCGAGGCGTTCGTGAAGTCCGGGCGATCCGTCAGTTCCGTCGAAGAGGCCCTCGAAGGCGCGCGTCACGTCCTCGCGGAACGCTTCACCGTTGAGCCGGAAGCCCGCGCCTTGATGCGCGATTTCATGTTGAAGGAAGGGGTGCTGATCTCGCGAGGCACGAAGAACGCGACCGGCACGAAGACCCGGTACGAGGCCCTCTACGACCTCTCCGAACCGTTTAGCAATGTCGCCCCGGCGCGGGTCCTCGCCATCATGCGCGGTTTGAAGGAAGGCTTCCTGCGCGTGGACATCGCCATCGACGAAGTCCGCATGTTCAACATCCTGCTCGACCGTTACCTAAAAGACCCGAACTCGATTTTCGGGCCGCACATCCGCCTTGCGTTGAATGAGGCGTACGCGCGGCACCTGCGTCCTTCGGTCGAGAAAGAAGTCCTCGAGCTCGTCAAGAAGCGCGCGAATGATGAAGTAATCCTGTCGTGTTGCGAGACCGCACGCAATCTGTTGCTTGCGGCGCCGGCCGGACACATTGCGGTGATGGGCGTCTTGCCGGAGAGCAAGATCGCATGCAATCTGGGGGTTGTCGACGGCGCCGGGGCGTTTGTCGAGTCGGGGAAGACGGCATTCGCCGCTGTGGCCGCGGCACCGGAAGGGCAGGAGCAAGAGATCGCGCCTCCTGCTGACGAGGTGATTTCTGATCTGATTCAGCGCCATGGCGTGCGCGCTATCGTTGTGGGAACGGGGACGGGCGCGCGCGACGTCGCGAGAGCCATCAACGAGTCGCTCGGACGGATGAAGATCCGCGGCGTACACGTCGTGATGATGACCGCCGGGCCGGCGTCCGCGTACGCGGCGTCAAGGCAAGCTAGAGAAGAGTTCCCCGATCTGGACACGCCGGTGCGCGAGGCCGTCTCGTTGGCGCGCCGGCTGCAAGATCCCCTCTCGGAGCTCGTGAAAGTCGAACCGCGCGGCATGGGCCTCGGACAGCAGCAGTATGACGTGAATCAGAAGCAACTTCGCGACGCATTGTTCAGCACGCTGGTCTCGTGCGTCAGCCGCGTCGGCGCCGATTTGAACCGCGCCCCGGTGGACCTGCTGCGTTACATCAGCGGCCTTCAGATGGGAACGGCCCAGAAGCTCGTCGAGAAACGCCAGGAGATCAACGGGTTTAAGTCTCGCGCGCAGATGATGGAAGTGGACGGGATTGGCCCGAAGGTCTTCGAACAGTGCGCGGGTTTCCTGCGCGTGATCGGTGGGGACAATCCCCTCGATGCCACCGCCATCCATCCTGAATTGTACGGCGTCGTCGAGCGCGTGGCGCAGGGAGTCGGCGTGCCCGTAAGCGGCCTCATCGGCAACGAAGAGAACATCGCCAAGGTCGACGCCGCCGTTTTTGAGGGGGATGGATTGGGTCCCCTGACCCTGGCCGATATGCGCCGGGCGCTTCTTGAACCGGGGCACGACCCGCGTGGGACCTACCGTCCGTCGCGATTCCGGGAAGGTGTTGCACGCATCGAGACGCTTCAAGAAGGGGCCGAGACCGAAGGGGTGGTCACGAGTGTGGCCGATTTCGGCGCTTTCGTGGATGTTGGCGTCCAGCATGACGGACTCGTCCATCTTTCTGAGATGTCGAACCGCTTCGTGAAGAATCCGAGGGAAGTCATCAAAGTGGGAGACGTCGTCAAAGTCAAGGTCACTAAGATTGACAAAGACAAAGATCCCCCCCGCATTTCGCTTTCCATCAAAGCGCTCCAACCGCGACCCGTCCGGAGGCGGCCCGCCCCG